>Ga0209815_1001868_pt1 | contig 13339 bp, 6 predicted proteins | sample CoawatmetaG00DNA_FD_187507 | JGI IMG/M metagenome (GOLD analysis project Ga0209815, IMG submission 187507) | Marine microbial communities from the West Antarctic Peninsula - Coastal water metaG002-DNA (SPAdes) (version 2) | ecosystem: Environmental > Aquatic > Marine > Coastal ...
AAAATACAGCAACGCTTTTTAAGCTTTCATTATATGTTAATTTTGTTTTACTACTTAATATAAAAACACCTTTGTTTATTATTTGTTCATTTGGGACAGGAATAATTGAGGGAACAATGGCTGCTTCATTTTGTTTAAAACAGGCTGTTATAAGCAACGCTAAAACGATGTATGTTGCAAACTGTATTATTCTTCTAAAAATTGTCATTTCCTGGTAGATTGTTTATCGATGTCTTGCTAATTTAGACAAAATTTTATACTTATATAACTGATCATAAAATATTTACTAACTTCACTTTTTTAAATTTCTTTGGTTGTTGTTTATTTTAATCAAAAGGAAATCGAAGTTGTTTTGCATAATAAATAAATTCAAATAAATAAAAAACGCATGTCAAGGCGAGGAAGATTTTTTACTTTCTGAAGTAATCTTATTAATAAATATAGATTGTTTCTTTTTTTTACAAGGATGAAATAAATAATAAAATGAAAAGACGAAATTTTATAAAAAAAGCATCGGTAACCGGTTTAGGATTGGTTGCAGCGTCATCAACTTTTATAAGTTGTGACAAAACATCAGAAAAAAAAGAAGCATCTATGGCTACTTTAAAACCAATAAGACCTTTAGTAATTGCAACTTGGGATACGCCTTTGGCAGTTGAAACAGCTGCAAAAATATTGCAAAATGGAGGTTCGGCATTAGATGCGGTAGAACAGGGTTGTAGAATTGAGGAAGCAAACGAAAAAGGCCAATCTGTGGGTAAAGGAGGTTTGCCTGATAGAGATGGAGACGTAACTTTAGATGCCTGTATCATGAATGATAAAGGTGATTACGGAGCCGTCTTAGGGGTTAAAAATATTATGCACGTAATTTCTGTAGCAAGAAAAGTAATGGAAGACACGCCTCATGTAATGTTAGTGGCAGAGGGAGCAGAACAATTCGCAGTATCAAAAGGTTTTAAAAGAGAAAATTTACTAACAGAAGCTTCAAAAAAAGCTTGGGAAGCATGGAAAGTAAAAGCAGAATACAAACCTATTATCAATATAGAAAATCACGACACGATTGGTATGTTGGCGATTGATAAAAATGGAAATATTTCTGGTGCTTGTACCACAAGTGGATTGGCTTATAAAATGCCTGGTAGAGTTGGAGATTCTCCTATAATTGGTGGAGGTTTATTTATAGACAATGAAGTTGGTGGTGCATCCGCAACTGGTTTAGGCGAAGAGGTTTTAAAAACTGTAGGTAGTTTTTTAATCGTAGAATTAATGCGACAAGGTAAATCTCCGCAAGAAGCCTGTGAAATAGCAATTGGTAGAATTGTAAACAAACCAGGTAAAGATTTTAAAAACTTCCAAGTGGGTTATATTGCTTTGAATAAACAAGGAGATATTGGAGCATATTCAATTCATGAATGGTTTAGTTATAACCTATTTAAAGATGGGGAGAATAAGAATATTAAATCAAATTATTTTAACAAAATATAATTTTGATAAGAGTTTTAGTTAATAAATTCAATCATAATTATTTTGCATTTTTAATGTATTAATTACTTTATTTCTTTGTTGAATTTTCAATATTTCTTTTGAAATTATTGAGATATCTTGCGTTTTATTTTTTTTAATGGTTATTTAAATCTAGTTTTAGACCTTAAAAACTATACATTAAGTGATGTTTTTAATATAAAATATTGATTATAAGTATTTTATTAAATAAATATACCAAACAAAGTTATACAATGAAAAAACACTTACATACAATAAATATATTATTTGTGCTTTTCATTACAGCGTTAAATTGCGACGCTCAAGAGGTACCGCCAGTGAGCGTTTTTAATACCGAAGACTATGGAGGTGGTAACCAAAATTGGTCTATTTCTCAGGCAACCAATAAATATATTTATATAGCAAATAATAATGGTTTATTAGAGTATAATGGAGGAAAATGGTCTTTGTATCCGACACCAAACGGAACAATTATGAGATCTGTAAAGTGTATTAAAAATCAAATTTTCACAGGTTTTTTTAGAGATTTTGGTTTTTGGGAAAAAGACGAATATGGTTTTTTAGAATTTACTTCTATTGTTGCGCAAAAAGGAATAAAAATGTTCGAAGATGAACAGATTTGGGAAATTATCGAATTAGATGGTTGGGTTTTATTTAAGTCGCTACAAAGAATTCATTTATATAATTTAAAAAACAAAACTTTAAAAACCTTTGAGGGCACTGGAGTATTAACTAAGATTTCAAAAGCAAATGGTGTTGTTTATTTTCAAGATTTAGAAAAAGGATTGTTTAAAATAGAGAATGGTAAACCTTTATTAGTCTCTGAGGATCCAATATTAAAAAGGTTTACTTTAAAAGAAATCTTTTATAAAAATGAAAAAATATTTTTACTAACAGATAATAAAGGTTTTTATTTTTTAGAGAATAACAAACTGAAAAAATGGAAAATATCTGCAAACGCATATTTAGAAAATAAAACAATATATAGTGCAGAATTTCTTAGTGATGGTACTATGGCTTTAGGTACCATTTCTAATGGTGTTGCTTATATAACAGATTCCGGTGAGTTAAGTTCGCAACTAAATCAAAATTTAGGACTAAGTAATAATACAATACTTTCTGTTTTCGAAGACTTTGACAAAAATATTTGGCTTGGTTTAGATAACGGAATTAACCTTGTAAATTATACATCACCGTTAAAGATTTTTATAAATCAAAAAGATTTTTTAGGTACTATCTATACTTCTGTCATTTATGATGGTTTCCTTTATTTGGGAACAAATCAAGGTTTATTTTATAAAAAACAAAATTCTAAGCAACCATTTAAACTGATTAAAAAGACGCAAGGTCAAGTTTGGAGCTTAAAAGTTATTGATGATACATTGTTTTGTGGTCATGATGAAGGAACTTTTATAATAAGAAATAAAAAGGCAGAGCTAATTTTTAATGCACAAGGAACTTGGGATTTTGTGCGTGTGAATGCTAATTTAATTATTCAAGGAAATTACGATGGCTTGTATGTTTTAGAAAAAGAAAAAAATAGATGGCGTTTGCGAAACAAAATTAAAGGTTTTAAGAATTCTGCTAGGTTTTTTATTGTTTTAGAAAATGGAGAAATTTTTGTAAATCATGAATATAAGGGAGTTTATAAACTTAAGATTGATGATTACTTTAGGAACGTTTTAAAAACTGAAAAAGACACTTCAGTTCAGAAAGGTATTCATTCAAGTATATTAAAGCATAAAAATGATGTTTTTTATGCTTCTAAAAAAGGTGTTTTTAAATACGACTTTGATGAAAGTTTTTTCAAATTAGATACTGTTTATAGTTCCTTAATTCCAGAAGATGTATTTGTTTCGGGGAAATTAATTTTAGATGATTATGCTAATAAGTTGTGGTCTTTTACAAGTAAAGGATTAAGGTTCTTAAACCCAGGTAAGCTTAGTGATAAGGCAACACTAGAAATGATTTCTATTAAAAAATCTTTATTTAAAGGACCTTCGGGTTTTGAAAATATTATTCATTTAGAAAATGAAAAATACTTAATAGGAACTATTAATGGGTACTTAATAGTTGATTTAAATAAAATTGGAGCTCCTGATAATTTAGAAATTAGCATTACTCAAGTACTAAATAATGAGTTAAATAAACCATCTAAAAGTATTCGTTTAAACAGAAATACAACTTTTAAGGATACAGAAAATAGCTTAGAGTTTTACTATAGTGTTCCTAATTTTGATAATACATCAAATATTATGTACCAATATAAGCTTGAAGGTTATAATGAAAATTGGAGCGATTATAGTGATTCCAATTTTATTTTATTTGAAAACTTGCCTTTTGGAATGTATACCTTTAAGGTAAGAGCTTTAGTGGCTGGTAGCTTAACTAATAATATTTCTGAGTTTGAATTTAATATTGAAAAGCCGTGGTTTTTGTCAAATATTGCAGTTATTGTTTATTTTTTAATCTTTTTCTGTTTAATCTTTACATGGTATATACTGTCTAAAAGATATTATAGTAGAAAACAAGAGACGTTTTTATTTCGAGCACAAAAAGAATTAGAATTAAAGGAGTTAGAGAGTTCCCAGAAAATTATAAAATTAAATAATGAAAAATTAAGAAACGATATTGAAAGCAAGAATAGGGAATTAGCAACTTCTACCATGAGTATTATAAAGAAGAATGAGTTTTTAAATTCTATAAAAAACGAACTTATAGATGGCACTGAAAAGAATGTTTCTAAGGTTGTTAAAATTATAGATAAAAACTTAAACAATACAGATGATTGGAAAATGTTTCAAGAAGCATTTAATAATGCAGACAAAAAATTCTTAGACAAGGTAAAGGAAAAACATCCAGATTTAACGCCTAATGATCTTAGACTTTGTGCATATTTAAGATTAAACTTATCTTCAAAAGAAATTGCACCACTCTTAAATATTTCTCCTAGAAGTGTAGAAGTGAAAAGATATCGATTAAGAAAAAAGATGGATTTAGAGCACAATGCGAACTTAACAAATTATATTTTAGAAATATAATACTACATCAAAAGCGATATGTATCAATACATATCCACAACATTAAAAAAGAACTTTTTTTTTTACACTTTAAAAACTTCCTATCTACTAGGGTTTCAATCGGTTTTATAAAAAGAACACGGTGTATGTTTTTTGTTGCGGTCTTTTCTGTAGATTAATCAAGTATTTCATACTAAATTTATAAAAAAATAAACAAACTCTTTATTCATGGGAAAACAAATCACATTATTATTCTTTATGCTTTTAGGTATTTGTGCAACTGCGCAAACCATTAATGTTAAAGGTATTGTTAAAGATGCTGTTTCTGGGGAGGTACTTCCTGGAGTAAGTATTCTTATAAAAGGAACTGTTAAAGGAACAGAAACAGATTTTGACGGTGTCTACGCATTGTCAAATTTAGAAAAGGGCGCAACTTTGGTATTTAGATACCTAGGTTACAAACAACAAGAAATAATTGCAATTAATGGTACCTTAGATGTATCTTTAGAGTATTCTGCAGAGGCTTTAGATGAAATTATTGTGGTTGGTTATGGTAGTCAAAAACGTAAAGATGTTACAGGTTCTGTTTCCATTGTAGGGGCAGAAACTTTAGAAGCTTTAAAACCCATAGATGCAACTACGGCATTGCAAGGAACTACTGCAGGTGTTGCTGTAAACTTATCATCTGGTGCTCCAGGTGCGAAAGCAAATATTTTAATACGTGGTGTAAGTTCAAACACCAACAATCAACCTTTAACCATTGTAGATGGTTATGAGGGAGATTTAAATAGTATCAATCCGAATGACATTGAATCTATAACAGTTTTAAAAGATGCACAGGCTGCTATTTACGGTATTAAAGGAGCAAATGGTGTAATCTTAGTAACCACTAAAATTGGTAAAAAGAACAAAGCACCAACTGTAAAGTATGATACGTATTCTGCTATTCAACAAACTACTAAAAAGTTAGACTATTTAAATGCAACAGAATATGCCTTGGTTTTAAATGAAGCGTATGGTGCTAGTGGACAGACATTACCTTTTACAAATGTTTCGCAATTAGGCTTAGGTTCAGATTTTCAAGAAGAATTGTTTAATGACGCTTTCTTAATGAATCATAACGTTAGCGTTTCTGGTGGGGGAGAAAACTCTAGATACTTTATAAGTGCATCGAGAACTCAGCAAGACGGTATTATCGCTAAAGAAACTTCAAATTTTATTAGAAATAATATTAAATTGAACTTAGGAGTGGATATCTCTGATAAATTAAATTTCTCATTAATAGCCAATTACTTTACAACTGCTTCAGAAGGTTTTGCAGGCTCTGTTTTATTTAATGGTTTAAACTATGCACCTACCTTTGGTTTAGATGAAGATGATGAGAATAACTTTTTAGGAATAGAGCTTATTAATCCTTTGAATCAATTGAAAAACACGTATAACGAAAATAACGGAAGCGGTTTAGAAGGAAACTTTAAATTAGTGTACAAGCCTATTGAAGGTTTAGCAATAACATCTAGACTTGGTTATAAAATATTCAATGAAAAAGGAAGAACTTTTACTCCGATACAAAATTACGGAATTAGTAAAGTTTATAACATTCCACAAAGTTCTGTATATCAATTTAAACAAACTTCTACAAGAGTAGTTTTTGAAACGTTTGCAAACTATAGTAAAACATTTGCAGAAGATCATAATACTACTTTTACTTTGGGTACAAGTGTGCAAAACGATTTGTTTGACGGTATTTACGCATCTGGTATGAATGTGCCAAATAATTCTTATGATTTTGCCCAGTTAAGTTTAACAGATCCTCAAAATGAACAGAGAAGTTTAAATTCTGGTTTTGCGGATAAAAGATTAACTTCTTTTTTTGGTAGAATTCAATACGATTATCAAGGGAAATATTTATTTTCTGGTTTGATAAGAAGAGATGGCTCTTCAGCTTTTATTAAAGAATTTAGATTTGATCAGTTTTGGGCATTAACTACAGGTTGGAAAATTTCAGAAGAAAACTTCTTAAAGGATAATGAAACCATTAGCTTTTTAAAATTAAGAGCAAGTTACGGTACTTTAGGAAATGAGGTTGGAAATAATTTATATAGATCTTTGTTAAGCGGAGAGGGTACTTACGTATTTGATGGTGCTTTAGTAGATGGTACTGCACAAGGTGGATTGCCAAATCCTTTAGCACAGTGGGAGACTGCAGAAAAATTAGACATTGGTTTAGATATTAACTTATTTGATGATAAAGTTACTATTGTAGCTGATTATTTTGAAGAAAGTAGAAAAGATTTACTAATTGCTAATTTCCCTGTTTCAGGTATTTTAGGAACAAGTGCTCCCGGTGGTGGAAGACCAACTGTTAATGCAGGTACCTCTTTAAATACGGGTGGAGAATTAGCGATTAGTTATGCTGCTATAAAAACAGAAGATGCATCATTAAATTTCGCATACAATGTAACCTATGTTAAAAATAAGGTTACAGATGTAACTGGTGGTGCTTTTATTGAAGGTGGTAGTTTCGCTATTGGAAATTTACCTCCCTCTAGAATGGAAGTGGGACAACCTATTGGATATTTTTATGGATTACAAACAGACGGTATTTTTCAAAATCAAGCAGCAATAGATGCACATCCTTCGCAAGCAGGTTTAGGTGCTAGCGTAACTTCTCCAGGTGATATTAGGTATAAAGATGTAAATGAAGATGGTTTCATTGATATCAATGACAGAACTAGGATAGGGAAACCACAAGCAGATTTTTATATGGGATTCAATTTTTCAGGAACTTATAAAAATTGGGATTTCAGTGCTTACTTATATTCAGAGTTAGGAAAAGAAATTGTTAGAAATTATGAACGCTTTTTACCAAATGTAAATAAACCATCTTATTATTTAGGTAGATGGACAGGTGAGGGAACTAGTAATTCAATACCAAGATTAACCAATGATGCAACTAATAATAAGTTGTTTTCAGACTTTTTTGTTGAAGATGGTTCTTTCTTGAGATTGCAAAATGTTCAAATAGGATATAATATTAATGCAAATACCTTAGAAAGAATAGGTGTTTCTAAATTAAGAGTATACACAAGTGTAAATAACCTATTTACACTAACAGATTACTCTGGTTATGATCCAACCGTAAATGGTGGAGCAATTGGTGCAGGTATAGATTATGGAACGTATCCATCTGCAAGACAATTTATTTTAGGATTAAACGTAGAATTTTAAAAAAGCAAGTAATGAAAAATATAAACAAAAAAATATCGATTAGTATTATCATCATTGCAAGTTTATTTATAGTAAACGGTTGTTCAGATGATTATTTAGAAAACACAAAGGTGTATGCAGAAGATTCTGAATCTTTTTTTAATTCAGAGGCAGATTATTACAATGCATTAGTTGCAGCATATGATCCTTTACAATCTACATTTATAAATGTGTTAATGGGAGAAATAGCTTCTAATAATACATTGTGTGGTGGAGAGAGTGCAACAGATGTTCAAGGATATCAGCAAGTAGATGATATGATTCATACACCTGTAAACGCTCAATTACAAAACTTATGGAGTTGGATGTATGGTGGTGTTAATAGAGCAGCTTACATAATTGAATTTCAAGATAAGACAGATTTTACCGGTAAAGAGGTAATTATTGGTGAAGCAAGTTTTTTAAGAGCATATTATAATTTTGAATTGGTAAAATGGTTTGGAGCAATTCCTATTAAACCAGAAGGACGTTTTGTTGTTGGAGATGAGCAGACAATTCCAAGAGCACCAGTAGCTGAAGTTTATGCTTTAATAGAAGCAGATTTACAGGTTGCAGTATCAAATTTAGCATACACAGCTCCGCAAGTAGGTAGGGTTACCAAAGGCGCTGCAGAAGCATTGTTAGGTAAAGTATACTTATATCAAGATAAATTTACAGAAGCAGCAGTTGTTTTAGAAAGCGTAATTAATAATGGTTCTTATAGTTTAGAGTCTGATTATAATAAAATCTTTGAGTCTCAAGGAGAAAACGGAGTAGGTTCTGTTTTTGAAGTGCAATACACAGATGTTGAAGGAGCTGGTTTTGGCTGTTTACAATGTAGTGAGGGTAACGTTGCAGTTGGTTTTCAGGGTGTAAGAAGTTATGATGGAGATTTGTTTACATCAGGTTTCAGTTTTAATGTGCCAACACAAGAAGTAGTAGATGAATTTGAAGCAGGAGACAACCGAAAGGATGTAGCTATTTTAGATATAGAAGCATGGGCAACTGCTACAGGAGCAAGTTATACAACTGGTTACGAACACACAGGGTTTTTTAATAGAAAATATATTCCTAGAAAAAGAAGTGCAACCGCAGCAGGAGATCGAAATCTTACGAATCCTAATAACTACAGAGCAATTCGTTATGCAGATGTTTTATTAATGGCTGCAGAAGCTAATAATAGAAAAGCCACTGGAAATGACACGAAAGCACAATTGTATTTAAATACAGTTAGGGCAAGAGCATTTGGTAATAGTACTAATGATATTACAAGCAGTGGATCTAATTTAACTGCTGCCATCTATAAAGAACGTAGAGTTGAATTAGTAGGAGAAGGTCATCATTTTTTCGACCTTGTAAGAACTGGCAGAGGTGCTCAAATTCCTGGTTTTACAACTAATAAGAATGAACTTTTTCCAATCCCTTTAGAGGAAATACAATTCAGTCAAGGAAATTGGACTCAGAATCAAGGATATAATTAAACATATTAATATTAGAAATATGAAACATATAAAAACAATTTACAAAGCATTTATCATTCTAATTTTTATTAGTGCTTGTACAGAAGATGAAAATTTAGATTTTCTAGAAAATATTGCACCACCAACAAATGTGGAGGCTATATTTAAAATAACACAAGATAATACTGGTTTAGTTACGGTAATACCAACAGCTGAGGGTACAGTATCTTTTGATGTGCATTTTGGAGATACCACTGTAGAACCAGCAAAATTAGAGCAAGGAACTACTGTAGATCACATTTATGCGGAGGGAACTTACGAAGTTACTTTGATAGCATATAATTCTATAGGTAAAACTACGGAAATTTTGTTACCACTGGTTGTCTCATTTCAAGCTCCACAAAACTTGGTGGTTACTTTAGAAAATGATGCAGCAGTGTCTAAGCAATTAAACATTACTGCTACAGCAGAGTTTGCAACTACCTATGAATTTTATTCAGGGGAAGATGGTGTAACTCAACCTATTTTAACTGCAAATAATGGAGACGCAATTTCTTATCAATATGCAGATCCAGGAACTTATTCTTTAAAAGTAATTGCAAAAGGAGGAGCTATTGAAACTACAGAATACACAGTAGATTTCGAGGTTACTGCTATTTTAGCACCTTTAGTTTCTGTAGCTACACCTCCAAATAGGAGTGAATTAGATGTGATTTCTATTTTTAGTGGATCTTATACAGATGTAGCAGGAATAGATTACAACCCAAATTGGGGGCAGCAAACAATTTATACTGCTTTTGATTTAAATGGAGATGCTATGTTACAGTATAGCAATTTAAATTATCAAGGAATTGACTTTTCGGCAAATGTACAAGATGCTTCTGCAATGGAAACACTACATATTGATGTCTGGACTGCAGATGCAACTTCGATAGATATATTTCCAATTAGTTCAACATCTGGTGAATTCTTCGTAACAAAAGAGTTAGTTGCAGATCAATGGAATAGTTTTGAAATTCCAGTATCAGATTTCACAGATCAAGGTTTAGTTATTTCAGATATAAAACAATTTAAATTAGTAGGTTCAGGCTCGGTTTTTATAGATAATTTATATTTCTGGAAAACACCTTCAGCACCTTCAATTTTAACAGGTACTTGGAAAGTAGCTTCAGAAGCTGGTTCTCTAAAAGTTGGACCTTCTTCAGGAAGTGGAGATTGGTGGTCTATTAATGATGCACAAGTAGCCGAAAGAGCATGTTTTTATAATGATGAATTTTTATTTGGTGCAGATGGATCATTTAAAAATGTTCTAGGTTCAGATACATGGCTAGAAGTTTGGCAAGGATCTGCTGCTGATATGTGTGGTTCACCTATAGCTCCTTATGATGGTTCAATTACTGGAACATTTATTCATGATGATATAAATAATAAAGTAACTGTAAATGGTTCTGGAGCTTATTTAGGTATACCTAAAGCAAACAATGCTGGTGAATTACCAAATGTTGCAGTTCCAAGTTCAATAACTTATGACATTACGCTCTCTAATAACAATACAGAAATGGAAGTTATAATTGAAGCAGGGTCTGGAGTATTTTGGACATATAAATTAGTGAAAGATACAGCATTAACTGCAAGTCCTATTGATGGAACATGGAAAATAGCACCAGAAGCTGGTTCCTTAAAGGTTGGACCTTCTTCAGGAAATGGAGATTGGTGGTCTATTAGTGATGAGCAAGTTGTAGAAAGAGCTTGTTTTTATGACGATGAATATGTATTTAATATAGGTGGAACGTTTAATAATATTTTAGGTACAGAAACATGGTTAGAAGCTTGGCAAGGCACACCAGATGCTTGTGGAACACCTGTAGCACCTCATGATGGTTCTGCATCAGCTTCATTTGTTTATGATGGTACTTCTAATACGATAACATTAAATGGTAAAGGATCTTATTTAGGAATTCCTAAAGCAAATAATGCAGGTGAATTAACTGATCCAGCAGATACTCCAGATACAATTGTTTACAATGTTACGCTTTCAAATAATAATACTGAAATGGAAATTATTATTGAAGCAGGAGCAGGCGTTTTTTGGACCTATAAATTATTAAAGCAATAATAAATTAAAAAATATAAAAATGAAAAATATAAAAAATATTTATATCGTATTATTTTCTATGGCAATAGCCTTTTTGGGTTGTCAAGAAAAAGAATATGAATTTGGTGATATTATTGCTCCAAGTTCAATCGTTATTAATGCGGAGATTATCGGTCAAGATGTTAATGATCCTGATTTGGCAAATGGAGACGGTAGTGGTATCGTGAATTTTACAGTATCAGCAGATAATGCATCTTCTTATGTTTATTACTTTAATGGAGTTGCGAGCGCATCACCATCAGGTATTTTCTCTAAAAGATTTTCTAAAGTAGGTACAAACATATATACAGTTGTTGTAAAAGCGAATGGTACAGCTGGTGTTTCAACTACTAAATCTATGGATATTGAAGTATACAGTTCTTTTACAGATATAGAAGCTGAAAACTTTTTAAGTGGCGCTAATATAGGGGATAGTAAAAAATGGTACTGGCAAGCAGATGTAGATGTTCATGTTGGTTTAGGTCCTGTAACTGAAGACTACGGTGGAGGTGAATTTGCCTATGAAGCATGGTGGAATGGTATTAAGGCTTGGGATTCAGAAAAAGCATGTATGTATGACAATGAATTTGTCTTTACAAGAACTGCAGATGGTATTACTTTTGAACAAACTGTAGGGCCCTCTTTTGTGCCAGGAACATACGCTGGATCTTTAGGGGTTGCAGGAGATAGATGCCATGATGAAACAGTAGCAACTTCTATGTTCGGTCTTAAGCAAGTATCTTTTGGGCCTTCAACTTCGAAGGCTGCTATAGAAGGGTCTTACGATAATGAAGATTATAGACGCACATCTTTTGAAATTTCTGATAATGGTTTTATGGGATGGCTAGTAGGATCTAGTACCTATGACATAATCTCTATTTCTAATGACGAATTATTTGTAAGAATTATAGAAGCTGGTGACGGATATGCTTGGTATCACAGATTTACATCTACAAAACCTTCACAAGATGCTAGCTATACGTATAACGATTTAGTATGGGAAGATGATTTCAATACAGATGGTGCACCCGATGCTACAAATTGGACCTATGACCTTGGTGATGGTGGCTGGGGTAATGGTGAAGTACAAACATATACAAATTCAGCAGAGAACGCGAAAGTATTAGATGGCTCTTTAATTATAACAGCTAAAGCTGATGGAAGTGGTGGTTATACTTCTGCGAGATTAAAATCTCAAGGATTACGTAAATTTACTTATGGTAGAATTGAAGTAAGAGCAAAATTACCCGCTTCAGCAGGCACATGGCCAGCAATTTGGATGCTAGGTTCTAATTTTACTACTGTGGGTTGGCCAACTTGTGGTGAAATTGATATTATGGAACAAACAGGTGCTAACAAAGACAATACTTTAGGTACTCTTCATTGGTATAATACGACTGCAAATGGTAATGCAAGTTATGGTGAAACTACTGCTGTTGCAGATGCTTCCTCAGATTTTCATTTATATACTGTAGAATGGTCAGATACTTCAATAAAAATATACTTAGATGATGTTAACTTTTTTCAAATGGCCAATGATAGTACTTTACCATTTAATGCAGATTTCTTTATGATATTAAATATTGCAATGGGTGGTACTTTGGGAGGAGATATCGATCCAAGTTTCACAGAGGATACAATGGAAATTGATTATGTAAAAGTCTTTCAATAAAAAATAGTTCATAACTCAAGGTCATTTATTTAATAGATGACCTTTTTTTATTAGATGACATTTTTAGGATATTGTAATGAAAGGAGTCCATTAAAAAAAGACTTTATAGGTGATATTCACATGCTCAATTTTGAGTCAATTAGAAAAATATTTAATAATAGTAACTGGATATAATTATGAGAAACAAGGTTTTAGCCTTACTGTTTTTATGTATTTCATTCACACTGTATTCTCAGAATTACAAAGTAATTGTTGAGAAAAGTGAACAAGGCATGAAGCTTCTTGTTGATGGAAAGGATTT
>Ga0209815_1001874_pt1 | contig 13318 bp, 21 predicted proteins | sample CoawatmetaG00DNA_FD_187507 | JGI IMG/M metagenome (GOLD analysis project Ga0209815, IMG submission 187507) | Marine microbial communities from the West Antarctic Peninsula - Coastal water metaG002-DNA (SPAdes) (version 2) | ecosystem: Environmental > Aquatic > Marine > Coastal ...
CGTAGACTTACGCAAGACTGGACTAAATTATCAACACAGCAACAGCAATTGGTCACGACTCAATTAATGAGATATTTCAGAATGAGTGCTAGGCGCAGTGATTTGATGCCGTTATATGCAAAGTTTGCAAAAGATAAGGGTCTTGAGATCAGCGATAAGAAGAAATCAGGTATTGGTAATATGTTGGCTAAAGGTGTAGGTGCAGCAGCACTAGGTTATGCGGCTGGTAGATCATTAGAACTTTAATATGCATATAGACCATGTATTGTACACGCTGGTTGATATCACTGATACTGGCGTTAATAACCCCAAGGGTTCCACTATGGAATTCCGACAAGCCCAAAATTTGAATTCATTGGCACAAGTTCTCAGTATGCGTACTCAACCATTACACGTTACTGTGACTAAAATTGATAATGCATCAATGAGTGAATATGATTTTGGTTCAACATTCAAAGATACACATTCTGTTTGGAAAATGGCATTTGTCACCGATATAGAAGATGCATATAAATCAGGAGAAGGTGACTATACTCATTTAATAAATGACTGTAATAATGTACCTGTTCACACCGAATTGCAAGAAACGATTAAATTGAATCCTAGTAGTTTATCCACTAAAAATACCCAAATTAAAAACATATATTTTATATAGTAACCCTGTTTGCATAAATACTTCTAAGAGGCGCAGAGCGTCCCAAGAATGAAAATCAGCTCTTTTGAAGACGCGAAAAGTATGGAATCAATTTATGTCAATACGCCAGTCAAGATTAGAGCGTGAAAATCTCGAAGCCCATGTGGATTTATGTGCAGAGAGGTATCGCGTGTTAGAAGAAAAATTTACTAATTTGGAAGATAGAGTTAATGATTCCAATAAAAGAATAGAAGAAAAAATAGATAATAATAATGAACGATTAGAAAAGAAAATTGACCGAATATCCGAGGATATGTCTGGCATGGTTGATAGAAATCGTACAGGTAAAGATAATAATATGAGATTGATTGTAGCAGCAGCAGGAACAGTTATCGTAGGTTTGGTATCAGTTGTTGTTATGCTAATGATAAATTTACAATCAATGACTCCGATGGTAGGGATTGGGTAAACGATGATACTTAACGAAGCATATAATACTGTTATTTCCGAATCAAAGGTAGTCTTTGCTAAGAGGGGAAATAAAGTTGTTAAGAAATTTAGATGCACTGTTGGAAAGCGAAAAGGCAGAGTAGTGGCAAGTCCACAGCAATGTGCAGCACCAATTGATATTAAAAAACGATTCTTAATGAAAAAAACCAAAGCATCTAAGGGTGCTAGGATGACAAAGAAGGCGCAAAAAACCAAGCGTGTCAATCCAACGAGTAAAATCGTAAAACAATTAAATAAGTCGAGAAGATAATGGAAATCAAGAATAATAGTATTATACATACAGTACGAGATTTTGCACTTGAGAATTTTGGTGTAGAATTAACTGATGAACAGATTAGTGCAGAACTTAGAGGTTTGAATTTTTCTGATACATTACAGTTAACCAATGCACTAAAGGATAATGACAAAGACTTATTCACTAAGTATGTCACACTAGATTTAGAAGAAGGATATACTATTATGCCTCCAATGGATACTGAACGTTATCAAGCGCGAGATGGGTTAGAAGGACCTTTCACAACGCATTCTGGTAAAGTAGTGTATTATGATCCACGTGAAGGAAAGTATTACGATCCAGACACCGATTTCTATATGGATTATGACGAATTCCAACAACACGACAAAGATCCTCGTATGGCACAGGAAGCACAATCTCCAGGCGTGGTAGCGAATTTAAAAGATCAGCGTGACGATGACGAGAATGTTGATGAAGCATTTGAACCGCATATGATGTACAGCAAAGATGGTAAAGAAGAAAAGTACGCAGACACAGAAGAAATGCATTTAGAACTAAAAGATAAAGGATGGGGACACGAACTTGAAGAGCGCAGTGTAGCAGGTTCGCCGGGTGGTAATTCATCATATGGTAGCAGCACTGTATCTACTGGTCGTACTGCATCAGAAGATCCAGATGATGCACAGCAAGACGCAAACTCAGATGCATCGGCAAGTAATTCAGCAGCAGCAAATGATAATGCAGGCGAGATTGCCAGATTGAAGAAACTAGCAGGCATAAAATAATGAAACTTGTTGAGTGTCCTGGTGGAATTTCAATCATATTATCAAATACTGAATATACAGTGTATGATAAGATCGTTGAAGAAACATGTAAATCAGATTTTACTGAACGCGAAGCATTTGTTGCTAAGTCATTAGTATCAAAGGGTGTTCTAACAAGAGTAGTTAGGGAAGGCAAAGTATATTATAAGAGACTTAGAGGTAGTTTGTAATGAATAACGAATCGCAGGACATGCTTAAAATATTACAGAATCTAGAGAATGCAACTAACAATAAATCAGCACCAGTGGTTGATGCATCTGGTAATTCAGTACCAACTAATATTAGTAAAGATGCTACGGAGATGTATAACATTTTGGCTAAGTTACATAAAGTACAAGATGCGACTGATACAGCAGCAACTAATATTGTAACCGAGTCAGAATCGGTTAACAAGGCAACAGATAGTGTAGGTATTGATAAGTTTAATATCGTATTAGAAAGACACAATATATCTGGTTATGTAAAAACGTATTATACGGTAGTAGAAAATGGTATCCGTAGATATGAAAATCTAGCATTATTTGAGTCAGCAATGGCAATCATAAAGAATGAATTATTCAAGAATGATGCAAGTAAATCTAAAGCGATCACCGAGTATGATTCACGATATGCATCTGCACTAGAAGAAGCAGCAAAGCAAAAAAGAAGACAGAAGACATTAACTGAAAGCGTTGAATCAGATATCGCAGCAGCAAAGCACAGTGTCGCATCTGACAAAATGCACAAAATGAAGACTGCAATCAAAAAGTTATTGTAATTAATAAGGACTAACTAATGAAACAAGACAATCTAAGTCTTGAAGAGTTTAATGTACTCTATGGGGAATCATTTTGTGTTAAGCCATTTATTGAAATTTGCAATGACACTGCTAACAACGTCCTGTTATGTTGTAATAGTGAGATAGTCGTATCGTCAGCAGAAAAACAAAATCAATCACATAAAGATATTTTCTTTAATCATCGTACATTTGGTGAAATACGTGAAAAAGCACTAAGTGGCGCACCAATCAACGCATGTACAAAATGCATATCATTTGAATCAATAACTGGTACATCAATGAGATTAGAATCTTCTAATCAAGTACGTTCAAATAATCCTGAATTATTTAACAGTATTGTACAGAAAGGTACTGTTCAATTAAAGACATTAGACATCAAGTTTGGCAATAAGTGTAATATGGGGTGCGTAATGTGTTCTGCATCATCTTCAAGTATAATTTCCCAAGAACGACATGATTATGAAATCCCAGCGTTACTTAAAGATATATGGCTTACTCCAGAAACTGTATTAATTGATTTTGATGATCATGAATTAGAACAACTAAAATTAGTAGCAGGAGATATTCGTAGATTTAAAACAACAGGTGGTGAACCAATGCTATTGCCAGGATTCAAGTCTTGGTTGGAATTTTTAGTTGAATCAGATTATTCAAAAAATATACAAGTCGTAGTAGTTACCAATGGTACAGTAAGTTCAATTCCTATTCTACCACTAATGGGACAATTTAAGAAATTTATAATGGTATTGAGTATTGATGCGGTAGATGAATTAACGGAATATATTAGATATCCTGTTAAATTCCCTAAACTAATGAACAACCATATCACTATACATGATGCAATAGTTGACAACGAGAACTACACTCAAACAATATCATTAGAAATTAGTACAGTTATGCATGTATTGAATGTACATAAAATAATAGATATATTCAAATATGCAGAAGAGCATTTACCTCACATAAAGACGAATGGCATAGAAGTAGTATTAGCCTCGTCACCATCGGGAATGGAACCTGGACTTATTGATGCGGATACGTTTGCACAATTTAAATTATCGGTAGAACAATATAATGGAAAATTTATTAATACAGTCAAAGACGTATTTGCGATGTTAGAGTCACAATATAATGAATTAAACAATAATATTGAATCAAAACAACTTAAATTAACACAATTACGAGATATGACAAAATATTGGAAGAACTCAAGACGACTTGATGTGCATGATTATGTTACCACTTACACTAATACTATATTACAACTTAATTAACAAGAAGTAATTTAGTTTTTGTATAAATACATTATAATATATAATTTTAATGGAGCACTAAAATGATTTTACATGATTTGCAGGAAGACAAATTTACCAAGTTAACTAAAGCCTTAAACGAAGTATTTGATATTAAATTCAACTTCGGAATGGAGCAATCTAAACTTGTTAAAATTCAAGAAACAACTAACTCTCGTATAGCCGCATTACGCGAATCTGGCGTAGACGTTAGTGCGAAAGATTTTCAAAAGTTACTTCTAATATCAGAAGGTATCAATATGGTACTGGTAGACGTGACACAAACAACACAAGGTACTAAAATGAAAATTCAAGAAAACCAAGATTTAGATCAAGCAGAAGTATTACTCGCTGCAAAGCAAATGGCTGATGATTTACAAAAAATGGCTGAAAACTTAGCAAGTATGCAAGTTGAAGACCTAATGAGCATCACCAACGCAATGAAAGAAGAAGTAGGTACAGCAGAAGCAGAAGCATTCACAATGGCATCCGAGGCAGCAATCGGTGCAGCACTAGCAGCAGTTAAATCGGCTAACAGTGAAGTTACTAATGCATTATTAGTTGCACAAGGTCAGCCAGTTGAAGCAGGTGGTTCAGTTGATACACTTGATACTGATTTCGGTGACGAGTTAGGTATGGGCGATGATTTTGAATCAGACGATGAATTGGAAATGGGCGATGATTTTGAAGGCGTTGATGCAGCATCAGGTGCAGAAAACCCAATTGGTCGTGAAATGAAAGAAGATAAGTATCTTTCTGCAATGCGCATGGTTAAAGAAGCACAACAAGACGGAAAAATCAGCAAAGATTTGCTAAAGCAAGCATTTGCTACATTGAGAAACTAAAATGCGTTTTTCTGAAATTGTTGAAGACACAAGTGACATTAAATCAATTATCATTGATATTATTTCAGTTGCATCAGCAGAAGGTATGACAAGTTTGAGTATTGATACATTACACAAATCTCTTGCTGAAATGGGAAATGAAGTAGATCATTCAATATTGTTTGATCTATTGGATTCTATTCCCATCGTAGATAATATTAAAGATGATGTTATCTTTTTTGGAAGAGATGATTCATCTTCTTCTGAACCGACTCGTGATCAACAAGATAATCGCATAGATAAAATGGCAAGAAAGCAAGTTAAAAAGGACATATAACATGAGTGTAGGATTAAATGCATCACAAGCAAGAGCAAATAGCAATCAAGATTTAACTATCTTTAATGAAACTGAAACGATAATGAAAGCAATTATTGCAGGTTCGGTTACTGGTCTATATGAAACAACTGTCTCTGATGGTTCGTCTATGACAGATTCTACGCCAGATGCAGTCGTGTCTGGATCAGTTACAAATCCCACAATTGTTGCTGCTACTACTGTAATTATTGAGGGTGTAACTGTTGTATTAGGTACAACTGGCTTGAGTCTCAATGCGGTAATCGCTGATATAAATGATGCACCAATTCCAAATGTACTTGCATACAAAGAAAACAACCAACTTCGTTTAAAGATAACGGTTGCTGGTTCTGCTACATGGTCATATGTCATAGGTACTGGTACAGCGAATGCTAGTTTAGGATTAACGCCTGGCACATCTACTGCAACTAACCCAACAAGTGTTAGTTATTTTAATGTATGGCAAGGAACTGAAACAGATCGTGCAAAATCATCAGATATGGTATCAGTAATTCAACATTTCAGCAATCTTGGTTTTAAGATTGAGCGCATCACCAATACTGTAACTGGTAAAACATTTTCATGGTACATTTACTGGTAATTAGTAAATAACACTTGACATTTAGATGTTATTATAGTATAATATCTAAATGGTAAATATAACAACTCCTTACGCTTATAGCGAATTAATACGAACTTCTGTAAACGGTCAACGTTTATATAAGAACCCCTATGGTGAACCTGTACCTAGTGTCACCACTGTCCTGTCTGCAACAAAACCAGCACGTGATCGAAAGATGTTATCCGATTGGAAGAAACGTGTAGGTAATGAAGCCGCCCAACAAATAGTTACCGAAGCATCAAAGGTGGGCACGCAGATGCACGCTATGCTAGAATCATATGTTAAAAATGAAGAATACGTAGGTAATGAAGAAACTGGTAAAACATTACTTCAATCTCGTATGATGGCTGATGTGGTAATAAAGAATATTGATGCTGAACTAGATGAAGTATGGGGAGCAGAAGTTAGTCTATGCTATCCTGAATTATATGCTGGTTCAGCAGATTTATTAGGTGTGTGGAAAGGTAAGCCCACTGTTATGGATTTCAAACAAACCAATAAGCCTAAGAGGCGTGAATGGATTGGTGATTACTTTCTACAGTGTACAGCGTATGCATTAGCACACAATGAAATGTATGGAACTGATATAAAAGACGTTGCTATTTTTATGTGTAGCAGAGAAGGTCTGTGGCAATTGTTTGAAATGCAGATTGGAGAGTTCGCAGAATGGGAACTAAAATGGGCAAAAAGATTGGAAGAATTTTACAATATTTCATGATTTTGGAACCAGAATTTAATAAATACATATACTAAAAAGGTGATTACAATGGCAATTGAAACAAAAATACAAAAACAAAGAAGCGGTAATTTAGCCCAACTTCCAATATTACTGGCTGGTGAATTAGGATATGCATTAGATGCAAAACGATTATTCATTGGTAATACGGCTGAATTGCAAGATGGAGATGGTACAAAAACTGACTTCACCTTTGGTGTTGATTTAGATAATATTTCGTCAAGCACCTATAAAATAACAGTAGATTCGTTTGTCAAAACAGACGCAACGGATTATACAGTAGATAATTTCACAGTATCGTTCATTCGGTCACTCAGTCCTATTTCATCGGTGACTTCACAGCAAGTATATGATATAGGAACAACCGATACTATTGTTTCAATTGACGTTGATGGTACATTATATGTGTCACCAACTGATTGGACATTATCTGGTACAGATGTTACTTTTACATCACCATCATTTACCACTGATAATTCAACGATAACTGTAGTTGTTAAAGATCCGTTGACAGCAGGAACAGGAAATGTCTCATTAGAGTATAATTCTGAGATACATCTATTTGAGCCAGATGTCGGTTTAGATGTTCCTGGATTTGTGGCAATAACATCTGCATCTGGTGCAATGCCTGTTGCATTTGATGGAACTAGGTATGATAACGCAGATATTCGTTATTCATTAAGAAACGTAGCAGGGCATATTCGTAAAGGTTCATTGAGCATTGCAGTTAATGCAACAAATAATACACATACTATTTCTGACAATTATACAAATAATGCAACTACATCAGGTAGTTTATTAGATCATGTATTTACTGGTACAATGTCAAGTGGTTTATTTACATTACACTATGCTACCACTGACACAGCAAACGCAGATTTCGCATGGTTAACCGATAACTTCAAAGCGACAGTGTAGTATGAATTCAGCAATATGGCAATTAATGCCCAAAGAACGACTGACGGAGTGGAAAGCATTTCGTACCGAGTTGAACGAGTTAGATGATATATCTGATGAAGATTTTTTACAAACCCTAGTAGATTGGTGGCGTTTAGCACCACTTTCTAATAGAGTAATAGACCCATACAGTTCAGAAGAATGGCCCAACCCTTGGGATCTATTATGGCATGGTCTATATGATGAAAATGTGATTGCACTTGGAATGGCATATACATTGGAATTATGCGATTGGTCTTGTGATATACTATTAGTACAAGACGCAGGAAAATCAAAGGTAGGACTTGTAATACGATTAGATAACGAGTATGTATTAAATCATAATTATGGTATAGTAGATAACGTGTCTGTATTAGACAAATGTGAAATTTTGAATACATGGTATTCAGACGATCTAGTAAAATAACAATATTGAAACCAAACAGGTAAGGATATAAATGAAGGAAATAATGGTAAAAAAGCGCAATGGCGCTAGAGAACCACTTGACTTAGATAAATTACACAAAGTTGTATTTTATGCTTGTAATGATATTGCAGGAGTTAGTCCGTCGGAAGTGGAAATAAAAAGTAGTATTCAGTTTTATAATGGAATCACTACTGATGAAATTCAAGAAACACTAATAAAAGCAGCAGCAGATTTAATCACAGAAGATACTCCTAATTATCAATGGGTAGCCGGACGATTGATCAACTATCATCTACGTAAGCAAGTATACAATGACTTTGAGCCTGATCATTTGGCTAGAGTGATTGAAGATAACATTGAGCGTGGCTATTACGATGAAGAAATTCTTGCATTGTATACATCTGATGAACTTGATCAATTAAACAATTATATTAAGCATGATCGTGATCAAAACATTGCATATGTGGGAATGGAACAATTTCGTGGAAAATACTTGGTACAAAACCGAGTGACAGGTCAAATCTTTGAAACACCACAAATCGCGTACATGATGATTGCTGCAACTTTGTTTGGTAGTTACACAGTCAATCGTATGAAATGGGTTAAAGATTACTATGATGCAATAAGTAACTTTGATATCTCGTTACCTACTCCTGTAATGGCTGGTGTTCGTACAAATGTACGTCAGTTTAGTTCATGTGTTTTAATTGAGTCAGATGATAGTCTAGATAGTATTAACGCAACATCAAATGCGATTGTAAAGTACGTATCACAAAAAGCAGGAATTGGAATTGGTGCAGGACGCATTCGTGCAATTAACTCTCCTATTCGTAATGGTGATGCAGCACATACAGGTGTTATTCCTTTTTACAAGATGTTTCAATCAGCAGTTAAAAGTTGTTCACAAGGTGGTGTACGAGGTGGTGCAGCAACATTGTACTATCCATTATGGCATCTTGAAATAGAAGACATGCTGGTTTTAAAGAACAATAAAGGAACTGAGGACAATCGTGTAAGGCATTTGGATTTTGGCGTTCAAGTCAATAAACTTATGTATGAGCGTTTGATTTCTGGTGGTGATATTACATTATTCAGTCCTAGCGATGTTCCTGGATTGTATGACGCATACTTTGAAGATCAAGATAAATTTAAAGAGTTGTATGAAAAAGCAGAGCGTAATGTAAAAATACGTAAGAAGTCAATGCCTGCGATTGAATTGTTTTCAACTTTCATGCACGAGCGAAAGAATACGGGTCGCATCTATTTGATGAATGTAGATAATGTAAATGAGCATAGTTCATTCAAGCAAGAATTAGCACCTGTACGTATGAGTAACCTATGTGCAGAGATTACATTGCCTACCGATCCTATGACAGATTTGTTTAAGGGTGATGGTGAAGTTGCTACATGTACATTGTCAGCAGTGAATTGGGGTAATATCAAGGTATTAGAAGATTTTCAGAAGCCTTGTGAATTAGCAGTAAGAGGACTTGATGCATTATTGAGTTATCAGAATTATCCAGTTCTAGCAGCAGAATTAGGTACAAAGAAGCGCCGCCCACTTGGTGTTGGTATTATTAACTTCGCGTACTGGCTTGCAAAGAACGATACTAGTTATAGTAATCCTGATCTTGAATTAGTTGATGAATGGACAGAAGCATGGTCATACTACTTGATCAAAGCATCTGCCGATTTAGCAGTAGAACAAGGACATTGTCCGGGATTCAATGAAACTAAGTATAGTGATGGTATTTTACCAATTGATAGTCGTAAAAAAGATGTAGATGAATTAGTAGCGCATAAAGAGCGTATGCCTTGGGAAGCGTTGCGAACACAGATAAAAGAAACAGGTGTACGCAATAGTACATTAATGGCATTGATGCCAGCAGAGACATCAGCGCAGATAAGTAATAGTACAAATGGAATTGAACCACCTCGTTCTTTGGTAAGTATCAAGCAATCAAAGGATGGTGTATTGAAGCAAGTAGTTCCGGGCATACACCGATTAAAGAATAAGTATGAATTATTATGGGATCAAGAGTCACCAGAAGGTTATTTAAAGATTGTAGCAGTATTACAGAAATATATTGATCAAGCGATTAGTGTAAATACCAGTTATAATCCTATCTACTTTGAAGATGAAAAGATTCCAATGAGTACTATGTTGAAGCACTTACTTATGTTCTACAAGTATGGTGGTAAAAATCTTTACTACTTTAATACATATGATGGACAAGGTGAGATTGATATTAATAAAATGAACGCAGAGCCGTTAGCACAAACGGACCTGACAGAATTAGACGGCGAAGACTGCGATAGTTGTGTCTTATAATATAAAGTAAAGGAATATAAATAAAAAAATGAGCATTTTTAATATAACAAAAAAAGCGGATCACACGAAATCATTGGCATTTCTTGATCCCGAAGGAAGAGTAAGTTTACAGAGATACGATATACTAAAATACAAGCAGTTTGACAAATTAACAGAGAAGCAATTGGGTTTCTTCTGGATACCTGATGAAGTCGATGTTACGAAAGATTCTAATGATTTTAAGCAATTAACTGCAAACGAACAGCATATATTCACATCTAATCTAAAGCGTCAAATACTTTTAGATAGTGTACAAGGTCGTGCACCGAGTGAAGCATTCGGGTCTATCGTTAGTCTACCAGAATTAGAAACATGGATTCAAACTTGGACGTTTAACGAAACGATTCATAGTAAATCATACACACATATTATTCGTAATATATATTCTGATCCTTCTATTATATTTGATGAAATTTTAGACATTAAAGAAATAGTTGATTGCGCATCTGCTATTTCAGTAAATTATGATGCTCTCATTGACAAAGCCGCTTGGTACAATTTGCTAGGTGAAGGCGTACATAAGGTTAATGGTAGAGAAATCACTGTTGACTTGTACGAGTTGAAGAAGGCGTTATACAAAGCAGTAATGGGTGTAAACATACTAGAAGGTGTTCGCTTCTATGTTTCGTTTGCATGTAGTTGGGCGTTTGCAGAACTTAAAAAGATGGAAGGTAATGCAAAAATTATCAAGTTTATTGCACGTGATGAAAATCTACATTTGGCGTTCACACAATCATTATTAAAGATATTGCCAAAAGATGACCCAGATTATATTAAAATCGCAAAAGAAACAGAAAAAGAATGTATTCAAATGTTTGTAGATGCAATTGAACAAGAAAAGCAATGGGCAGAATATCTATTTAAAGATGGTTCAATGATTGGGTTAAATGCTCAACTATTGTGTGAATATATAGAATGGATTGGTTGCAAGCGTATGGTAGCAGTTGGTTTATCTTGTCCGTACAAGGTATCACAATCAAACCCATTACCTTGGACACAAAAATGGATTGCTGGTGCAGAAGTACAAGTCGCACCACAAGAAGTGCAACTATCGTCATACATCATTGGTGGTGTAACATCTGACGTTACTAAAGATACCTTTTCGGGTATGTCATTATAATAAAAGGAGGGTAAAATATGGTAGAAGTTTATTCAAAAGATAATTGTGCATATTGCACTAAAGCGAAGATATTGCTTGAAACTCAGCATATGGAGTTTATTGAAAGAAAGATTGGTGTTGATGTGACTCGTGAGCAATTATTAGAAATTGCACCACAGGCAAGAACAGTACCACAAATAGTAATTGATGGAACCGTAATAGGCGGATATGATCAATTGGCACAATACCTTAAAGGAAGTGAAGCATGTTAATAGAAGTACCTTACAGAGACGGCGATGTGATTAGTATTAAACTAGCCAGCGGTGAAGAAATGGTAGCACGTCTTGATAAAGAGACTACTGATACATTAGTTTTATCTAAGCCTACTATGCTTATTGCAAATGATGGTGGAATGGGAATGGCTCCATTCATGTTTACCTCGTCAATGGACGCAAAATACACAATGAGACTTAATGGTGTTATTTGTATAGTCAAGACAGAAGAAGAAACTGCTAAGATGTATAGCGAGAAAACTTCTGGTATCGTAATGGCAGGCGCATAATATGTCTAGGGGTGTAGCAAGAGTAGGAGATCGCACGTATGGAACTTGTACTGCGCATGAAACCCCGATAACGACTGGAGGTACAATTACCTCTGGTTCACCTACTATCGTTGTCAATGACAAGCCTTGTGCAAGACTTGGTGATACTGTAACAGCAGATTGTGGTCACACTAGTGTGATTACATCCGCTAGCAGTAATGTCATTGGTGATGAACCACCCGTAGCAAGAATCAATGATTCTGTGGGCTCAGGTCCGTATACTGCTACAATCATATCAGCATCGCCTGATGTGTTCGCAAATTAAATTCAATTATTTTCATAAAATTCATTGACAAGTAAGGCTTATCGTTGTATAATAGTTACATATGTTAATTAAAGAGCAGAATATTATGACTAATAAAACTGAAACATTTATCTCATACCTTCTTGATTTTTACGGTCCTGGCGGAGTCTACGATTTCGGTGTAACCCGTGACGATATTCTGTTGGCATTAGGAATACGTCTAGCGCGTAATACTATGCTGCCATTTGATGGTGATTCAATAGATCGTGAAATGGTTCGTGATATTATCTTAGAAGCAAAACCTCAACTAGCAACAATTTAGGTAATACTATGACTATTATTCAAAGACAGTTAAAACAAAAAATGACAATTGATCTTGATGGACCCGACGGCAATGCATTCATTCTACTTGGAAAAGCCGGCTCATTGGGCAAACAATTAGGTTATGATGTTGATGCAATTTTAAGTGAAATGAAGAGTGGTGACTACATTAATTTGGTTCAAACGTTTGAATCTTACTTTGGTGATATTGTCACTCTTGAAACAACTAATGAAGAGTTGTTATGAAGACTTCAAGATTAGACTGGACTATTGTCAAAAGTGGCAGTTCATGGACTGCTACATATAAGCCAGATGGAACTGTATTAACAGCAAAAACGAAAAAGGCACTAATGCCTGAAATTATTAAATTTGAACAACAACTATAGGAAGTAACATTTTATGCGGGCTGAATTATATGAAGATGGAATTAAGCGAATCAATACGAAGATCGTAGTACCGATGGATATAACCGATGTGGCAGATTATATTCTAAGTGCGGTACAATCGGG
>Ga0209815_1001881_pt1 | contig 13296 bp, 15 predicted proteins | sample CoawatmetaG00DNA_FD_187507 | JGI IMG/M metagenome (GOLD analysis project Ga0209815, IMG submission 187507) | Marine microbial communities from the West Antarctic Peninsula - Coastal water metaG002-DNA (SPAdes) (version 2) | ecosystem: Environmental > Aquatic > Marine > Coastal ...
GACTTGGGGGTCTCTGATCAAACGTGCCTTCTATTCACTCAAACGATTGGTCGAGCACTATTCGTCATCGACTGTTATAGTAATAGCAATTATGGCCTTGATCATTATGCTCAAGTAATAAAAGACAAGAATTTTTTAATACGGAATTATGTATTCCCCCACGACATAGCGGTCCGTGAAATGTCCACGGGCCACAGTCGACAAGAGTATGCCTATCAATTAGGCATGCGGCCAATAAAGATTTGTCCCAAGCTACCTGTTGAAGATGGGTTGCATGCGGGACAGATGCTGTTGTCTAAATCATTTATTGATCGGGACAACTGCAAACCATTTCTTGATGCTATGAAATGGTACCACCGTAAATATATGGATCGAGATAAAACTTTCACTCGGCCCGTACACGACTGGTCTAGTCACTATGCTGATACTTGGCGTTATGTGGCTATTGCCAATAAAGAACTAGATTTAAACCAACTTAGACCACCGCAGAAAGAAGCTGCGGGTCTACACTATAATCCATTGGAGATGTAATATGGGATTTTTAAAACCAAAGACAGTAGTAATGCCAGCTGCGGCACAGACCCCAGTTGCAGATAGCTATGTACCACCACCAGCTGCAACTATTGAAGATACTTATGAAGTTGAAAACGAAGATGGTACAACTTCAACTACTACGGCTGAAACTGAAGCACAGAAAAAAATTAGAAGAAAGAAAAAAGGTATGAGTAATACTATTTTAACTTCTAACCAAGGTGATACTTCTGAAGCTAATATTTATTCAAAATCATTGTTAGGATAATATTATGGGAAAATTAATGGGAAGATTAGTAAAGAAATTAGTAGATGATGGTGCCTTAAAAAAAGCAGTTGAAGAAAAAAAATTACCTATACAGCAAATAGCTAAAAAATCTAAAGATAAACCTAAAGACAATATTGCTGATCTTAAAACAGATGAAAACGTTAAACCAATAGAGACAGACACTATTTTAAGATCAAAAAAAAATAAAAATAAAAAAAATACAATAGTGCCGTTAGATGGTGAAGGCACCTCACTATTAAGTTGATAGATATATTAAGAACTGATGATTATTCTGTTTTATTTAATTATTTAACAATTAATAAATTTAATAACTTAGAAGATCATAATGAAGTTATTTATTATGCAAAAATATTTAAATTTGTAAATAATAATACAACAGCTGGTTTTGTATGGATGTATGAAATTGAAGCTAACGTCTACCATGTACACATGCATATTCAAGATGAGCATAAAGGTAGAATATTAACTCGGCATGTAGTTAATAAGTTTTATAAACTTGCCACTGAATTAGGAGCTAAACTGTTAGAGGCCAGTCCTATAAACAAAACATTAATAGATTTATATGCACGCATTGGGTGGAAAAAAACCAAACGTAATGCAGCACAATTAAAACTACCTTACACATGGAGAAAATAAATGGGTTCAATATTAAAGAAAGCTAAAAAGAAAATTATTAATTTAGTAGACAAAGTTGTAGACGTTGTGCCTGACGCACCAACTGGACCTACAGCTGAAGAAATAGCTGCTGAAAAAGCTGCTACAGAGAAAGCCGCCGCTAACAAAGCTGCCGCTGCTAAAGCTGCTACTACTGCTGCTTCTGCTAAAAAGGTTGCCGCAGAGAAAGCCGCTACAGAGAAAGCCGCCGCTAACAAAGCTGCCGCTGATAAAGTTGCCGCAGATGCTGCCGCTGCTACGAAAGCTGCCGCTGACAAAGCTGCTTCAGAGAAAGCAGAACTAGGTAGAGTTAATGCAGCCAACTATGATTCTAAGGCTGGGTCTAACGCAGAAACTACTTCTGTTGGTAATGCTGAAGCTATTGATAGAAAGAAAAAAGGTCGTAAACCTTTAATTAAAACTGCTGCTAAAGGTGTCTTAGGTGATCCTGTAGTTTATAAACCAACACTATTGGGTTAAATGTATAACTCACCAACCGTACTTAATGCTCCAATTAAATTTGCAGCTGCAACTGACATGACTAAAGGTATGAAACCATTGCAAAAAAAAGGCAAGGTTTTTACTCAAATGAATAACATGTATGGCCTAAACGCCATGCGGCAAGATAAAAAAACTTTAATGGGTAAAATATGAACGCTAACGATCTAAAAGCACAATTTGAAAAATTAAGAACTACTAGGTCTAACTGGGAAAGTCACTGGCAAGAAGTGGCTGACTATTGTTTACCTCGTAGAGCCGATGTTACCAAATCAAGAAGCAAGGGAGATAAACGTACAGAATTTATTTATGATGGCACAGCTCTTCACGCACTTGAATTGTTAGCTTCATCACTCCATGGTATGCTGACTAACTCAGCGTCACCATGGTTTAGTATGAGATTTAAAGATGAATCTTTTAGTGGTGATGAAGAAGCCCAGGAATGGCTAGAGTCTGCAACTCGTACAATGTACACAGCATTTGCACGATCTAATTTCCAACAAGAAATTCACGAAGTCTATACAGACCTTGTGGCTTTCGGTACATCTTGCATGTTAATTGAACCTGATGAAGATAATATTTTAAGATTTAGCACTAGGCACATTAAAGAAATTTATTTATCAGAAAATCATAAAGGTATAGTTGATACTATTCATCGTGAATTTAAAATGTCTGCTAGAGCTGCATTAGCAAAGTTTGGTGATAAATTACCAAAACGAATGTTACAAACTGCTAAGGAACATCCTTACGAAGAAGTTACTTTATATCATTGTGTAAAACCGAATGACAAAACTAATCCATATAAAATGGATAATTTGTCTATGCCATTTACATCAATCTATTATGACAAAGATGAAAGCACAATTATTTCAGTATCAGGTTACAATGAGTTTCCGTATGTAGTTCCACGTTGGTTAAAATCATCTAGTGAAACTTATGGTCGTTCACCATCTATGTCAGCACTGCCTGATATTAAGATGTTAAACAAAATGTCTGAGACAACTATTAAAGCAGCACAGAAAATGGTAGATCCACCCCTACTCGTGCCTGATGACAGCTTTGTCTTACCAGTAAGAACTCAACCAGGTGGTTTAAACTTTTATCGTTCAGGTAGTCGTGATCGTATTGAACCATTAAACATCGGAGCAAATACTCCAGTAGGTATTAATCTTGAAGAGCAACGTAGAGCTGCTATTCAACAAACATATTTTATTGACCAATTAATATCTGAGCAAAGTCAAAGAATGACAGCTACAGAAGTTATGCAACGTAACGAAGAGAAGATGCGGATGCTAGCACCCGTCTTAGGCCGTTTACAAGCTGAGATGTTAAAGCCATTAATTGATCGTTCATTTAATATTTTAGTAAGATCCAAAATGTTACCTGAACCACCAGAGCAACTACAAGGTCAAACAATTGATATTGAATATGTATCACCACTAGCACGTTCTCAACGTTCAGGTGATGTACAAGCTATTATGAGAACTATGGAAATGATTGCACCATTAAGTGATCGTCTACCAGTTATGGACCACATTGATCCTGATATGTTAGTTAAACATATTACCGATGTTTTAGGTGTCCCTCGAAAAGTTTTACGATCTGATAAAGAGATTGTAGAAATAAGAACCCAACGAGCTGAAGCCGAGCAAGCCGCTGCTGAACAACAACAACAGATGCAAGAAGCACAAATGGCCCAACAAGCAGCTCCAATGGTTAAAACCCTAACTGAAGGAGAATAATATGACTGATGAACAACAAAATCAGCAAATTAAAGAACAACAAAACCTAATGAAAGAAATGACTGAAGCGTATCAAGCAACATTCGGATCTGACGAAGGTCAAAAAGTATTGAACGATTTAGGTCGTAGATGCTTTGCTAACAATACTACCTATGTACCTGGTGATGCAAGTGCGTCACAAATAAATGAAGGCACACGCTCTGTGTTTTTATTTATCAATCAAATGATAAACCATAAGGAGAAATAGATGTCAGAAGAACAGACAACTGTTGCCGAGGAACAACAAACTCCCACGCAATCTGAGACACCAACATCAATACCAACACCAACTCAACCAATAAATTTTATTGATAGCTTACCTGAAGATATTAGAGGTGAAGCATCATTAGCTAACATTAAAGATATAGATCAACTAGCTAAAGGTTATGTCCATGCACAACGTATGGTCGGAGCAGATAAAATTGGTTTACCCAATCAACACTCAACTGATAATGATTGGAATGAAGTCTACAGTAAACTGGGTCGACCAGAAGCTGCGGACCAATATGAAATTAATTATCAAGTACCAGTTGAAGGCATGGAAGCTACTAACCTTCCAGGCTATCAAGAAGCAGCTCATGCAGCTGGACTTAATAATTCTCAAGCTCAAAAGTTAATTGATTGGTATTCAGGCTTAGAAAAAGAAAGCCTTGAATCGACAGAAGTAACTGCACTAGCAGCAAGAGAAACCGCAGAAACAGACCTTAGAAAAGAATATGGTTTAGCTTATGATAAAAAATTATCACAAGCTGATGGCATATTTTCTAAATTTTTTGGTTCTGATTTTGCAAGTATTAAACTTGAAGATGGATCGTTGTTAGGTGATAACGCAACTTTCATTAAAAGCCTGGTAAGTTTATCCAGTAACTTTAGTGAAGATACCGTTACTGCCGATCAAACCTCTTCAGGGGCCATGACACCCAATGAAGCTAATGCTGAGATTTCAAAAATCACAGCACCAAACTCACCATACTGGGATAAAATGCATCCGCAACATCAAGCAACCGTGGATCAAGTATTTCAGTTACGTCAAATGGCACATCCCGATTCAGTAGAATAATCCGACAAGTTAGGACTTTACTTGACAGCTAGGAATAGATTAGCCGATTAGCAAACGTAATTTGTAAGAAAACCCGTGAGGATAACTTTCTGAAATTTTTAATAACTTAACATAACACAGAAGGAGAGAAACTATGAGTTCTCAAATTACGACTGCGTTTGTCGAGCAATACTCGGCTAACGTGCAAATGTTATCTCAGCAAATGGGATCACAACTTCGTAGTGCTGTTGATGTTGAAACAATCACTGGAAAAAATGCATTTTTCGAGCAAATCGGTTCTGTAGCTGCACAGCTAAAAACCACTCGTCATGCTGATACTCCACAGATTGATACACCTCACGCACGAAGAAGAGTAAGCCTTGAAGATTATGTCTTTGCTGACCTTATCGATGATATTGATAAAGTCCGCATGCTAATCGATCCAACATCTAGCTACGCAAAAGCTGCGGCAGCTGCGATGAATAGATCGATTGATGACGTGGTTATCTCGGCTCTTGGTGGAGCTGCTTTCACTGGAACAACTGGTAGTACATCTACTGCGTTGCCCGCTGTAAGCAAGTTTGCAACAAGCAATCAATCTGACGGTCTTACAATAGCCAAGTTACTAGCGGCTAAGAAAAGATTTGATGAAAAGGACGTAGACCCGTCAATATCAAGGTATATCGTATGTGGCCCACAACAAATCTCTGATTTGTTAAACACCACTGAAATCAAAAATTCTGATTTCAATACGGTAAAAGCTTTAGCTCAAGGACAAGTGGATTCATTCTTAGGATTTAAATTCATTACGTCTAACAGACTAAAACTTGATGGAACCAATACCGATGACAGACTGGCTTATGCCTTTACTCAAGATGCTATTAAATTAGCAATTGGTAAAGATGTACAGTCAAAAATAGATGAACGTTCTGATAAGAATTACAGTACGCAAGTTTACTATTGTATGTCAATTGGTGCAACTCGTATGGAAGAAGAAAAAGTATTTCAAATTCCATGCCACGAAGCATAGAAAGGAAGGTAAATTATGGGTACTAAGAACTCAACTTTAGTAGCTAATTTTGAAGCTGTACCAACAGTTAAAAATAGTGCTGCACTTCTACATGGCGTGGTTCGTGTAGCACAAGGAACTATAGCTCTTGCCGCTGGTGATAGTGATGACAATGATATTGTTATGCTAGCACCAATACCAAGTAATGCTGTTGTGTCTCAAATATTTGTAGGTTCAGATACGCTTGGCGGATCTTGTACTTTCAATGTTGGGATTTACACAGCTGCTGGAGCAGTAGTAGACGAAGATTTATTTGCAAGTGCGGTGGCTGATGCTGCTGCATTGGCAGATCTTCGTTTCGAAGCTGCAAACATCAACACGGCTGGGCAGAAAATGCACGTTCTTGCTGGTGATGCAGTGGATCCTGGTGGGTATTACTATATAGCTGCAACTATGCAAGCTGCTGGTGGTACTGCTGGTGACATGTCTTTTAACATTCATTATGTTATTAACTAGACACTAAAAATTTAAGGACAGTCGTTATGCGGCTGTCCTTAAAGTTATTAAATTATTTATAAGGATTTCAAATGGCAAAAACAGGTTTATATGCAAACATGAACGCTAGAAAAAAAGCTGGCACATCAAGATCAAAATCAAAATCCACTGTATCATCTAAAGCATACAGCAATATGAAAGCTGGTTTTCCAAAAAAGAAAACATTAGTAGGATAATATGACATCAGTAGTAGAAATTTGTAACTCAGCTTTAAATAGTTTGGGTGCAACTAACATCACCGCACTTACAGAAGATTCTAAAAATGCCAGGCTATGTAATCAACGGTATGAACCAATCCGTGATGCAATTTTTAGAACGCATTATTGGAATTGTTTAATCAAACGAGTACAACTAGCAGCTGATACCACGACACCAGCATACGAATTTGCCTATCAATACACGTTACCATCAGACAGTATTCGAGTTATGAAAATTGGTGGTTATCACAATGGCTCATCATCAGACTTAGACAGCGGTCAAAAATTTAAAGTTGAAGGTCGTAAAATTATTACCGATGAAGCTGAAGTATTTTTAACGTATCTAGCTAAAGTTGTAAATCCCCAGGAGTACGACACATTATTAGTTGAAACTATTGGTGCACGATTATGTGCAGAAATAGCTTATGCTATTACGCAATCCACTACTGTTGCAACACAACTACAAGAAATTTATCAAAGCAAACTAAAAGAAGCACGCTTTGTGGATGCTACTGAAGGCACTCCATATAGCCTAGACTCAAGTTCATTTATTAATTCGAGGTTTTAATGGCTAAGACAACTTTTGCCTTTACCAGCTTTGCTGCTGGTGAACTATCTCCACGTTTAGATGGTCGAACTGATTTACAACAGTATTTCAGGGGATGTCGTACTTTAGAAAATATGACAGTACATCCACACGGAGGAGTTTCCAGACGACCAGGTACCGTTTATGCCAGTGAAGTCAAAACCAGTGGTAATTCTACACGACTAATCCCATTTGAATTTTCAACTACACAAACTTACATGATGGAGTTTGGTGATGAGTATGTACGTTTTTTTAAAAACAACGGTATTATTACTGAGTCAGGCAAAACCATTACAGCTATTACTAAAGCTAATCCTGGAGTAGTTACTGCTAACTCTCATGGTTATTCTGCTGGTGATTATGTAATCTTAGCTGGAATTGTTGGCATGACTGAACTTAATGGCCGACAATTTAAAGTAGGTACTGTTGCAACTAACACGTTTCAATTGCTAGATATGGACGGCAATAATTTTAATACCTCAGCCCTAACTACTTATTCTTCAGATGGCACAGCATTTAGAATTTATCAAATTGTATCACCTTACGATAAGGCTGATTTATTTGGATTGAAGTATGCACAATCAGCAGATGTCATGTACATCACTCACCCTAATTATCCCATCAAAAAATTAAGTCGAACTGGTCACACATCGTGGACCTTAGATTCAGTTCTATTAGATACAGGTACTGATTTTACAGTTTCAGCAATTACCAAAGCCAATCCAGGTGTTGTTACTACTTCAGCTAACCATGGATTTGCAGTTGGAGACTTTATAACTTTTAGAAGTATTGGTGGTATGACACAATTGGCTGATAACCTTTTATTTAAAGTTGGTACAATACCAAACGCTACTACGTTTCAATTGCAAAATGCAGCTGGTACAAATGTTAATACTAGTGGCTTTGGAACATTCAGTGCTGGTGGTAGTGATGTGGTAGAACGAGTTAATAACCCAGTATTAAATTATGCCACTGGCAATTATCCAAGCACCGTATCTTTTTTCGAGCAACGTTTAGTCTTTGGAGGTACTGACAACAATCCTCAATCATTATGGTTTAGTAAAGCTGGTGCGTATGAAAACTTTACCACTGGTGTTAATGCCACTGATGCTATGATTTATACCATTGCATCTAACCAAGTAAATGCCATTAGGTTTTTATCTGCTACCAATCAATTATTAATTGGTACTGTTGGTGGTGAGTTCTTAGCTACTTCAGGCAGTGTCAGTGAACCTGTAACCCCAACTAATATTCAAATTACCAAGCAAACTAACTATGGAGCTGCCAATGTGGATGCATTGCAGATTGCCAACGTTACAATGTTTTTACAACGAGCTAAAAGAAAAATTAGAGAGCTAGTCTACAACTATGATGTTGATGGTTATGTAGCACCTGATATGACAATTTTAGCTGAACATATTACTACTGGTGGTTTAATCCAATTTGCGTATCAACAAGAACCTGACAGTATTTTATGGGCTGTAAGAGATGATGGCACTTTACTGGGATTGACTTACCAAAGAAATGAAGAAGTAGTAGCCTGGCATCGACACATCTTAGGCGGCTTTGCTGACACTGGTAAAACAATTGTTCATGCTTTTAAAAGCTGGACCGCTAGTTCTAGTACTGTAAGCACAGCCAACAACACTGTCACAATTAGTTCACACGGCTATAGCACAGGTGATCCTATTTATTATTATGCTACTGCTAATGTTATTGGTGGCTTGCAAACTGACTTATTATATTTTGCTATAGCAACTAACTCCAACACACTTAAATTTGCTACAACCTCAGCTAATGCAACTGCGGGCACGGCTGTTGACATAACAAGTATTACTGGCTCAACAGTGCAGTACATATTTGAAGGTGTAAACATAGCTACTAACGTTTTATATTCAGCAGCCCATGGATTATCTACTGGTGATTATTTTTATTATCGACCAGTTGGAACTAAACTTTCAGGTTTAAGTAAAAATGCTAAATATTTTGTAAAACGAATAGACGACAACCAATTTAAAGTTTCTGCTTCATCCGATCTAAGTACATTTTTAGATTTACAATATGCTGCTTCCAGCAGTGCTACTGAAACTGATTTAATATTAACTGATGCTAAATGTGAATCAATTGGGGTAGTACCAAGTGATGATGGTGAGTATCAATTATGGATGGTGGTTAATCGTTTCGTTAATGGAGCAACTAGAAGAACAGTTGAATATTTAAATGACTTTGATTTTGGTGACACCCAGGACGATGCGTTCTTTATGGATAGTGGCTTAACTTATGACAGTGTGCCTACTACCACGCTATCAGGCCTGGACCATTTAGAAGGTGAAACTGTAACTATCCTGGCAGATGGAGCATCACATGCTGATAAAGTAGTTAGTGGTGGCAATATAACATTAGATCGATCCGCACAAAAAGTGCACGTTGGTTTAGGTTATACATCTCTATTGCAAACATTACGCATTGAAGCTGGTTCAGCTCAAGGTGTGGCACAATCTAAAATTAAAAGAATAAACGAAATAACAATTCGGATGCACAAAACCCTTGGCTTAGAAGTTGGCGGTGATTTAGACAACATGGAAAATATCCCATTTAGATCAAGTAGTGGATTAATGAATGTACCAATTAGTTTATTTTCAGGTGATAAAACTATTGAGTTTAGAGATGATTACAATACGGATGGTCATGTGTTTGTAAGACAAGCACAACCTTTACCATTAACAATATTGGCCATCTATCCTGAAGTTACAGTATATGAAGGATGATAGAAATAATTCCGTTTGAATTTAAGCATGCTAAATTTATAGCTACGCATCAAATGAACGCTGAGATTATTAATGTTAAAGATCGATATTTAAAAAATTTAGAAAGTTTAGTTCAACCTAAAACAAGTTGGACTGGATTAGTTGATGGTAAAATAATAGCAGCTGGTGGCATGGTAGAATTATGGGACCATGTTTACGAAGGCTGGATTATGGCAACGGCAGATATAAAAAATCATCCGATTGCTACTGCAAGAATAATAAAAAGAATATTTAAAAAGCAAATGCCTTTACATGAAGTGCAACGTTTACAAACAACAGTCAAAGCAGATTATGCCATTGGTCATAAATTTGCTGATTGGCTAGGATTAACACAAGAGGGATTAATGAAAAAATATTTAGATGGTAATGATTATTACTTATATGCGAGGACTTACTAATGGCTAGTAGTATATTAAGTGCTGGTGCAAGTGTTCAAGCTGGTAGAGCTGCTGAGAATGATGCCAAAGCTAACCAGCAAATAGCAGAACGTAATGCTGAAAAATTACGCATGGATGCTGAAACGGCTATTAAACTTGGTAAACGAGATGTAAAAATATTTGAATCACAGTTTTCTAGTTTACAAGCACAATCTGAAATGGCGTATTTAAAATCAGGGGTAACATTAGAAGGCACACCATTAGAGCAATTAGAAAGTATGTATGCACAAGCAGAAATGGAAAAAGAAACAATTATGTATAATGCAAAAGTAGATTCAGCTGACAAAATAGAATTAGGCGTTATTGAGCAAATGCAAGGTGCCGCAGCACTTGCTCGTGGAAAAAATGCAAAACGAGCATCTTATTTAAAAGCTGGTTCAACTTTATTACAAGGTGCACAAGATGCCGCAGCAGCTTCAACTACAGGTTCGGCTTCAGATGTTCGTCTTAAAAAAGATATTCAATATCTTGGTAAACATGAAAAAGGTTTTGGTGTTTACAAATGGAATTGGAATAATTTAGCAAAATCTATGGGCATAGATGATCCTACTGTTGGTGTTCTAGCTCAAGAATTAATTAAATATATACCTGAAGCTGTATCAATACATCCTAAAGGATATTTACAAGTCAATTATAGTCTTGTGGTAAAGGAAAATTATCATGGTTAAAATTCCAACATATAATCAACAAACACGAGCTAAAGCTCCTATTAGTCGTTCAAGACCAATGATTGCTAATAGTGGTGCTGACAAAGTTTATGCTGAAATGGCTAATCTTGCTGATACTTACAGTGATATTGCATTAGAAGTAAAAAAGAAAAATCAAAAAATAGCTGATGAACGCAAAAAAATTGAAATACAAGATAGGTATATTAAAGAAACAAAACCTGTATACGATCAATACTCTACCAGCACAGATGTTAAAAATGGAGCTACTAATTATGCCAATGATGTAAAAGGAGTTTCAAATAATATTTACGAAGAAATAAAAACTGACTATCCAGCTTTATCGGAATATTTTAACACTTGGACCGCAGAAAATTCACGAGCTAACTATGTTTCAATCGATAACAAAATTTTATCAAACAACAGAAAACAAGGAGAGCAAGATTTAATTGATAAAGAAAATTTATTGACTAATCAATGGCTAGGTTTTTATTCTGAAGGCAATTCTGTTGGTATTATGCAAGTTGAAGATCAACTGTATGGCAATAATGAAAAAGGTATTAAAGGTACTTTTGATTTGCGTAATGAATTAGGTTTAGATTTAGGTACAATAACTAAAGAGCAATATGATGATAATTTGCAAAACAATATATTATTATTGTCCGCAACAAAATTAATTGATGAAAACATAAATAGATTTAATAAAAATTATGACATGGGCCTATATAATACTTTGGACCCAGCAAAACTTATAGCTTTAAAAGCTAAAGCAGATAGTAAAATTGCTACTGGTAATAATAGAGGTAAAACTGATTTAAAAGATAATGCAAAAATAATTAAACAAGAAATCAAAGAATTATTAGATATTACAAAAGGAGATCAGTTTCCTGACACTGTTAAATTAGATGATGTCAGTGTAAGAGCTTTAGCAATACATGAAGCTTTAATAAAATTTCCAGGTGAAGTAGGTTTAAGAAAAGAATTATTATCTTTACAAAATGCTGTATCAGTTATTGCACACACGGCTCCTTTTCGACAGATGCCATTAAATAATGTTAATGAAGAATTTAATAATATTCAAACTGCATTAAGAGGTAGTGAAGGGCAAGGTTTTATTAAATACATTAATTCTGATGGCAAAGAAATAGAAATGAGTACACAACAAGCAATTGATACTCGTGATGCATTTGAAAAATTAATAACATATCGAAACAGCAATGCGGATAATTTAATTAAAGTAGCTATAGACTCAGGGGTAGAATATGGAGGCAATGCTATACCGCAAATACAAGATTGGACAGAAGTTACAGCAGAAGAATTAGCTGTTAGAGGGACATTAGGTAGTCACATACAAACTATGTACGATGCTAACGAACCACAATATTTTACTGAAATTGATAAAACCAGCATTAAAAATATATGGAATTCAGGAAATAAAGACGACATACAAAAAGCAATTAGTAGTGTTATTTTTATGGCTGGTGCAGACAATTCTCCAATTGCTTTTAATCAATTAGGTGATGGTTATGAAGGCATTGCCCATATAGGTACGTTGCAAGCAATCAATGGCGGCTCAACAATTGAATTAGATAATGCTTTAGATGCATTGGTCCAATTAAGAACTGTAGAAACTCAAGATAGATTTAAAGCATTTTCTTTAGCAGAAGGATCAGAAAAATATATTGGCTCAGACGTACAAGAATTAATAGAAGCTAGAATTGGTGCTTTTGTTGATAATACTTACGCACAAGATATAAATTTATATCGTCAATTAAAAAACTCAACACAACTTATAGCTTATGGCATGGTTATAAATAATCCTGAATTTTCAGAATTACGACTTGATGCAGACGCAACACCATTAAATGATAAGGATGTTGTAAAAATGTTTGACACAGCTTTAAATATAGCTGCGGGTTATCATAATGGTTTTGGTGGTATAACTTCATACAACGATCATTCATTGATATTACCTGAGTGGTTTCCAAACTCTAAAAACCCAGCAGATACTGACGGTGATTTAGATTTTGTGTTGTCACAAATAATGACTGATGAATTGTTTGAATTAGCTACTTCAACAGAAATTGTAGTTGGTGAAAGCTCTACTGCTCCTACTGCTGGAACCGCAATTACTGAATTGAAATCAAACCGTATTGTTGAACATGTACCAAATGAATTGCAAGATAATGATGTCAGTGAATTTATAAAACGAGAAATACCAGCTAATGAAATTTTCGGTGTTAATGAA
>Ga0209815_1001882_pt1 | contig 13282 bp, 9 predicted proteins | sample CoawatmetaG00DNA_FD_187507 | JGI IMG/M metagenome (GOLD analysis project Ga0209815, IMG submission 187507) | Marine microbial communities from the West Antarctic Peninsula - Coastal water metaG002-DNA (SPAdes) (version 2) | ecosystem: Environmental > Aquatic > Marine > Coastal ...
AGATTGTTGCTACCACTATTTCAATTCGCTCAGGGCTTTTCTCTCGTCTGTTTAAGGACACTCGTAATCAAGAAATGATTAATGATGTTCTAGAAAACTTAAAGCCTATGCAGGAGCGCCTAATCTTGTCTTGTATAGCTCAAGGAAACACTGTTAGAAGAGCAATAGATGCCCATGTTGTCGAATGAAAACTCTCTTCCTAACCCTCATAACCTCAATAGCAATCGGGACAATCTCACTGTCCTTTGCAGACGGCTACGACCGCAAAGACTTCGGCTATCGTAGTTACAAACCTAACACCACCATAGGCTTTTACACCAACAAAACCTGCGACTTCATCAACATAGATCATGTGGTCAGCCTCAAGGATGCATACGAAAGCGGAGCATCCTATTGGGGCGCAAGTAGGAAGAAAGCCTTCGCTAACGACAGGTCTAATCATGTGCCGTCATGCGGCCGTGTGAATAGTTCTAAAGGCTCTGAAGGCCCCAGTGATTTCTTGCGCAGAAGCAATGATGGACGGGGCTTAGAGTATGACATTGTTAAGTTCTGTGAGTATGTGCAGAAGTATTATGCGGTGAAGGTTAAGTATGGGTTATCGTTCAAAGGTAATACAGAAGAAACTTTTTTGGCCTGTGGCATTAGTGTGACTCTACAAAATGACGGACACTAACAAATAAAACCATCAAATCTAATGCTTACTTATCTATACGACTAGACATAGTACATTTGGTTAGTATTAATTAAATGTGTATTTTAATTGTAGGAGTGACCAATGGTTAATTCTTCTGGCAATCCATTTAAGCCATATGGAAATGACGGCGCTATTGAACAGCAGCTTTCTATTGAGGCTCGATCAGATGCGCTTGCTGAGAAACCAACAGCTTCCGACGTAATGCTTCCAAGCCCTATCTTGACTCATCGAAGCCAAATAATATCGCTATACGACAAGTGTGTGCAGGAAGCCCAGGGGCAGCTGCAGGTGATTGAAAATAGAGTTGATGAACTAAGAAACAATTTCAGTCATCAAACTTTAAAAAATAAAGCAGAAAACAGTATAGATAAATTAGTTTCTCAAATGAAAAGTTCGGACAAAAAGGCTAAATGCGACTTTCATAAGATGGAGTTTGTCAGACGTAAGAAAGATTTTGAGCGGTTTAAAATAGATCATGGTCTAATTTATCATCCGCAAAGGGGCGTCCAAGAAACCTCATTTCTTGGTTTGACTGCGGCTTTATGGATTGTCGTTACTCTGTATCTTGTGGAAGCAATTTTTAATGCAAGTCTGTTTATCGAAGAAGTAGGAATGGTCGGAGGTCTGACTATTTCACTATCATCATCCCTAGTAAATGTAGTCGTTGGGTATATTGTTGGAAGGTTTGTTTTCTCCCGAATGTATTTAGGTAAAAGTTTGACGACGAAAGTGTTATCGATATCGGGCTTTATTGCATTCATATTTACTATTGTTTATATGAATTTAATGATTGCTATGTATAGGACACTGAAAGCAGCAGAAAATTCTTTTCAAGTCGTAAATACCTCCGATGCCGCATGGCCATTTCCTCATATCGATATGCTTGACTTCAATTCTGCGCTTGTTCTTATGGTTGGATTTGTTTTTGCTCTCGTTGCGTTATTGGATGGGTTTTTTTCAGATGATCCTTATCCTGGTTATGGACATAGATATAGACTTTGCTTAAAGGAAAGGGATCAAGTTTTAGTCGCATTACAAGAATACAAAAAAGATCAGCTCGCGAGTATTCTTAAGTGTAGAGATGAAGTAGGAAAAACATTTCAGTATGGCGGACATTGCATTAATGAGTGGGGTTCTCAGGTAAATACGGTTCAAAGACGATTTGTTGATTATAGTAAGTGGTTCCAAGATTTATTAGAAACCGATAAGACACTTTGGGATACCTACCGATCTTCTCACGAAGAGCATCGATTAGCTGATTATTTACCGCCAACTCTCTTTGCTAATGCAATTAAACCACTTTTTTCCAGTAGAGAAACTGATGAGTTCCATGTCTTTCGAGATGCTAGCCAGCTTTATATGACGGATGACGAGAGGATCGAAAAAATGGGCGAGTACCAAGCTATATATGACGATACACAATCCCAAGCAGAGGAGAGACTCGACTCCGAAGTTGCTATTTTAAGGGACGATCTTATTGCACTCGAAGAACATGCTGTGTGCCACATTTAAATGCCAACATATAAGCTAGAGTAGCTTGTTGTTGCTCCTAAAATTATGTGAGGTGATCTAGGTTAATGTTTATTTCAAAAAAAGTATTAGGAGTATTGGTGGTTTCATCAACGTTACTGCACGGCTGTGGTGGTGAGAATAGTTCTAGCTCACCAGTAACCTCAACCGCAGCGGCAACATGCCCAAGCGAGCAGTTTGTGAAGTTTGCAAACAATAATTATTGTTCATCTACAACGGCTCCAGAAAAAATCTTTATATTAATCGACGGTACTGACGGGTTTCCTTCAGGTTCAAAGTCATGGATCAAAGAAAATATATTTAATAAGAGTAATATAACTTGGACTCAAGAGGGCGCAGAGATATCTATCGCTTTTTTGGGAGATAAACCAGTAGCTGAACTCGATATTATGCATGTTTGTCTTCCAAAACATGTAAGCAAGATCAACAAAATCATTGATAACGTTGGCGCTATAAAAAGAGGTAATAATGTTCTCCACTGCACTGTGAATGAGACTGCAGATAAGTTTCTTAATGCAGATAGTGGTGCTGCTAGATCAGTTTTAATCGAAGCCGTAGCCGAAATTTTCAAGAACCCCAAATATCGTTTTGGGCCAACACAGACATCTACAGGCGTTAGAAAGTTCTACTTCATCTCTGATCTCTTTCAGAACTCAAAGACAATTAGTTTTTATAAATCTTGCAAGAAATCTACAACTGATGGTGTCATTACCTGTCCTTCTTATGAATCCTTAATTAGCAATAATGTTAGAATTGAGCGCTATCTGAAAGAAGCCATGCCTGATTTGAACGCAACTGATCAAATCTTCTTATACAATATTAATATAGAAAATCGAATTGACCAGTCTGCTAGAGAATTTTGGGAGCAGTATTTTATTGCAGCAGGAGCATTGTCGGCTAATATTACATATAGAGCTGAGTTGTCGCAGTGATAGTGGGACTGATACCCAGCGCGGTTTAAATTGACTATTTTAAAATACGACTGTTTAAAACCTTCATCCAAACTTTCACAGGTTCAATAGTCTCTGGATACCTAACCGTATCTTTTGTTGCAGGGATGGTGGTTGGGATGGTGGTGTTTTGTAAGTTACGCAACTGGTACACAGCTAACTGGTACACAGCTAACTGGTTTACATCAGAGTAAATCTAATTAGGTACAGGTAATGGAAGAGGGGCTAGTTCTGTATATGTAAGGTAGGGATGCCCATCAATTTGAATCTTTTTTGCATATAAAATATAAGGCTAATGTCATCGATCAAGTAGCTATGCAACGGTTCCATCCAGGCAGTGGTTCGACCGAGTGTTATCCATTAGATATGCTTGACACTCTGATGGACGAGCTGGAACTTAAAGAAACTCAGTTAAAAAGTAGTTTCGATCACAGGATAGTTCAATAATCATAAGTCATTGATTTATATGAATATTTTATTTTACTGATGGCCCTTTTTTATAGGCTCAAAGAACTCCGCAAACCCACACCTCGATCTAGTGGCAACCTCGATCTACGCGCGCGTATAGGTGTCCGATTAATCCTTTTTATAAACCGCAATAACTTCTCTTTTTATAGGCGGTAAATACCTCGATCTATTCCTGCGTACTGGAGTCGAATAACTACGCGCGTTCCGAAAGTCCCGAAAGTCCGCGCATAAAGGCGTAGAAGTATGCGCGCGCATGCTGTCCAAGTACCAGCCCGTCCTAAGAAGTCTGTTGTTACAGGCCTTTTCCACTTCTAAATCCATCGTCATAATTGACACTACTACCGATCTAATTTGTGTAGTCATAAATACCCGTTGCAAGCAGAGCCGAAGCAGAGGCATTAATTTTGGCCCAAAGCCTTTTCGCGACTTTGTTTTAGTACCACGCTGGCAGCTCCATCGGAGCCATATTTTGGGTGATATCGTCCAAATGGGAGTGTTACAACAGCGCTTGCATTAACCTGCCTTGCAATTGGAATGTAGTCCTGCGCAGCAGTACTAAGAGCCGTTATAATAAGATCTGCCAAAATACTACCCGATGAGTTCTGATTTGGATTGATAACTACTTCAGCGTCATAGGACCATAAGACCTCATTAGTTGACGTTGACATTAATACGTAAGACATGCCGACCGTCACGTTACTGGCTATCACAACATAATTGGTATCCCACTTATTGATCGTCACGAAAAGCACAGAGTCAGCACCAAAATTATTTGCAAATACACTCATAGGCAATGACGCTATCTGCGATCCATCAGTTATTCCCTCAAGCGCAAACACTTCCGAGGCGATAGCTATTGGCAGCACATAGTAACCTGCGTCAGCAAAAGGCATAGTTAAGGTGGCATTAATAAGGTCGGTAGCGTCAGCAGCAGTCGACTTGTTGATCGCTGGAACTACTAACAGAGTTTTGGGTTGAGCATCAGTGTACATCAGCGGGTAGGCTTGCGACTTCGTTTCCATTTCCGCACATGAGGCTAGGCCCAAAGAGACAACCAATACAAGAAGTATGCTGCGAACATTAATTGATAATTTGTTCATTTTGTTGCCCCCGCAGTGAGTCGGTCAAGAAAGACTTTTGACTCTGGATATAGATTAATTTCGTTTTGAAATTGCGCCATCGCTTGTGACATTTGATCTTTTTTGACATATAGCTGCCCAAGTTCAGCGTGAATACCTGGGGGAGTTCGTAAGCCTAATTCTGCAGATTTCTCAATAATTTCGTGAAGTTCAGCTTTGTGAGCGTCTCGTGTCTTCTCTGAGGGATTCTTAATCAGATTTAGGGAAGTGTAATCATAGTTACCCCAGTGGTAGCCGCCGGGACTTACCGTGGCACAGGCCGCTAGAAATAATAAAAACAAGGTGATTAATGTTAGTTTTATGCTTTTCATCTAATTAGGATCTCCCGCGTTTGCCCAGACCCAACATATACCGAGGTCTCAAAGAGCGTTTTATTTGATTCAATTAATTTTATCTTGTGCGTCCCAGGTTCAACCAACAAAGACATTACCTCAAGATTCTCATCAGCCCGGTCTTTCACTCCACCTACTCCCATTCTGTACTCGGTTAAATTATCTTTCTGGATTAAAATTGACCGAGTATTTGTAAGTAGCATCTTGCCAACTAAACTTTTAGATTTAACGATAATAACGGCGCTTTCTTCTAAAGCGACTTGGCTCTGCTGAATCGTACCGCAAGCGGTTAAGACCGTGACCACCGCCAATATAAATATGGCTCTTACTTTTCTCATCATCCCACCTTCCTTTTTATTATTATCCGTTGCCGTACTTAATTTGTCGTGACGTGATAATCGTCCAGAGCGGCTCCATCAACAGAACCAGAAGTCAATGTTACATAGCTGACCTCACTTAGCTCGTCTTCCCCTAGCGTCATCACCACCTCTACGGTACCCACTTTCTTACCAGGCAATTCAATTACAGCGCCGGTTTGTGGGTTTTTGATTTTCCGCCCACGTTTAATCACAACAAATTCCGTCCCTGTAGTAATCCCCTGGCTCGCGCCACCGGCCAAAATATAGCTCCCCTCTCCTTCGTCGGTTAACAGATAACTGCGCCACGGTTTTCCTGTCATGTTCTCAACGAGGTTGCTAACTACCTTGCCAATAGCAGCACTAATCGCTTTGTCAGTAAGTGACTGATCAAAGCCTGCCGAGCTTCCCATGCCCATTGTTTTTTTAGTGGTAATCAAAGCCTCGCCGGCACCCTCTTCAGAATGTACGATTCGACCCGTTGAGACCTCAACCAGCCTCACGGCAACTTTAGCAAAGGCTTTCTGAATTTTTGCCCTAGAAAAAACGCCAGTATCTGATTCCGTTGAACGCCCAAATTCTGTAACGCTCCCTACAATTAGATAATCAACAGCAATTCCATCCTCTTTGAGTCCTGCCAATATTTTTTCAGCACTTAACCCGCCCGAATCTAGCCTCTCAAAAATGAGAAATTTCTGACTTTCAGACAATTTAGCTGAAAGAATGTCAGATGCCTGTTTTCCAATTCTATCGCCATTGTTACTAACTAAAAAAGAATTGCCGCTCTGTGTCTCATTGCTAAATCGAGATATCGCGATCTTTCGCTTAAGCGTTAAGTTAGGCTCGTCTTGAGCTATAGCCGAATCAGCAATCAAGCTTAAGGCAAATATTGCCGGCAATAAAAAATATGAAAGAAGTCTCACAGTAATTTCCTTTTAAAATATGCAAATATAGATTAATAGACTCTCATAACTACCCTTGGTAGGTCAACGTTGTTATTAAGGATAGTCTATTTATGTATCCGTGGTGATGGGGTCTTATGATTATTGTTTCTTAGGATGTTTTATTGACCCCCCTATCACTCAACTAGCAATCCTGAAACAACCCCCCCCTGCCAATTTCACTCTAGGCCATGGGCTGAGGGGTTAGAGACTAAAATCCAATCGTCGTCGTAACATCAACAACCCCATTCCAAGTAGTAGCACTGGGAAGGTTGAATCGCTATTGCCTGGTTGCCCAACGGTACAGCCACCACCGCCACTAGTGGATGGAGACACTGGTGTTGGAGCTGGAGCTGGCGTCACTAACTTAATCGAACTTGATTCAATCACAACACTGGCACTTCCATCATCAAGATTTACAGTAATAGTAGCGTCACCAGAGGTCTTACCCGCGGTAACTGTTGCTACATATATGCCGTTACCCTCTGGAGTAAAGTCACTAATTGAAATGTCACTTAAAGATGCTTCAGCGGTTATACTAAGACCGTCTAGGAGCCTACCACCAGAGTCCACAGCAGTGATTGTGGCGCTTAATGTATCAGTCCCGTTGGCATCGATTTCACTCGCGCTTAAGGCAATTGCGCTATTCGAACTGGGCGGCCCAAAATATAATACCGCAAGCCCACCGGGGTCTGTAACTATACCGTCAGCGGAATTATCGATATCGTTAGGCCCCCCATCTTCGATCAATAGTCCGATACAGTTATCTCCCGTTTTTAAGCCTGATACATACAAATCACTACCTGGCTCCGGACATCCAACTCCATTAACCAGCGCAGAAGATACGGCATTACCTGCATCGACAACAAAATCCTGCCAGCCAACATTAGAGTTAATATATTTTCGATACACCGCACCCTGCGGGATAGGTATTGAAAGCGGAAACGCTAGGTGGTAGCTATTACCGGGTTTTGCGCCAGAAACAGTGAAGTCGAATAACCCTCTAGGATAATCATAGTTTTCATCGGAGCTTCCAACGAAGCCACTTAATACCTCTTCGCTAATTCCAACCGAATTAGTGCCGGCCTCAAAGGACGAGGCTCCCAATAAAATAGTAGTCCCAACTGGCGATTGCATCAATCCCTGAGCAGAAGACCCTATCGGCGCAAAATAACTTTCCTCGATGTAATCGAGATAGTCAGCGATACCATCACCATCTGTATCAGCAAGCCCCTCAACTGCATCAGAGAGCCCATCTCCATCACTATCAGTAGTTTGATCAAGCACAGGTTTGGTATCAATAACTTTGACCAAAACAGTTTTTGATGACGCTAATATCGGATTACCATCGTCGGTGACAGTTGCCGATATAGGGAAAGTCATCTCTGCCAGTCCAGTAGCGTCGAAGCTAACTTCAGAGCCACTTATATCAAATACTGGGGCACTCTCATCTACTTGCGTCCAATCGCCTGTATCCCATGATAGAATTTGAGAATCAGCTGAATTTAAATCTGAATAAGTAGCAGTAACAGTAACGACTCCTCCATCTGAGTAAACAGTTCGCCGCTTCTCAGCCTCTTGAGATACGGAAAGGCCAATTTGAGGTGCTACATTACCCTCACTGATAGTGAGCGTCATTTGTGGCACTGACCCTACTGCGGCATTCGTTGGATCGCCCAAAGAGATGACTATAGTTTCATCTCCATCGGCTACTGAGTCATCTAAAATAGCTAACTCAAGAAAACCGCTCTTTCCTTGTTGAATAACAATCTCTGGGGCTGACTGGGAGAAATCGGAATCTAATTCTGCAGTACCGTCTATAGAGATAGGAATTGTTACCGGATATTCTGGAGCGAACCCACTTAAAATGGCTGCCACTTGCACGGTTGATCCCTCGATCACAAATGCGGAGGGCTTTAGATTTGCCAGTGGTAGAACTGACAATAACTGTACAGCCATCGATTCATTTCCAGCGGCATCTGAAACCGTCCAGCTAAGCTCAAACTTCCCCGAAGTAAATGGCCCCATATCACTAACAGCTGGAGTCAAAACTCCATCTTTATTGTCCTCAGCCGTTGCAGCGCCAAAATCAACAGTAGTTAACCGACCGACAGCGGTGACTATTATGTCATCGGGAATAGTAAGCTCTGGGGGTAGCTCATCCTTTATAGGGTTTGTCTGATTTATGAACTCATCTAAATTTGTAATGCCATCCCCATCAAAATCACCGGCACTGCTATAAATCTCTTCAGTCGAATCAAGTCCAAACTCGACCTCCCACGCATCAGGCATCCCGTCATCATCCGAGTCACTAGTGTAAGAGGCGTTAGATGGGAATGCGTCAGCATTATCACCTACCCCATCGGAGTCCGTGTCCACACTCTCAGAGGCGTCCAGAGGAAACGCATCTGAATCATCAGCTACACCATCGCCGTCATCATCTGTATCGGCATTATTACCAATACCATCAGAGTCAGTGTCCACACTCTCAGAAGCGTCCAGAGAAAACGCATCTGAATCATCAGCTACACCATCGCCGTCATCATCTGTATCGGCATTATTACCAATACCATCAGAGTCAGTGTCCACACTCTCAGAAGCGTCCAGAGAAAACGCATCTGAATCATCAGCTACACCATCGCCGTCATCATCTGTATCGGCATTATTACCAATACCATCAGAGTCAGTGTCCACACTCTCAGAAGCGTCCAGAGGAAACGCATCTGAATCATCAGCTACACCATCGCCGTCATCATCTGTATCGGCATTATTACCAATACCATCAGAGTCAGTGTCCACAGTCTCAGAGGCGTCCAGAGGAAACGCATCTGAATCATCAGCTACACCATCTCCGTCATCATCTGTATCAATATTATTAACGATACCATCTGAGTCGGTATCAAAATCAACGATACCAGACAGCGAAACAGGTGTTGGTGAATTAGCTCCATTATGGATAATCGAAAAAGTCTTCGAAAATTCTCCAAGCTCAAGTGAGGCGCCCTCTGCAACAATTGGAGAGCATACAGACTCACCTCCGCTAATGACTTGGTTGTCTCCATTCCAGCTGAAACCAGTGTCCAGAGTTGAGTCATATAGATCAATCGGGAAGACAGAATCATTTTTTAAACACAGCTGTACCGACTTATTGCTCGGTTTTATAACATCGCCAAAATTCAAGGATGAGGAAGTGAACTTCAATGATGGGATATTAGACGCTCCAGGAAGAGCTGCAGCATAAGCCTTAAAGCTTACATTGGGATTCAGGAGAACAGAAGTTGCCTCCGGGTCTTTTAACTTGTAATCTTCCAAAAGTGCAACAAACATACCTTCGTAGTCATCAAATTTGACGCTATGAACAAGACTTGTATCGTCGGCAGAGAAGGATGGGTAACCAAAGGCGCCTAACTTATCGGTTGTCCCGTCTGTCCCACTAATGTAATTTAACTCAGCTGTAGTCCGATCATAAATCGCGATCGCCGATAACGCATCAGAGTCTTCAGGATATTCAACAACATCGATCGCTATGTACCGGTCAGTAGTATTACTGAATGCAGGAAAACCTACGTCATACCTGGCGGGTTGACTTGGGAAAGGAAACTCTACTGATCCAGATGCGACATCTAATATGCCTATAGACCAGTTGCCATTTTGAAAATTTTGACAATTTGTTTCACCAACTGCACACAAGAAAAAGTCAAAAACAACAAATCGCCCAGTAGGGTCAAACCTAACAGCGTCGATAAACGTCACAGGTTTAACTTCAGCATTGGGGTCGGTTGAAGGTATCGAAATTTCATGAAGTACAGCTGTTCCAAGGTCAAGTGATAGAATTGCGATCTCGTTTGTATTTAATCCCGATACCGCAAAAAGCTCACTATCTTGAGAATAATCAATCCCAGCTATGGTAGACCCATCGCTAATTTTGATTTCTGCATAATCTGATCCCTGCCATAGATAATAAGAATTACTCACCTTCCTTTGATAGAGCACGCCAACTTGGTCATCCGCAAGATTAAACAGCAATGGTCTAGTGAATTTTGCATAACCGCCGGTGCTAATAAAATCGTTAGCATCGGCTGAAAATTCAGGGTTACTGTTTAAAAAACCCTGAACATAAACAGTATATTTGTTTTCGGAGGGACTGACTGATGAAGTCGAGTAGTACGGCTTTAGATATGCCACAGCAGTAACATCTTTTGCAGTGACTCCCGCACTTGAAATTGAGGACCGCTCAGAAGCTTCTTGAGGTAACCCAACAGATTTCCATGCTAATACTGTCGCATCATAGATACTTGCATCATCTGGATACTCCACCTGGGCAAGACTCGCCATATATTCTGCCGCTTCGTCAAAACTTGCTCTTGTCGTCAAACCTATCATCGTCTTAAACGCTAGATTTGCCGCTTTTTCTCGGCCAATGCTGGTCCCTAAACCCTCCGCAGTAAGGCCCTCCGCTAACAAATATAAAGCCCGATTAGGTATCCCACTAAAAATGTGGACTCCCCCCCAATCACCAGATTTAGTGTTTGGAAGAGAGTAATAGTCACTAAAATGAGAGGGCTGCGAGGATAAGGCATCCGATGGGTTAACCATACTTCTCAATGCCTTACCCGCTGGACTTAAAAGGTCCTCGCCTAACAACCAATCGTCCCCATCAATCATTGACCCAAAGAAATCCGAAAAGGATTCGTTTAGTGCTCCTGACTGATATTGGTACAATAAGCCACTAGTTGAGGCCACTATCCCATGTGTTATTTCGTGCCCTACAACATCATTGGATGCAGCAAAGCTAAGGCCTTCCTTTCCGATTGAACCTTCGCCGACTCCTAAAGTCATTTCATTGCTATAGGAATTATAAGACGCATTTTCCCTATTCAAATCGACAACTATCGTCAAGGATGCACCCTTAGTATTCACAGCATCAAATTGATGATTCTCTTTAAAATAATTTACTGAATCCTCTGTAAATTTAAGAGCGCTTACAGCGCTGGCTGGCCAGCCCGATGTGGACGAACTAGATTGAATTATCACGGGGGAATTTGCATTCCAAGAAAGAACAGAAGTTGAGTAACCTAGTGGAAATCTAGGGTCTTTCATATGAAAGTTTGCGCCGCTTTGAGTCGCCTGGAAGTCAACATTGCTACCGTCTAAAGCCGTACCCGATGCCGCTACCGATTCGACAACTTGCGACAAAGTAGAAGCCACATTCCCAGTCTCAGCATCTACAAATATATCGTAAGGGGCACCCTGAACCAATACACCCCTGAGCAAGTAGGCGTAGTAATCGACCGCACCTAATTTAGCAATTCCAAGTTCTGGTGTATTCGTGAGTTGCACACTATTTGATTGAACTGAAAAATACTGTCCAATTGCAGCTTTAAACGCGGATTGGTCTGACGAGTAAACCCCTGGCCCAGATAATCTTGGTTCATGAAAAGCACCCTTAACCGCAAAAATTGTCCCTTCTTTAGAGCTAACTGTGAGTTCATGATCCCATGCTGGCAAGCCATTGAAGCTCTTTGTTAATCTGGTGGCACATATGTCATTAGCGCAAGATACCTTGGCCCCGGTGATCGCTCCGTTAGCCCCAAGACCAAATAGTGATCTATGGCTCTCCGCAATTGCCCGCACCTCATAGCCAAGAGTATCAATATTTTTATGATCAAAGGACCCTGTCGATATGGAATCATAAATGGCACGAACCTCACCGGCCTGATTAAATTTCATATTGCTCACGCCCGAAGAACCAAAGCGATTCTTCAGCTGCATAAGCTCGTTCGCTTTATCATCCTCAAGTGCTGGCGGCCTGCTGACACCTCGATCATTTTTGGCTTGAACCAATTTTTTGACGACGGCCTTTGCGACTTCGGCATCAAAATTTGACGTGGTAACCGACTGCTGAATATCCTTAAATACAGTCCTAGGAGATGCACCCTTCACTTCTTTGTGGGGGCTATCTCCATTTAAAATGGCATTGATACCAGTGGGAGCGACTTCTGCATTTCTGTCGTAAAATAAACCGCCTGTAATCAGCACAGCGGCGAGCAATAGTGAGGCAGAACTTAACCAGGCGAGGTGATTTTTTTTCATAATTTCAATCCATTGAGAAATTAAGTATCCAGATACTACTTTTATTTTTTATAGTTGTAAAGTTGGGGATATTCAGTCGAAAAACTTTTTAAAAAACTCGCCCTATCTAAGGTCTAACAAGGAGGTTGCAGTTTTAGTTTTGCGACTTCTCAAGCCTACTAATATATTGCGTACACTGCCAAAAGATTCGATTTAAATTCGTATGGAGTCCGGCTATAACACCCGTAATTAGAAATAAGCATCTGCTTCTGCAAGCCATTCATAATTACTCTGTTCTCTTACTAGTTTAGTATTGGCACTAGGGGTTATAGGTATCCTTGTATCCGTAGTACCTTGTTTACTTATACCGTAGTTAGATTTACACGTAGTTAATATCTCTTCAAAGCCTGTCTCTGAGTCAGTTTCCTGTAATTGCTTATCGGGCGATATAGTCGGAGATTTGTCGGGGGCTTGTCGGATAGTTATCAGTCTACTATCGGGATATATTGGCTTTAAAGTGTTTTTAAGTAACCTCTTTCCGTCGTCTGTCTCAGCCTGAAAATTGAGTGAGCTTAGCTTCCCCATACAATCATGAAAGGTGGTTAAACCTTTAGAGGGTACTGGCAATCCGCACGTTTGATACCAGAAATGGTAGAAGGCAAATCTCTTGGTAATCCAAAACCTCTTTCCCATTAACTTAGAGCCTTTACTAGGACCGCGTTGCTTGGTTCGATTCACATTAAAAATGGTGTAGTACTGAAGGCTCGTATCCTCCGAAAAGAAGTGCAATGTAATTCCAT
>Ga0209815_1001888_pt1 | contig 13256 bp, 17 predicted proteins | sample CoawatmetaG00DNA_FD_187507 | JGI IMG/M metagenome (GOLD analysis project Ga0209815, IMG submission 187507) | Marine microbial communities from the West Antarctic Peninsula - Coastal water metaG002-DNA (SPAdes) (version 2) | ecosystem: Environmental > Aquatic > Marine > Coastal ...
CAAACAGATAATTTTTATAGGGTACAACGTACTAAATTATTAAAAACATTAGGACCTAATACTCAAAAAATAGTTACAAAACTTAGAGCAAATGTAGATGATCATAGTAACTATTTAATAAACTCTGGTGTAATGGATTCAAAAATGAGTGCAGTTTTTGGTTCTAATAATGACTTTTATTTACAAAGAAGTTATAATATGTTTGATGATCCTGTTGTTTCTCGTAATTTAAATAAAGCTTATAATATAATTTTAAAAGCTAAAAAAAATAAAGTTGAACCTACGTCATGGGGATTTAAAACAGAAATAAATAAGATACAAAAGTTTCACAGCTATTTAAAAAATACTTTAGGTATTCCTGAAGATCAAATTAATGATATAATAAAACGTAATATTTCAAAAGAAGGTGCTGAAGAAACTTTTAATTTTTTTAATTTTACTAATAAAAATTTTGGTAATCCAAACGTATTGAAACATAGAAAAATATTTGGACCAGAGTTAAGAGATATGTGGGGTGAAAGAAAAAATCCTTTAGCACGTTATAGTAGAACTATACAAGAGTTAGGAAAAATTTCTTCTCAAGTTAAATTTTTAAATGATTTAAAAGTTGATGGTTTAAATAAAGGATATCTACATCTTTCTTCAAAAATAAAACCATCAAAAAAAATAAAAAGTACTGATGATTTAAATGAAATAAGATACAAATTAGATGCAACAGATAAAGTGCATCTAGGTAGATTAGATAGAGAAGGAGGATTACAACTTCCTAGTGCTTTTAAAAGTCCTTTAGAGGGTGTATTTGCAGACGCAGATTGGGCTAATGGAATTACAAGAGGACTCACTCAACCAGTACTTCCTATAAAAGGAACTTTAGGAAGTACTATATCAGTTATAACAGGAGGATTAAAATCATCTGCAGAAATAGCTAAAACTGTATTGTCTCCAGTTACACAAGCAGTAAATTTTGCAGGTAATATGAATTTTGCTATATTATTAGGTGGTGTAAATCCTGTAGAATTTATAAATAATCTTACACGAACAGTTCAAGTATTAGGTAGAGGACCTAAATGGAATGCTTGGTTTAATAAAAGAGTAAAGTTAGGAATGATAGATGAAAGTGTTAAAGCAAATCAAATGCAAGCTTATATGGATAGCATTACTGATGTAGCTGATCCTTCTTTAAGTAGCAGAGGTAATAAAATATTAAAAGTTATATTATCTCCTATAAGAGTACCTACTAAAATATATTCAGGTGCTGATAGTATTATGAGGGCTACAGTTTTTGATAGTCTACGTTCTTCAATTAAAAGAGGTGTAGAACCTTCTTTAAAAGATATGCCTATACTTAATGATCGTTCTTTAGAAGATGTCTTAGATCATTTTATAGCAGAGCGTGTACGACAAAGAATGCCTACATGGTCTATGGTTCCTAGAGGAATAAAAGGACTTAAAAATATTCCTTTGTTTGGTTCTTTTCCTTCTTGGTTTGAAGAAATATTAAGAACAACTAATAAAACTATACAAGGGATAGGTCGTGATTTATCAGGCAGATCTGTAAATGATTTGGCTAGACAGGCAGGATTTAAAAGTGCTGATGATATGTTAGCAAAAACTGGATATAACTTACGTAATAAAAAAGTAATGGGTTATTTAAGAGGTAAAGGATTATATTCTTTAGGAGCAGGTACTGGATTAGCTTTAGGTTATGATGCTTTACAAGATCAATCAAGATTATCTTATAATATTTCTGAGAAACAAAGTGATACATTAGATTCATTTGTTGATTATTATGCAACTTCAGCTAAATATTTTACAAATTCTCCAGAACGTGTTGAAAAAATACATCCAAAAACAGGAGTTAAAACTACTCATTTAATATATAGTTATAGAAACTTTTCAAGAGTAGATGTTTGGCAAGGAATTAAAGATCCCCTTAGAAAAATAATAAAGGGTATAAAAAGTAATGAAGAATTAACTGATAATCAAATTTTTGAAGCAAGAGTTGATGCAGTTTTTAAGGCAGTAGCTCCTATATTTGGTTGGTCTATAGCTGCTCAAGCAATTAAAAATGTGCTTAAAGGTGACATAGATTTGTTACCAGAAGGATCAGGAGAAAAAGAAACAGCAGAATTTATGGAAAGGATATTAGGACCTACTGCAGGATTTACTCCTGGATTCTATGCTGAATACTTAAGACTTTCCAGAGCAAATATAACAGAACAAACTTTAAAAGATTTTGGTGCTACTGAAAATGTGTGGGAGTGGAATGGAAAGAGTTGGGTAAATATGGGAGGAAGACCTCCTGAAGGAATTAATCCTAAATCAGGTACACCAGCAGCAAGTAAATACCTAGCAGGTAAGTTATGGGAAACTATACTTGATGGTAAGTTTAATAAGATTACAAAAGAAAGTATAGCAGCTAACTTTGGTATGGGAAAAAAACAAGTAGATATAAATCAATTAGTTAAATTTAAAGTTGGTCCTATGGTGTATGAAAAAAGTTTAATAAAGGCAGGATTTTATAAAGATCTTATAAAAATGAAAGCTGTAGGAGTAAATCGAGAAAAACTTTTAAATTATTATAGAGATACTTTAGAAAAACATTATCAAGCTGATAAAACATTATCTAAATTAGTTTCTAAATTTAGAATATTAGGTTTATCAGATAGTGAAATAGCAGTAGCAGTAAGTAGTATGCCAGGTAAAGATTTAACATTTAAAAAAAGTCAGGTACAAAAATTACTTATGAATAAATATGATAATAGACAATTAATTCCTGATAAAAGAATGAAGAGACTTTTAAAAGAAGCAGGAATAGAACGTGACTCTCCTATTATTACAGAAATGAATAATATTTGGAATGAATATACTAATAAACCTTTTATACTAGGAGAGTAATAGAATGCAAGATATGACTATGCTATGGAATGCTATACTTACATTAGCTGTAGGAGGATTTCTATGGTGGATTAAAGGCACAAGTAATTCTATTAATTCAGTAAGAAGAGATTTAAGAAACCATGCTTTAGAAGATGCAAAAACTAGAGAACATCTAGCAGTTAACTATGCAACTAAAGCTGAAGTAAATAGTGAGATAGGAAAGATACTATCAAGATTTGATAAGTTAGAAGCTAAATTAGATAGGTGGATGGAGAAACATTAATGCACAAAAGATGGATATACTTTACTGAAGATGAGATGAGATGTAGAGGTTCAGGTAATGTACGTATGGATGAAGACTTTATGACTAAGCTTGTAGCTGTACGTAAGAAACTTAGTGCACCTATGACCATTACATCTGGCTATAGAGACCCTGAACATAATGATAGGATAGGAGGATCTAAAAGTTCTGCACATGTAGAAGGTAAAGCTGTAGATATAGCTTGTTATGGAGACAAAGCTTTTAAGATTATACAGTTAGCTATTGAAGAAGGTTTTACTGGTATAGGTGTGAGTCAGAAAGGCCCTCATGGTGCACGATTTATTCATTTAGACACCATGGATATCAGTCCCCTTGTTGCTAGACCTTGGGTGTGGAGCTACTAACATGTGGTTCTCTAGTATACTATGGTATACCAAAGGCTATCAGAGGGCACTCCTGACCCCTTACAGGGCTAAAATATTTTAAAATGAAGGACTAAACCATGAGAATAGGACAAATAGCAGTATGGTTGCCAGTAGCATTAACTATTGTTGGTGCAAGTTATGGTATGATAAACTTTGTTAATAATCTTAGTGGTGTAACTACATCTACTGAAAGAGATCTAGCTATACTCCAAGAAAGAGTAAGCTCTATTGATAGTAAGTATACTATAGAAGTAAAAAATATTAATGATAAATATAATACTGCTAGAGAAGAACTTGTTGTAGAGATTACACAAGTAATAGAAAGAGTAGCATTGATAGAAGGTATTGTCAGAGCTTCAGAACTACAGTACTATACTCTTAAAGATACACTACAAGATCAGAAGCATGACATACAGGAGTTGAATAGACTACTTAATGGAGGGTACTAATGCCTACATGGAACAGAGGTCCTTTCTGGATAGCTTTATTTATATTTATGATTGTTATTGCATGGTCTTTTAAAAAAGCAGAAGCTATTAATGAATACCTTAATGACTCTGGTAATCATTGTAGTAGTGGATCAGCAGAGCCCTATGTAGAGCTACGTAAGGGACAATCAGATGATAGGTATCCAAATTCTTATACTAATAACTATGGTAGAGAATCAGAAGATTATTCTATAGGATTTAGATTTAGATTTCAATTAGGATCTAGCTGTACTAAAGAATATAAAAAGATGATGCAACAAAACATGAATTTAAAACAAGAGTTAGAATTATTAAAACTTTGTTCTCGTTATAGAGATTTAGATTTAGGTTCTAGCTTTGCTACTGTAAGGGAGAAATGTAAACATGTCAGAAAAAGACAAGTTGATATTCAAGAATAATCCAGACTGTAAATGTAATGAATGTAAGTGTGAAGAAGTAAAAAAAGAAACTTTATTAACTAAAATTATTAAAGTACTGTCTACTTAAACTCACAAAGTTCTATAAGTTTATTAACTTCTTCTTTACCTAGTATCTTTAAAGATTTAACAATGCTTAGATCTACAGTCTCAGGATTTAATTCTACTTCTTTATCGTTCTTAACTCCTCTTACCTTAGACAATAACTCTAAAGCTTTTATAGCACTTGTAGCATTGCCACTTCTATTTGCATTATTATACTGTGCTTCTATCTCAGATATAACATCTACATTTGTTTCTAGTGTAGTCTCAAGTTCTTCTATACGTTCTTTAATCTCTTGAGTATTTAGTAACCTATGTCCTTGATTTGCAAATGCTTGATCACTACTACCTGTATATCCTGCAGCCTTTGCAGCTTCAGTAGCATTCCTATGTAGTATATAAGCTTGTGCAAACTTTTCTTGTTTATCGTTTATAGCCATTAAATTTCTTGTTCTCTTTCTAATCTCCAGATATTATCTTCATTGTTCTTATCTAAATCTGGATCAGTATTAGGTATAATCTTCCATAATTTATCTCTACGATCTGTTACGTCACATCCTCCATCAACAATTTTAATATCTTCAGGACTATCTTTATTAAAATTTATTTTAGCATCATAGTAAGGACCTACTTGAGTTTGAAATGTATATGATAGCATACGTTCACAGTTCTCTAAACTTAAATCTTTAGAGTAAGGTGCACTTTCAAATGTAGTACACTCTCCATGAAAACAAATAAGAAGTGTAGCTACATGAAATAATTCAAGCATTACCTAACAGCCCAATGAAACACCCCTGCAACTAGACCTGTTACTAGACCATAGTAAAGAACATATATTAAAGTATTAGATTTATTTTTATTATATATTTTTTTTATTTTATTATAATAGTTTACCATTAAAATTTAATCTCCTTTATAAATAATATCTTAGCTTTACTATCATCAGCTTCTACTTCTAGAGTACAACTAAATACAGAACCTAGTATAATTACTGTTGCGATAACACCTGCAAAAAGCCATGCGATTTTCTTTTCACGACTCTTGTTATTAGTCTTAACTTTCTTAGCCATGCTATTTCTCCTTGTAAAGTTTTTCTAGCTGACAACCACAGCCATTCATCTTCATTATATGGGAACATTATTTACCTTTGATTTTAAATTTATCATAGCTACGTGCACCTGTGTAACCAAGATAACCCACTCCAAATAATGTTATAATAGATTCAGGGATAGCATTAAGCCACCCATTAAAACCTTCTATTAATCTTAGTGAAAGATCAGGATTAAAAGCATGTACTAAAGCCATAGGAATAGACATTAATATTAATAAGTACACTACATAAAGAAATGTAGGCCTTGCTCTAGATGTCCAAGGATCTTTAGACTGAGCTTCTGCAACAATAGCAGAGAGCTGTTGCTCAACTTCTTTAAACTTTCCTTCTTGTGCTTGTTGTATTAGCTGTAGTTTTGCAGCTTCCCTGGCTTTAGGATCAGGTATTACCCTATCTAAAACATCTCCAACAACAGGAAGTAATTGTGTTAATAAACTGATCACCTTAATCTCCTTTGATACATGTCCCCATTATACCCCCTTTTTCTGCAGAAGTCAAGTATATTTTTAAGTCTTTATAATCTTTATGTATCTCTGTTATTTTATTAACCCACCATGCATGATCAAATAAAGAAACATGTACATTCATTCCTTTATACTTACCTGTAGTAAATGTTTTAAGAGCAGGTACACTAGATACGTTTATAAAGACTGCTGAATTAGATAAGCTACATAGTTCTTTTATAACCCAATCTAAATCTTCTTCAGGTACATGTTCTAGTACATCAGTACATATAACTAAGTCAGCTTTCTTTGTAGGTAATGTACTATGCTCTGGAACTCCAGGATCATACAAAGATAACTTATCTATTCCCCACCAATTATGTATAGGTACAGTAAAGTTAGGTATCTTTTTCTTAGGATCAATCTCTTTAAAGTTTTCTTTATAAGCTATGGCTTTACCACAACCATAATCTATTATAGATTTACATTTATTATACTGTATGATTCCATAAAGATCTATAGCAAAAGGTACTAGACTTATACCTCTAAACTTACTTTCTTCTTTATGTAATTCTTTATAAGCTTCTACTAACTCTATATATTTTTCAGAAGGTTTAGGCTTAACATGTTTATTCATTAAATTTTTCCTTAAATGTTTTTGGTTTTTTTTGTAAATCCCATAAGGCAGATACTAATGTTCCTTCTCCATATAAATTTAAACTCATTTCCATAGGTGGATTAGTAAATGTTCTTTCACAATCTTGTGCCATAGCAAGAAGTTCTCCTGTAGTCCAGTACTGTGTTTCTCCTATACCTACTCTAAAGTATTTAGGTCTAGGCTCTTCATCTTCAGCACCTGTAGTTTCTTTCTGTTGTTCTTTAGTAGGTTCTTCCATGCTACAATCAAAACCAAACAAGTCAAAGTGTCTGAAGCCCATAGTATGAAAGATACCTAATGCTCTCATGGCAGCACACGTACCACCTGTAATAAGAGTAGAGCCTTGAGGTATGCCTATGTTTGGATCTAAAGTAACAGAGTTATTATGTACTGCTTTCTTTTGTTCTTCTGTATTACGTAATGATTCTGTATATGCGTGCCACCCATGTATGTTTGCACCATTATCTAATAGATGTTGAGTAACAGTAGGGTCAGTCATAGAAGCAACAAAGAATATAGTTTCTTTTTCTACCTTTTTAAAAAGATCTTTTCTTACTACACCATGTGTACTAATACCTGTAATAGGTCTAGGGTCAAGGACAATACAGGCCCAAGGGACTATACCATTATTTATTAATGTAGGATAAGAATGTTTAACACATACTATCTTACTAGTAGGATTCTTTTTTATATGTGCTTTTAGTTTATCTATATCTAAGTAAGGACCTCCAGATACAAGTATAATGTTTCCTTTATGCAGAGGAAACTTAGTTATAAATTTATCTTCATTAATAAGTTTCATATTAGTTTTAATATTATCTCTAATAAAATCTTTAGGTACACAATCTCTAGGATGTACTACAATAGGAACACTTAATAAACTTTTAGGTATGTCCTTTAAATTTTTATCATTTAGTATAGCAACAATATGTGTATGTCCTCCACCACGTACTTGATCTTGAGAAGGTATCACCCACCTACGTACTCCATCTTTCTTTCCTTTAGGTAAGCTATCAACAATTTTATTTGTACCATGATATTGTTTAGGAGCATTAAGTTTTTCTTCATCTTCTCTATAATAATTATCAATAAGAACAACAGGATTATGTTTTAAATTATCATAGTCACTTCTTGTAGTAGGTATACTATTACCACCACCTATTAAAACAAGGTCAGCATCTAAATCCTTACGATCTTTTAATGTATCTTTAGAGTTACCCTTACCTATTTCAAACGTAAAGACTTTCTTTTTCTCCATCATCTTAGCTCTAAAATCTTGTAGTCTTTTTATTACAGCAGCCTGAGTATTGTGAGCTTTAAGATTAAACTCTTCTGCATCTGTTTCTAAAGTACCATCTTCAAATAAATCAAAACCTCTATACAATATTTCATCTTGGTTTTCAAATGCAGCAAGAGCCATCTCAATAGCACGACCACCATTCCAAGTACCAACTTCTATAATAGATTTAGGTTTATATTCTCTTATGATATCAGCTATTTGTTTATATCTTGTAGGCATTATATCTTGAGATGTTAAACTTTCTGATAGAGCAACTAATCTATTACCCTCATTATCTCTAATAGGATTAAGACTTATATTTTCTATACCTTGAAAATGTATTATGTAATCTTTAATCTGTTCAACAGGTTGTATATGCATTCCATGTGCTTTATAAATATTTAAAAGTCTTTCAGTTATAAAAGAATCATGCCATTCTCTATACTGTATAAGCTCTCCTGAGTTATAAGCACCACGTAAGTCACCAAGTAAATCAAGAGCAGGTTTTTTATTTAAATTAAAAGCCATGAAAGATGTATCAAGATATCTAGTACCATCAGGATAATCTCTTACACCTGAATAAGCTATGTCACATTCTTTAGGTAACATAGAAAGAATATCTTCAGGTACTAATCTTTTTTTACCTATAGAATCAGCATCAATCCATATCAACCAACCTGCATCTTTAGATTCATCTGCTAATTCAAAAGCTTTTTCAGTTAAAGCAAATACTTTATGAGACCATTTGACTGCATCCAGGTGCCAGTTATAAGGTATAGTTCCTTTCTCTGTACCATCATGGTCTACGTTTACAGTTTTAAAAGTTTTATAATCTTCTATCTTCTCTAAGTTTCTAAAGGATACTGAATTATTTTTTAATACAGAATAGTTTTTTAAATCTAAATCATGATAGTAACATGTTATATTTAAGTCAGGTTTCCAATTATCTTTAATTGATTTAAGTAAATGATGTCCTGCTACTTTGTATATATCTTCATTAAAAGAAGTAACAAAATTTATCTTGGTCATATCATGTAGTCCTTATCCATTTTAATTATACCTTTAAGCTTCAAGTAGTCTGCATCATTGCACCATTCAACAGCATACTTACCTTCTACTTCTCCTCTTGGTTGCCAGTCTTTAAACCAAGGCCCACCTGTAGTAAAGTGTACATTCTTTGCATCCATATCTGTTGGTGAATGACCATCTAACCAATTCCATTCTTCAGGTATCCTACCTATGTCTGCTTCTTTATCTGGCAGCCAACCAAAACCATGTAACCATCTACCTGATTGTGTATTAACAACTTCAGGTGTAAGTTTTTTATTCTCTTCATGTCCACAATTAAACATCATAAGACTAGACCAGTTCTTTCTGTTATACTGGTGTTGTTCTTTACCATCCATCTTTGTTTTATTTTTTGGGTTGTAGTCATGATGAACACACCATACAGGATAGTAATCCATATCACACATTTCAAATAGCTCATTTATATCAGCACGTAAATACATATCTGAATCCATAAACAAAGCTTTACCTTCATATAAATTTAAAGCAGGTACTAAAAACCTACTAAAACTAAACTCAGTTGAGAAAGGTCTACCATCTATAATATCATAAGGCTGTCCTTTAATTAATTCAGACTTACGTCTATACATACCTGTAAGTTCTAATAGATCTTTTCTAAGAGGTACAACACGTATGTTCTTACCTGATATTCTTTCTATAGTAAACTTTAAAACTTCATATGCTGTATCTTCTTTGGGATCATACCCTATATAAACTGTATTCATTTTGTCTCCATGTTAGAGGGAAGTGAAAGGAAATAAACACTTCCCCCTTATAATGTAATTATGCCATAATTTAATTTATAAGTCAAGAACTTTCTTACAATCTACCCACTCTATGATGAAGAGATAATAATTTTTCTTCAACTTCTTTATTAGGAGGTGATGCATATTTAAGATAATAAGATATCACCTTCCTAATTAATTCAACATCAGCAGTAGCTATTGCAGGTTTACTTTCTTTCATTATATATCCACCAATTCACATACCCCTGCAGTACATGCAAGTTCTTGTGATCCCTTAGTGTTATCTTCTTTTTCAAAGTCTTGTAGTTTAGCCCAATCAATTTCTTTTGGCATTCCTTTTACTAACTCCTTATAAGTATCCTCATCTATATCTTGATAAGGTGCTTGTTGATATGTATGATCAGAGAAAGGTAAGAAGGATACACCACTTAGATACTCAAAGTTTTCCCAACACCATGATCCTACTGGTACCCACTCATCTTCCTTGACTGATATAGTTACAGAAGGTTTATGTTCACACCAATGTTTAGCATATGTTTTCCATATCTCTAACTGTTGTATAGCTGTCATGTCTGTTCTACATACTGAACCTTTAGGAGCCATCATAGGAAAAGAGAATACAGTAGTATGCTCTGGCTTCATAACATCAGGTTCATTAGGAATACCAGATGCTTTTAAGAACTCAGTCAATGGATCTTTGTTATCACCTCTTACTGTTCTAATGTAGTAAGGATTATGTCTAGCATGTATACCACTAGCACTATCAACTAACTGACTTACAGTACCTGAAGGTTTAACACAAGTGATAGCTGTTGATTGATTGATGTTAAACTTCTCAGCATATTCTTTGTTACATTCTACAGCTACTTTTTTAAGAGTCTCTAGTGTCTTAGCTAGACCTGTTTCTTTACCATTAAGTAATTCAGAATCCATGATACCAGTAAGAGATACACCAAGTAATCTTTCTTCTTCTGTATTATCTTGCCATACCTTTCTTAGATAACCAAAGTTAGTGAAGGTAGATTGTATAGTACCTAGTAAGGTAGCTACTTTAATCTTTCTTGTAAGACTATTAACAGTATCACCTGCACGTACTACTATCTCTGTTAGGTTACAGAACTGATTAGGTCTAAGGATAATTTCACTACAAGGATTAGTACCAAAGTCCCAGTTAGATTCTCGTCTACCATTCTCAGCAGCTTTCTTTTGAGCAGATGCTCTACTAAATATACCTCTCTCACCTGACTTACTTTCATACAAGGACAACCATTCCTTCATGAAGATACCTGGATCAGGTTTCTCTGTATAAGCAACAGAGTTATTAGCCAAGGCTCTCTCTGGATTAGTTGTCCACCAGTCACCTGTCTTAGCTGTACGTATACGTTGGTCTGATAAGTTAGATAAAGATATAAGAGCTGATCTACGTACACCACCTACCACTACAACTTCACCTGTCTTACATACTATGTCATGACATTCCATAGAGGAAAGCTTTCTACCTCTTGCTTCTTTAAACTTAGTAATAGTAAAGTCAAACAAATCTACCAAAGGTTGAGGACCACTAGCTCTACCACCAAATGTTTTAAGTCTCTCACCTGCAGGTCTAACCTTAGATACATTTATCTTAGGTACTCTACCTGTGTATAGGTAAGCTATCAAATCTCTATAAGCTCTGGCCCAACCATCTTTAGAATCAGTAACAGAGACAACACTATCTATGTAATCAAACTCTACATCAGGTACAGTAGGTAACTTGTCAGCATACTGTCTCTCAACAGAGAAGCCTACACCAGTACCATTCATAAGGATATATAACACCTCATCAAATGCTCTTGGACTATCAATAGGAATATAAGAACAGTTATAACCTGATACATGTTCTCTATCTAATGCTTTACCTGCAGTCATCAGAGCTCTCATGCTTGGCATAACCTCAAGAGATAGAATAGATTCTTCTATTTCATTCCACTCTTTATCTGTAACTCCTCCTTCATAGTTAGTATCTATATGAGACTTAAAGAAAGACACAAGTCTTCCTACTGTTTCTCCCCATGTTTCTCTTCTACCTTCTTCTTCTATCCAACGTGAGTACCTGGACATGTGAATGAATGATTGATACTCAGTAGGTAAATAATTACTACCCATTAATGATGCCATCTATTTTTCCTTTCCATATTTCTTTTCTAATATTAACTCTGCATAATGTATTACTTTTCTAATATCTTCTATACCATTTTTTGTTTTATGCCTAGTTATATACTTTACTATATTACCTTCTAAGAAGTCAAGCTTATTTTCTACAATATAATCTACAGGTTGTATAGCACAATCTTTATAATGACTACCTCCTACTTGTTTATCAGTAGCTTTACCATACTCATATTCATATGAACCTTTTATTAAGTTCTCTTCTTGATTACGTCTATACATATATTGTTCATGACTCTCACGACTTATCAAGGACTCTTCTGATTCTTTGTCTGACATATTTTATTTCCTTTGAATTAATTACTTTGATTGCGAAGCTTCTTGTATACTCTGCATCCATACCTGCACTCTCACATATATACTCAAAATTATCACACGTTACACCAACACTACAGAAGAACCAGGCACGAGCACTTGCTCTTTCAACACTTGTACGTGATGATTCTACTATAGTTTTTTCTTTTGTTGCATCTAATAATGCTTGAAAGATAACAGAAATAAAAAGAACTCTTTCAGGAAGAGTAAAATATTCTTCTTCTATCTCTGTTAATATTTCAATATACTCTTCATCCATTTTATTCTTCTTGTATTAGTTCATCTCTAAAGATATCTTTTAACATAGACGCAGCTTCGTCAGCTTCAGCAGCTAACTTTATTTGTTTAATAAATTCATCAACTACTTGTCCATGTTCTCCTATACCTACAGGATTTTCTAAGTATATACGTGCATTAGTAATAGCCTTATCTCTTTGAGCTTCAAACTCAGCTAGTGCTGTGTCGTACATTGCTTTTTTAATCACCATTTATTTCCTCCTTTCCTAATAATGTTACTCTAATTATATCTTTATGTCTATGCATTTTTACTTTTTTTCCATAGTTTGTTTTATATCCTTTGATCATATGTAATAAATTTGCCCAATCATAATTATTAACATGGTCCATAGCCCAACGAGATAAATTAGGAACAATAAGAAATGTACCATTTTTAAACTCTAACTTAACTGGTCCTAAAGCAGAAGAGCTTTTATCTCCACGTGATCTCTCGCTATTCTTTTTTTGAAGTTCTTTATTACCCCAATTATTTTCTCTCATTTTTTGTTTAAACTCAGGATCTTCATACAACTCAACAGGTGGGTAAAACTTACCACCTACATATGAATTATAAAATGCAGGTTCATCTGTACCTTCTATTACAGCAGTAAGAACAGACCACTTAACTTGATAGTACAT
>Ga0209815_1001890_pt1 | contig 13242 bp, 12 predicted proteins | sample CoawatmetaG00DNA_FD_187507 | JGI IMG/M metagenome (GOLD analysis project Ga0209815, IMG submission 187507) | Marine microbial communities from the West Antarctic Peninsula - Coastal water metaG002-DNA (SPAdes) (version 2) | ecosystem: Environmental > Aquatic > Marine > Coastal ...
ACTAAAGGTATTTTATTATCCACTGTCATCCATTCCCCAACAGTATAATCTCCAGATACAATAGAGGATATACCTTCTGGTAAATTATTTGCAGCAGCTACTTTGTTCCATATATTTTGGCAAGCGATGGCGCATAATGGCGCTTTTTCGCTACCCTTCCAAACCACGGTATTTCCACAAACCAACGCAAGCGTTAAATTCCACGCCCAAACAGCTACAGGAAAATTAAAAGCTGAGATAACCCCTACAACCCCTAACGGATGCCACTGCTCCATCATATTATGATTAGAGCGCTCACTTTTTATTGTTAATCCATAAAGCTGTCGGGACAAACCAACGGCAAAATCACAGATATCTATCATTTCTTGAACTTCTCCCAGGCCTTCTTGATAACTTTTACCCATTTCTAAAGAAACTAGAGCGCCCAACTGTGCTTTTTCTTCTCTAAGGGCATTTCCAAATTGACGGATGTATTCCCCTCGTTTAGGTGCTGGAATAGTTCTAAGTTCTTTAAAAGCAGAATCAGCTTTTTTAACCACCTCATCATATTGAGACTTAGAAGTAACACTAACCTTACCCAATTCTTTCCCATCAATAGGTGAAAATGAAGTAATCCATTTATCAGTGCTCATCCACGAACTTCCTGTAGAGGTTCCTGGGTTTGTGGGCTGTAGGTTAAGTGAGTGAAGAATTTCTGATGGTGTGAAATTTGACATGTAGGTATAATTATGATTCGGTATAAAACTAAACATAATCAACCACTTCTGTTTTATTTAAAAACTTCAATTCAGGGTTTTTATTGAGAGGACCTAAGGCGTACCTTTGTTATTTAGAACTAATACAAATAAGATGAGAATCATTATTAACGCCCTGATTGTTATTGCATTATTTCAGTCGTGTGAATCGGGCCCAACAAACAAAGACGCATCGTCTGAAAAAATAAAGATAGTTTGCACCACGAGTATCTTAACAGACTGGGTATTAAACATAGCAACTGATGACATAGCGGTTTATTCGCTATTAAATAAAGGAATAGACCCACACGTATACAAGCCTTCAAAAAAAGACTTAGACCTGCTTCGGTCTGCAGACATTATTATTTACCATGGCCTTCACTTGGAGGGTAAAATTATTGATGTTCTAGAGAAGATGACGGGTCCTTTAGTTATCGATGCATCAAAAAACTTTCCTAAATCAGCTATAATAACAGACCCCAGCTTCCCCGCGTCTCAAGATCCTCATTACTGGTTTGATGTTGAATTAGTTAAAAACGGTTTAGCGACGATTAAAAAAGATATTTCTATTAATTACCCGGGACTAGAGGCTGAAATGAAGGACAATCTGCATTTGTATTTAGGGAAAATAGATTCGGTCACCACGGAGGTACAAAAAACAATAAACACAATAGGCCCAGACCAGCGAGTTGTAATAACAACACATGATGCGTTGAGCTACTTTGCTCGCGCTTTTGGCCTTACCGTTAACACCCTACAAGGAGCCTCTACCGTAAGCGAGTTTGGGCTTAGAGAAATAACAGACCTCGTTAACTTCATATGCGATAGAAAAGTTAAGGCTATATTCTTAGAAAACATAGTGAGTCCGCAGGCCATGGAAAGCGTTCAGAGGGGGTGCCAAGAAAAAGGATGGGACGTGGCGCTTGGCCCAGAGCTCCTAAGTGACTCGTTAGGTCAAAAGCAAGACCAAGACACCTATTTGGAAATGCTGCTGTTTAACGCGCGTACGATCGCTTTATACCTAACTAAATAATAGTTGGAAATACTCTACAAATACCTTACCCTCGATGATCCAAACGTCAGGTATGTAGCGCTTTCAATCGTGTTATTAGGAGGGGTAAGTGGCGCTGTTGGCTGTTTTAATTTTTTACAAAAGAAAACTCTGGTAGGAGAAACCGTAGCGCACAGTATGCTCCCAGGCGTACTGGTTGCGTTCTTGTTAAGCGGAGTTAAAAACCCTTATGTTCTAATTACCGGGGCCGCTATTAGCGGATGGTTAAGTATTTTACTCGTGGACGCTATCACCAACCACAGTAAAATAAAAAATGATAGCGCCCTAGCTATTGTACTTTCAAGCTTTTTTGGGTTTGGGATAGTTCTACTTACAATGATCCAAAGCAGGTACTTGGGCAATCAAAGTGGATTAGATCATTATATTTTTGGAAACGCAGCGGCCATGTCTCCGGAAGACAGTACAGCGTTTGCCTGGGTGTCTATTCTCGTTGTTATTCTTGTGATCGCTTACTACTTTAATCTAAAGGCAGTAATTTTTAATCCCGACTACGCCCAAAGCATAGGTATTAACAATAAAAAAGTAAAAGGTCTAATTAGTTTTATAACGATTCTTAGTATTTCTGTAGGAATAAAAGCGGTAGGGATTGTTATGATGAGCGCCCTGCTTATTATACCGCCCACTGCCGCTCGGTTTTGGACATCTAGACTAGTGCCCATGTTGATTCTTAGTGGTTTTTTTGGCGCCTTTTCGGGGTGGATTGGCGCCTTTGTTAGTTATGCTAAAACTTCAATGCCCACGGGTCCGTGGACGATAGTGGTTGTTAGTTGCATTGCTTTTGCTTCCATGCTGTTTGCGCCCAAAAAAGGAGTGGTTTATCAACGCTGGAGTAAACTGCTGTTGAAACGAAGAATTAATGAGGAAAACCTTCTCAAGGCCGCTGTTCAAAACGAGGTTAGAGGAAAGGGGAAGCTTTTCACAAGAGAATCAATCATGACGCGTCAATTTTTCGAGTTCAAGCGGTGGAAAAGAACCATAAAAAGACTAGTGCGCAGCAAGCTAATCCATAAAGTAAACACCGGCTACACACTAAGCACAAAAGGACGCAGCTATGGCGCGGAGATAGATAGACGACACAAGATCTGGGAGGTGTATCTGCAGCGCCGAATGCAAATGAGCCTTCATCTTGTCCACGACGAGGCGGAAACCATGGAACACTTCTTAACACCTGAAATCGAAAACGAGATTTTAAGTGAACTAGGCTTATGCTCAAGGTTTAACCCTATTCTGGAAATTCACGAGTTAGTCCCAGACACAGAACTACTTTGATGGATGCGTTTTGGATCATATTGACCGGTTTTTTAGTGGCCTCCTCAACAGGAATGCTGGGAAACCTATTGTTGCTCAGAAAAATGAGTATGATGGGCGATGCGCTTAGTCACGCTGTATTACCGGGAATCGTGGTGGCCTATTTAATCAGTGGATCACGGGCCTCACTACCGCTCTTTTTAGGAGCCATTATCATGGGCGTTCTAACCACCTTTTTAATACAATTCTTCTCCTCTAAAGGCAAAATGCAATCAGACGCTGCTATGGGAACCGTGTTTACTTTTTTGTTTGCGGTAGGGGTAATTATGGTAACTCGTTTCGCAGGGGAAGCAGACATAGATGCCGACTGTGTCTTGCACGGCGAACTGGCTTTTGTTCCTTTACAAGTTTCTGGTTTTATGGGGTTAGGTGTTCCAAGCCCTGTATGGACACTGCTGGTTCTTTTAGCAATAATTCAATTAATTTTCTGGGCGGGATACAAGGGATGGCTTATCACGTCTTTTAACGCGGAATACGCCCAAAGCATAGGGGTCAAAACGATGATTTGGCACTATAGCCTTATGGCTGCGACAAGTGTTGCAACAGTTGTTAGCTTTGAAAGCGTAGGTGCTATTTTGGTGATTGCCTTCCTCGTCGTCCCAGCGGCAACAGCGTATCTATTAACAGACGAGCTTCGCTTTATGCCTGTTTTAATAATGGTTCAAGGCGCGTTAAGTGCGGTGGGCGGCTACATGATATCTGAGGCTCTAGAAGCGTCTATTAGCGGGTCAATGTCTGTTATGAGCTTTTTTCTATTTATTGCCGCTTTTCTTTGGAGCAAAAAAAAGGGCTAAAGTCCCCACTTTAGCCCTCACTCGCTTAACACAAAAACACTTACGATTACTATATCGTTTAAACATTAATGCAAACACAGTGCCGAAACACCTCTGGCGCTAAAGTTTTGTGTTAAAAAACCAATATTGAAATAAACAGCAAAGAAAATAGATTAAAAAACTACCAGGTTGCCTCTGGGTGTGTCCGTGCTAAGCTTTGCATTTCTGCAAGAATAAAACCAAGCTCAGAGGTGTGAACACCATACCTACCTCCAGTTTGCATCCAGAGTTCGGGACTAGGCATAATCAAAGTAGCTTCTTTAATAACCTCTCCTATTTTATGCAGCCAAACCTCTCTGAGAGACTCAAATCTCACAAAAGAATCGTCCAGTTGATCAAACATAGGGTGGGCTTCAAACAACTCACCAGACCACATCCAAAGGCTGTTAATGCTTTGCTGCATTTTGTGGTGACTCTCTTCTGTACCATCGCCTAAACGAATAACCCACTCAGCGCTCCATTGGGCTTGGTAGGCAATCTCCTTTAAAGCCTTTTCTGCAACACCCGCGAGGGCTTTGTTAGAGCAACTACGGAGTTTATCAAAGAGGTAAAAATTAAAAGTATCGATCAGGAAACTTCGAGCAATAGTATCGCCCCAGTGACCGTTTGGCTGTTCGAGTAACAATGCGTTTCTGAACCCCAAGTGATCCCTGAAATAAGCCAGGGTATCTTCTGTGACTTCTCCACCTTCCATTTTAGCAAGCTCTTGGTACAACAAACGAGCTCTGCCTATATGATCTAATGAGGTGTTAATGATTGCGATGTCTTGCTCAAGCACAGGGCCCTTGGAACACCAGCTGCTTAATTGCTGCCCCAACATTAAGGCGTCATCTGCAAGAAAAAAGAAATACTCCTTGAGCGCTTCTTCTGAAGTAAAATCACGTTTTACTCCGTTTAACCAACCTCCTGCCATGGCCTACATGTGTTGAACATCATCAGGGATGTCATAAAAGGTGGGGTGTCGGTATACCTTGTCATCGCTAGGGGTAAATAAAGCGTCTTTTTCATCAGGAGAACTAGCGGTAATAGATTCTGAAGGAACCACCCAAATACTTATTCCCTCAGAACGACGCGTGTATACATCTCTGGCGTTTTTGATGGCCATATTAGAATCAGGAGCGTGCAAGCTACCTACGTGTTTGTGGGAAAGCCCGTTCTTACTTCTTAGGAAAACTTCCCAAAGCTTCCAATTTGTTGTGCTCATGGCGGTTTCTTTAGGTTTATGCTGCGGACGATTCTTTGTTTTTACGCGTTGCTTGTTTTTCAGCAAACGCGCTGGCGGCTTCTCTCACCCACGCGCCATCCTCATGTGCTTTAACATGGTGGGCAATGCGTTCTTTATTACAAGGTCCGTTTCCCTTAACGACATCATAGAACTCGTTCCAATTAATTTCACCAAAGTCATAGTGTCCGCGATCTTCATTCCAAACCAAGTCGTTGTCTGGAATAGTTAAGCCAAGATATTCGGCTTGAGGAACGGTTTTGTCGACAAACTCTTGACGAAGCGTATCGTTGCTTTTTCTTTTTATTTTCCAAAGCATGCTTTGCTCAGAGTTTGGGCTATTATCATCAGATGGGCCAAACATCATTAACGAAGGCCACCACCACCTATTCAAACTTTCTTGTGCCATTTCTTTTTGCTCAAGCGTTCCTTGAGTCAATTTCATAACCACTTCGTATCCCTGTCGCTGGTGAAAACTCTCTTCTTTACAAATTTTAACCATAGCCCTGGCATAAGGGCCGTAAGATGTTCGCGTGAGCATTACTTGGTTTTGAATTGCAGCACCATCTACAAGCCAACCAATGGTTCCCATATCAGCCCAAGAAGGGGTGGGATAATTAAAAATCGAACTGTATTTTGCTTTTCCGCTCTGTAAATCGGCGATCATCTTGTCTCGTGGTTCCCCAAGCGTTTCGGCTGATGAGTAGAGATAAAGACCATGTCCGGCCTCGTCTTGAACCTTTGCTAGAAGGATTAATTTAGCACGTAAAGACGGAGCTCGGGTGATCCAATTTGCCTCTGGCTGCATCCCAATGATCTCACTATGAGCGTGTTGAGATATTTGACGTATAAGTGTCTTGCGGTATTTTTCAGGCATCCAATCCTTTGGCTCTACCTTGTTTTCGGCGTCCACATAAGATTGGAATTTGTCTTCCAGCGATACATTCGTTCCCATGTTCTGTGTATTTGGTTGTCTACAAAGTTAAAACACAACGCGCTATATGGTGTTATGGTTTAGAAATGAGAACTACCTTTACACAATAACTTGATATAGATGCTGAAGTTTTTTAAGAAAAACAAAAAAGAAAAGACCTCTTTACTGGCCAATTCCAAAAAGTCCAGCGACACTAAATTTTACAAAATAAAGGTAAAAGAAGTGCGTCGCGAAACAGAGGATGCGGTGAGTGTTGCTTTTGAGACACCAGAAAACTTAATGTCAACGTTTGCTTTTATGCCGGGCCAGTACCTGACCCTTAAGGCTAAGGTTAAGGGCGAAGAGCTTCGACGCTCATATTCTATATGCTCTGCGCCTCAGGAAGGAGAGCTTCGCGTCGCCATAAAACAGATAGAAGGAGGTAAGTTTTCTACCTACGCGAATCAAACCCTTAAAGAGGGAGATACACTAGAGGCTATGCCGCCAATGGGTAACTTTAAGTGGTCTCAAGGCGCAAAGGCCTCTCATCTTGTCGGCTGGGCTGCGGGTTCTGGAATTACCCCTATGATGTCTATCGCAAAAACAGTTCTGCAATCTGACAAGCACGGCACGTTTACCCTTTTTTATGGAAACAAAAACAGCAACAGTATTATTTTTAAAGACGAGCTGGAAGACTTGAAAAATTCTTTTGTAGACCGCCTAGAGGTGCACCATATTTTAAGTCGCGAAGACCAGGGCAGTGATGCGACTAAGGGCAGAATAGATGGAGAGAAAGTTAAAGCGTTTAACGATAAGTTTTTTGACGTTAACACCACTACAGGCCATTACTTGTGCGGCCCTTTAGGAATGATAGAAAGTGTTACAGAAACACTTCAAGAGTTGGGCACATCAAAAGATAATATTCATTTCGAGTTGTTCAACACCACAGCCTCGCCTGACGCTAAACAGAAAGAAACACCATCAGCATCTTCTTCGGGGCTATCATCCGTTACCGTAGTGTTAGACGGAGAAGAAACGCATTTTGAAATGAAGGGCAATGAGTACCTTTTAGATGCTGCACTTGATGCTGGCGCGGACATTCCTTACGCGTGTAAAGGAGCGGTATGCTGTACTTGTCGCGCGAAGGTTTTAGAAGGCTCATCGGAGATGGTGATGAATTATGCCCTTGTAGATGAAGAGGTAAAGGAGGGTTATATACTAACGTGTCAGGCGCACGCTACTAGTGAGAAACTGGTAGTGAGCTTTGATGAGTAAACAAAAAAGACCATGACAGACGATAAGCCGGGACCAGCGTTTCACGAAAAGAAAGACAAAAACAAGAAAGACTTTAACATCGGTGGTGGCGAAAAAATAAGAATGAACAAAGCAAAAAAATACAAGAAGGCCATTAAGAGAGGCCCTAAAAAAAAGAAATAACAAAAAGCCCGGCATATCATGCCGGGCTTTTTGTTATTTATTCCAAACGTTATTGCCGGGAGAAATATCAAGCAACCTGCCTGTTGGATCTATTTTAACGTTGTTTATTTCTTGTCCGCCGGTGTTCAACTTTAACTCATACACGGGATGCGTCCACGCCCATGGAGCCTGAACAACATGGTCTGTTCCCTTTTTCGAACCATACATGCTTATCAAGGGAATGGTCATACGCTCTATTCTGCCACCAGCATACTCTACCTCAAGATCAATAGGCATGGGGAACTTACCCAGGCGTGCTAAAGAAATGACCACCCCATTCATCACGGGAGAAACAGAGGTTATAGCGTAATCAACAGACTTTACCTGGTCCACATAATAACTCAGGTACCAATCCAGCTCTAGGCCAGATACGCGCTCCATGATTCTAATAAAATCTTCTGGAGTGGGATGTTTAAACTGCCACGCGCTCCAATAGCGCTTCATACCGGCGTCAAAAGCAAAGGGCCCTACGATATACTCTAATTGGTTTAAAAACAAGGAGCCTGCGCTGTAGCTGTTGATGCTGTAAACCATGTTGAAATCAAAGTGATCAGCAGGCGTGCTAAGGGGCTCTCTCAACCCCGCCGTGTCTATGTACACATAATTGCGGTACGCGCCCACGTGAGGGTTTTCTGTCTCGCGATCAAAGAGTATGTTCATGCACTCTTCTTCTGCGTAGGTAGTAAAACCTTCATCCATCCAGGGATACAAAGCTTCGTTAGTTCCTATAACGCCATAGTACCAATTGTGTGTTGCCTCGTGTACAAATAGACCGGTGAAGCTCTCAAAATCTGCACCTCCCCCAAGAATCATGGTACACATAGGATATTCCATACCTCCATCGCCACCCTGGATAATAGAGAACTGGCGATACGGGTATTTTCCAAAATTGGAGGCCATAAAGTCAAAGTAACCCTGTAGATACCCCTCTTGTAGTTTTTTCCAATTCTTTACGTTTGCCGTCGCCGGATCGTAAAACAAGTGAACCAACGGCCCGTTTTTAATTTGAAGTTGGTCATGAACGAAGTCAGGATCTGCCGCAAAAGCGAAGTCGTGCACACGGTCTGCTTTAAAGCGCCAAACACGTTTTTTGTTTTTTCTCACACGAACCTTTTCGAAATTGCCGTAACCAAACCCTACGGCATCGGCATTCTGTAAATAACCGGTACCGCCTAAGACATAGTCTCTGTGCGCGTGAATAGTGACATCAAAATCTCCCCAAACCCCATAAAACTCACGCCCTACGTACTGATCAGGGTGCCATCCGTTTTTATCATACTCGGCTAGTTTTGGATACCACTGGGCCATGGTAAACTCCACCCCTTCCTTGTTGCCATATCCAGAGCGTCTAATTTGCTTAGGAACCTGTGCGTTCCAGGTCATATTGAAGGTGGTTTGCTCGCCCGGCAGCAAAGGAACAGAAAGCTCTGCCTTAAGCACAGTGCCAGAAATACTCCAGTTTAAACCCATATTATCCTGACTCAATGAGGTAATGTTCTGATAACCGATCTCATCTTTGGTAAGCTTAGAAATACGATCGGCTACTCGGCGGTCCGGATCCTTGATGTTTAAGCTTCTCACATCCATCATGCTTCCGGGCTGAAAAGCATTAAAATAAAGATGAAAATAGACTTTAAGAAGTGTGTCAGGGCTGTTGTTGGTATAGACAACAACACTGGTTCCGTCGTATTGATGTGCTTCAACATCCAGGTCTATATCCATGCTGTAGCTTACAGATTGTTGCCAGTATTGACTAAAAACCAACGGCCCTGTACAGAGCGCAAGAAGAAGGAGTGTTTTTTTCATAATAGTTTAAGAAATGAAGTGGTCAAGGCGTCCGTTTTCTAGAAGACGAGGTCCTTTTTCGGTCATTTGAAGCGTACAGACCTCGTTGTAAGCGTCGTGCTCAAGGAACAAATGATACCCTTTTTCAGCAGCCTCCGTAAATATACGCTGGCGCTCATCTATGGTAAGCAATGGACGAGTGTCATAGCCCATAACATAAGGCAACGGTATGTGACCGGTTGAAGGCAGGAGGTCCGCCATGAAGACTATGGTTTTCCCTTTAAAGTCTAAAATTGGACACATCTGCGCATCCGTGTGCCCGTTCACGATGAAAACATCAAAACCAAGAGGTGTGGCCATTCGATGAGCGTTTTCTGGAGCATCAAGAAACCGCAGCTGACCACTCTCTTCAAGGGGAAAAATATTTTCTTTTAAGAAGCTGGCTTTTTCTCTAGCATTAGGCGCTGTAGCCCATTTCCAGTGTCTCTTGTTTGTCCAATAAACCGCATTTTCAAAGGCAGGCTCATACCCTGTCCTGTCTTTGTTCCACCGTACTGCGCCACCTACATGGTCGAAATGTAAATGGGTAAGAAAAACATCGGTAATATCACTCCGATTAAAACCAAGCGCAGCCAATGAAGCGTCTAAGCTGTGGTCACCATGGAGGTAATAATGACTAAAAAACTTTTCGTGCTGCTTCTCTCCTATTCCCGTGTCTATCAAGGTCAATCGGTCTCCGGTTTCAATCAATAAGGAGCGCATTGCCCAGGTGCAAAGATTTTTTTCATCTGCAGGGTTGGTTCTTTCCCAAAGACCCTTTGGAACAACACCAAACATAGCGCCGCCATCAAGCTTAAAGTTACCAGTATGTATAGGGTATATGGTCATCCGTGTTGGTTTTGGACCAAGTTACAAAGCATAGCACTTATTATGAACGCGGAGTTGTTAAAATGAACATATTGGTTAGCTTGGCGCTTATAAAGAAGAACAATACCGCAGCGCTATGAAGTCCAATTTCAATCACCCCCCAATTGCACAACATGAAGCACCTCAGCCCATAAAGTGGGACAAATACCTTATTAATGGCGAGCTAAAGACCTGGGAGGGTCCCCGAGAGCTTGTTTACAGTCCAATGGGTAAGGTCGACAAAGACGGCTTCGTGGACCGTGTTTTTTTAGGGGAGTCACCTACATTAGATGAAAGCGTTGGGCTTGAGGCCCTGGGCGCTGCAAAACAAGCCTACAACAACGGCAGGGGCTTCTGGCCAACAGCTAGCGCTACCCAGCGAATTACATGCATGGAGCGCTTTCTTAAACTGATGGTTCTCAAAAGAGAAGAGGTGAGCACCTTGTTAATGTGGGAAATAGCTAAAAACAAAAGCGCATCATACAAAGAGTTTGACAGGACTGTTGACTATATCAAAGACACCATAGAGGAGTATAAAGAATTACAGCGCCGAGGATCGCATATCGCAAGCAAAGGAGACGTGATCTCTCAGGTACGAAGAGGCCCGTTGGGCGTTGTTCTATGTCTAGGCCCATACAACTACCCACTGAACGAGACCTTCTGCTTATTGATACCCTCTGTTCTTATGGGTAATACGATTGTTTTTAAGCCGGCAAAGTATGGCGTGCTGTTGCTAACACCGCTTATGGAGGCGTTTAAAGAAGCGTTTCCGCCGGGTGTAATCAACGTGATTTTCGGAAGAGGCAGAACCCTCGCGGGGCCCATCATGAAAACAGGAGATGTAGATGTTTTGGCTTTAATAGGCAATTCAAAAAGCTCTAATGCATTAGCCGCGCAACACCCAAAATCAAACAGGCTAAGACAGGTTTTAGGACTTGAAGCGAAGAACCCTGCTATTGTTTTTGAAGACGCAAACCTAGACAAGGCAATAAAACAGTGTGTTGCCGGGGCGCTTAGCTTTAACGGCCAGAGGTGTACGGCGTTAAAAATTATTTTTGTTCACAAAAGCATATCTGCAGAATTTGTGACAAGATTCAGTGACGCTGTTGATAAGCTTAAACTAGACCATCCAGAAAACAACAGTGACCTTACGCCACTTCCAGAAGCAAATAAGGTCGATTATATGGACGAATACGTTTTTGACGCAAAAGAGAAGGGGGCAAACGTGATGAATAAAAGAGCAGGAAAGGTGAATGAAACATCCTATTTTCCAGCGGTTTTATTTCCGGTAAACAAGCACATGCGAATTTTTCATGAAGAGCAGTTTGGCCCAGTAGTGCCTATTGTTGAATATGATAAGTTAGAGGAGGTAATGGACGCTATAGCAGAGTCAGATCATGGCCAACAGTGTAGCGTTTTTAGCGAAAACGAAGCGACAATATCCTATGTGGTGGATAATTTAGTAAACCAAGTTTGTCGCGTTAACATAAACACGTCTTGTCAACGCGGACCTGACTATTTACCTTTTACAGGAAGAAAAGACAGTGCCGTTGGAACACTAAGTGTACATGATGCGTTGAGGAGTTTTTCCATTCGCACAGTAGTTGCCGCCGGCACAGACCAAAAGGACTTGGTCAGAGATATTGTTTCGTCAGGCCAGAGCAACTGGATGACGACAGACTATCTGTTGTAAAAAACAAACCCCCGTTGCACAGGTGCAACAGGGGTTCTGTTCTGAGGTTCCGAGCGGATTCGAACCGCTGTACATGGTTTTGCAAACCATTGCCTAGCCACTCGGCCACGGAACCTTAGGGAGGCCAAAAATAGCAGAAAAAATCTGTTTGCAACAGAAATATTTCAACTAACGTTCAGCCGTAAAGGTTAGGGCGACTCTTTCCACATCGCCATTAATTGGAGGGTTGAGCTTCGCAACATTCACAGATGCCTTTTGAACAGCAGGATGCTCATCCATTATTCTGTTCATAATTCGCTGACAAACAACCTCAAGAAGCTTTGCGCGCTTGCCCATTTCACTTTTTGTAATCTCGTAAAGAGCTACATAATCAACGGTATCTATCAACTCATCTGTTTGGACAGATACAGAAAGATTCGCCCAAACACTGATGTTGACCTCGTAATGTGAGCCTATAATAGCCTCTTCCTGCATGCAGCCATGGTTGGAATAGAGCCGTATGCCATGAACATCTATCTGGTGGAGCATGGCCATCATTTTAGTTTTTCTATTGCTAAACTGATGCGAGCCAGAACCTCTTCTTTTCCAAGGACTTCACATATTGTAAACATGCTTGGCCCCATACCCTTTCCTGTTACAGCTAGCCTGAAGGACGGTCCAACCTTTCCAAAACCGAGCTCTTTTTCAGTCAAATAACCTTTGAAGCAGGACTCTATAGAAGCGGCATCGAACGTCACAAGCGCAAGGAACCTACTGGAAATATCCTCCATCATTTTAGGACTGTCTGCTGACCATTTTTTCTTTAGTGTTTTTTCATCATATGTTGATGGCCGCTCAAACAAGAACAAGCCTTCTGTTACCAGGTCTTTCGGAAAAGTAGCTCGCTCACTCATCATCATTGCAACAGTACCTAGATGTTTTTCGTCACAATGGAGTCCACGTGAATTGAGCTCAGTTTTGAGCGCACTGGCCAACTTTTCCTCACTCATCCCTCTCAGGTAAACCTGGTTAAACCATTTTCCTTTCTCAAAATCAAACTTAGCGCCGCTTTTTGAGACGCTGCCCAGGTCAAAAGCTTCTACAAGCTCCTGAAGGCTGAACACCTCTTGTTCCGTGCCCGGGTTCCACCCCAGTAAGGCGAGCATGTTGATAAAGGCATCAGGATAGAAGCCTGTTTCTCTGTAGCCACTTGCTGTTTCTTGAGTTTCGTCATTTTTCCAGTCAATCGGGAATACAGGGAAACCTAGTCTATCCCCATCCCGTTTTGAAAGTTTTCCGGGTCCGTCTGGCTTTAAAAGCA
>Ga0209815_1001891_pt1 | contig 13228 bp, 5 predicted proteins | sample CoawatmetaG00DNA_FD_187507 | JGI IMG/M metagenome (GOLD analysis project Ga0209815, IMG submission 187507) | Marine microbial communities from the West Antarctic Peninsula - Coastal water metaG002-DNA (SPAdes) (version 2) | ecosystem: Environmental > Aquatic > Marine > Coastal ...
TTATAAGATTTAGCAGGTGTATTATCAAACAGGGTTTGTAATTCATTTTTAGACATAATTTAATTTAATTTATATCTATAATAGTCACAGTTTTGCTTGTTATTTTACCGCTAAGTAATAGAAAGCAGCTTGTTTATATCAAATCTTAATGTTTGGCTAGCGTTACCAGCTTTCACAACTCTTATGCTTCCAGTTATAGTTGCTGTTTGCCCAGCCCCTGCAAAAGTAAGTACAGCTCCACTCTCTAACGACTGCACTCCATCCAATACAATAGTACCAGCACCAGTAACTGCGCCTGCGCCTGAATCTACTGTTGGATTAACTAACCTTGGATTTATACCAATACCACTAACAGTGCTAACATCATCTAATATACCTGTTCTAGAGGCAACAACAACGCTAGCGCTAGAACCGTTAGATGAAGCGGCTGTTGTAGTTGTAGTGATAGGTGTTAAAGCTATAGCTAGATCAGAGAAAATAACATCATAACCACTAGCACGAAATATTTCTTCTTCACCATACCCACCAATTCTTAAAGTATCTCCAGACAAAGCTAGTACTTGTTGTTTGTCAAAAACAATAGACCCTGCTTGGGTTGATATATCACCTTTTGTGATAACCGGATTTATACCAAGCGTATTAATTGCGGGAAGTTCATTTACAACTATTATATCCTCTTGTTTAGTGTTTGGAAACGTTGTTATAATATCTTGGTATATACTTATAGATGAGTCGGTTGTTACGTTTCCGGTAGGAATAACCACCATGTTTTCTCTTAAAATATGAGCAAAGTTATCAATTGGCCACTGATAGTTCATTTGATTACTAAAGCTTAAAACAGCGTTATCCATAACACCAAGCCTTGAACCGCTTCCACCCGCGGCATCTACGTAAGAAAATTCTTTTGCATTGTCTTCGTCTGGATTTAAAGCTGCTACGGTAAACAGCTCTCTATTACATTTTGGTGTGAAAGTTAAAACTTCACCATCACTTACTGTGACGGCCTGAGACATTGAAAACTCTTTAGCGTTATCACCGTCAGGGTTTAAAGCCGCTACAGTCACGATTGTCGAGTTAGTTGCTGTTAACAAAGCGTGTGGAACGCCCGATAACACAGCTGTGATTCTATCTCCAACTGCCATTTTCGTGGCCACATTGCTGTCCATTACCACTTTAACACCACTAGAAACAGCGCCATTAACAGTGTCTGTTAAGGCAGTTGTTGCTATAGTTATTTTGTCACCAACCGCCATTTTATCAGCAACGTTTGTGTTCATGACAAATTTAGTGGCGGTGCCAGCTGCAAAACCAGTGCCATCTACTATATCGGTGTTGCTTACCGATGGATATATATTTTCACCTGCAATGGTTATTGGCGCTGATCCAACCTCTGGTTCCACAAAAGCAATAACATCATTACTTACGGGTTGCTTTATTATTCGATAACACTTAGCGGCTGTTGTTACAGAGCAAGCTATTGAAAATTGTTGTTTAGCAAATCCCAAGCCTCTTGTTAGGGTTATAGCTTCGCTAACTACGGATCCAGTCTCAATGGTTGAGGTTGGAGAAAAAGGGGATATTGTTAGGGTTTGATCTAGGTACTGGTAAATAACTTTAGTTATTAAAAGCGAGTTAGATCCTATTGACGAGTTTATATCTAAGCTCCCATCTCCAAATCTAACCTCAGTATGCTGGGCGTGGGTAGTTGTCGTTGGTTGGGCAGATAAAAATATATCATACTGATCGTCGTCTGTAACTGTTGGAAAAACTATTTTTTCTTCAAATGGCATATTACCAACTACCTCATCATACAAACCTGATTTTTCGACCTGGAAAACTTTAGAAAAAAAGTTGTAATAGTAATTATCTTCATTCTTGATCTCAAGGCTAAAAACAGCTCCCTTTTCTGCTATTACAGAAAACCGTCTAGTAGAAGTTGCAGCTCGTAACGGTGATAAGTCTAAATTAATACTATTTATTACTTTTTCATAGGGTTGGATCATATCAGCGTCAGACATAAGCGTGCCGTCTGGCATATAGTGAAAACCAGGCGGGGCAATGCTTGGTTGGCTATCTTGATTAATATCGCTAGAATTCAATAGCCCCTGGGTTGTTGGAGTGGATGTTCTTTGATTAGTGTTATTAGAAGAAGCGCTACTTGTACCGTGATATGACATAGTTTATTTTATTTATTTACTACTTTCTGAAACCCCTGAGCCTACACTAAACAATTCCGCTTTCTCACGAGAATTATTGACAAAATTTATACTCGCATAGTACCCCGTTAAATCGTTATTGTTGACAACTTTATTTTTTGCAAAAGAAATAAAAGAATTTACTGGTGGCACTATGTTTTCTAGTGGATTTCCATCAATATCAACGTGATAGCTCAGTATTGTTATTGTGTTTGTGGTGGTATCAATTAGTGATACTGAGCCAATATGCATTACCATCCCACTCGCGTCTTGTGAAAAGCCACCTAACGGAGTAACGCCGGTCCAATACACTTCATCTCCTATTTGAATAGAACTGTTTAACTCGTAGCTAAAAACTAATGATAGCATAAATGAAAGCATAGTATTATTATTTTATTTGTTATGTATTATTAATTAAAAATGGTTTAAAAGCTCTTAATAGCTCTAACTTTGTTTCCGTTTATTTTACTACCCATGCTAAATTGTGAGTCGGTGTTGAAGTTATGTCCCCATGCTTTAGCATCAAAGTTTATATTTTGATTTGAGCTCCAAAATTGACCATTAAGGTTGGCAATGTTAAAAGTTGTGTCTCCATTGCTGTTAAGAACTGAGGCGTCCGCACCTTTACCAACCGCTATATGCATTTCATTTAATTCATCTCTTGAAGGTAAATGCCATCCAACACCATTATTGCTTGCTAGAGCTGCAGTGCTATTTGGATCCGCGCATTGTGCTAAAATATTGGTTGTATTTTGCTGGCCATCTCCAATTCCAAACAATGTTCCAGTGATAAAAAGATTAGGACAGCCGAAAGGGGCACTGGCATGTTGATTTGACGTTGATACTACTAACCCCCCTCCATTTGCATATAAATAAAATACAATACCACCTTGATGAGTATCACCAATTAGTAAGGGAGTATAATCACATGTTCCATCATCTATAGTAGCTATAGGGTCATAGTTTGTTGCTAAAGGATCTGTACAACCGAACCAGATACAAGAACCATCATCAGAATTAATAGCAGAGTTATAGTTATCTGCAGCAGGATTAGTACACCCATACGTAAATGGCTCACATGAACCGTCATTCACACATGCTAATGGATTGTAATTAAACATTGTTGAAAATGTACATCCGTATACTATAGCTGCATCGCAAGAACCATCATCTACAGTCGCACCAGCATCATACTCGCAAAATGCATCATCCATACACCCACCAATAAAACAAGAACCATCATCTACAGTAAATACAATATCATAGTTATCTGCAGTAACATCAGTACATCCATAGCAATAGTCATAATCACATGATCCATCATCTGTATCTGCAAGAGGATCATAATTACATGCCCCATGAGTTCCAGGTCCAGGATTATTTGCGCCAGTATCATCAGTACATCCAAAAACTGGATCAAACGCATCAACTAATAAATTAGAAACTATTGCAGGATTATTATTCGCCCCACAATTTTTTACGATGCTTATTGTGTATGATTGATTTGCAGTTAGACCATCTATATAGAAATTGTGATTGGTTCCATCAGGATTCACCGAATAATTCATAGAGCCAGGAACAAGAGTGGCGTAAAGAGCTCCATCTAAATAAATCTTATAATTTACTGCATCTGCAATTTGGGGATGAGCACTGTCGATGGTTTCCCAAACAATAGTAGCGGCTCCATCTGGAAGAAAATCTTGTATAATATTCATGCTAAGAGGAGTGGTGCAATAAACGCAACCATCGGTACAAGTATCATATCCACTATTACCCAGTGGAATGAGCTCCATTGCATTAGGATCACCACAAGAAATACAACCACCATCGTCAACTGTTGCTAATGGATCGTAATTACAAAGCAAAGGATCAGTACATCCATAAACTGAATATACACAGGAACCATCATCTGTATTAGCATTGGGTACATAGTTTCCAGCTGCATTGTAGAGGTAAGAACCAGCCTCATTTAAATTATCTGCCGCTGAATCTATACAACCAAATATAACAGGAATACATGAACCATCATCACATGTAGCTAAAAAAGTAAAATTAAATTGAGTATCATCAGTACATCCATAAACACAAGGTGTGCAACTTCCATCATCACATTCAACTGTTGCATCATAATTACTTGCATTAACATCAGTACATCCATAAGTAGTCATACAACTACCATCATCAGTATTAGCAGTTGAGTCAAAATTACATGCTAATAAATCCATACAACCATTTACAACTGCAATACAAGAATTATCATCAGTATTTGCAGTAGCATCATAATTAAATGCAGCTGGGTCAGTACAACCTAAAACCGTATAAGTACATGAACCATCAGCAACAGTAGCTGTATCGTCATAGTTATTTGCATTAGGGTCAAGACAACCCCACCAGACACAAGAACCATCATCAGTATTTATATAGTCAAAATAATTATCAGCAGTTGGATCCATACATCCATAAAAAGCCTCTATACAAGTACCATCATCTACCGTGGCGCTAGGGTTATAATTGAAAGCAGGGTAGTCAGTGTTAAATTGATTATCAATTTCACCAGCACCATTTGGTTGATCTCCATTTCCAGTACAACCCATAATTACCATTTCCTGTATACTAGCTACTTTACCTACGCCTTGCATGCTGAAACTTGCTGAATCAAAAGCACCAACAACTTGTCCTAAAGCATTAACGTTAGTGTCTACGCCTGTAAAGTAAGCAAACCACTTTCCTTCTTTTTTTATAAACTCACTTACACTTCCTTTTTCTAAATCAGTTTCAGCGGCTACTAAGCCATTTTCTGAGTCAACATACCAACCTTTCCGCCCTACCAAGTTGTAATACTGCCCATCATCAATTACAATACTATCCTCATCTAGGTTTTCTAATACTCTTGCTTGAGATCCTTCGTAGTTCACTGTTTGGAAAGATTTTACACTACCAGGGGCTTCGTTTAATATAACGCTTACTCTTGAGCTTTTGTATACGGTATAAAAAGTATTTCTTTCTTCACTTTCACTATGATGTTTGTAAAGTGCGTTACCTTTAAAAGAAAAGTATTCATTCGCGCAGCTAATAGCATTTATAGGAGTAAATGATTTAAAACTTACCCAACCCTTAACGTTTTCTTTAAAAGAAACTGTAGTAGTATCATTTAAAGCAAAACCATCTTGTGTGTAATCTGGCTTTTTAATTGTTATATTATATTCATCATTTCTATCATCAAAACTACCAATCAGTTTAGTTGATAATTTTAAATTATCTCTAAACCAATCTTTCATTCCATAGTCAGATATCACCGTTAAACCATCTTTAGATAACCTCATAACAGTACTTCTAACTTTATCTGTAAAGTAAACCCTATAAGCATCAGCCGCAAAAGATTCTGGGTTTTTTGATATACCATACTCACCAGAGTAAGGTGTGGCGGTTCCTAAAACATTATTAGTTGAAGTTATATTAGTGTTTCCATCGGCGTTAAATAAAGCATCTTTATTTGCTAGTATTTTTATAATTCTATCCTCACATAGTGCAACTAAATCACCACCTTGACCCCATCCAGAGTGAAGTTTTTGAATACTACCATATGTAGGGTTTATGTCTTTTGTAATTTTTTCCGCAGCTATAAATTGGTTTAAATTATTTACGCTAGAAGTAGAATTGTACAATCCAGAATAAATTAAACCATATTTTCTAGTTACTGTTTCTTCAAGTTCTTCTGTAGAAGAAGAAGCTGTTACTCCGTTAGTAACATATGGCTTGTTATAGGTATCTCCAATTCTATTAGATTCAACTCCATTACCAAAAGACCAGCAATTAAACCAGTTTAAACCAACTTGGTTTTGAGGCTGTATTTCAAAGCCAATAATATTACCATCATCTTGCTCAATGCCACTTAATATCTTAAACCCAATTATTTCACCATTGTCTTTTTCTACGTACATAATTGGCTGTTGTTCAAATAGATCAAAAAGAGTATTCGGAATTTCAGCAGAAAGATATATTTCATAAACCGGATTAGCTATATTTATCTGACCCCAAGCGGTTATAAATATTCCTTCTTCAAAATCATCATCAAATGAGATATTTGGATTAACTAACGTGCTTCCCAAGGGTATGAATGAGTACTTACTTCTATTGTTTAAAGGAAGCGTTGGGATACTAGAGCTAGCCTCGTAATATATATCTATATCAACTTCTTCTTTAGGTTCAGTTTCAAATATAGCTGGATTGTCACTTATTGGATTTTCTCCTTCAATATTATAAGATGTTAAAAATGATAATTTATTAGAAGTAGGGGTGATAGTTTGATCGGCTGCGTTATTTATATTATAGAAAGGCTGACCAACATCATCAATAGCAGCATCTGCGGACGTACCATCCGGTGAGTATGTCATATCTGCCTCATACTTTATTCTATATGTAAATCTACGGTTAGTTGATTTTTGCAGTCGGGTAATTTGGTTTCGATGATTATCATTCCAAAAGAAGTCGCACCAACCCCCAATGGCAGCTGCTGCAGTATCATTCATATAATCTGTTGGTTGATCAAAACCAACATTAGGTGCCGTATTTTTTCCTTGGTGATTAAATAATCTAAACTTATTTACTTGTAGTATTTTATATATGATATCACTTCCTTCCAGTTTAAATTGCTTATTTAGCCCTAAAGACCCAATAACATCATCCTGATTAATATCCCAATTCAAACCGGTATTCCAAGCCCCACCATTTGGAGTAACACCCCAAGCCGGTCCATTAGGTCCTACGGTTGAGTACGAAATATCAATATAATTTGCATTGTTATGGTAGTGAGTACCTTTCATCCCAACACAAGCATTGGTTCGTCCACTACCTGTATTAGTATTATTAAAGAAATCCGGCTCAGCAATAACATTGCAGTGTATAGTTTCATAATGATTACTTATCGTGGATGTATAATCACAAGAATGTCTTGCAACACCACCAAGATCAAAACCAGTGTAAGAATCCTGCGGATCTAGGACTGATCCACTTCCTCGTTGCTGACCAGCAAAAGTAGCATGATCAATAAACCAACTAGGTTTAACAGCAGAACCACCAAATTTTAGAATTTCTGCCCACTTAAAATCCTCCCCAGTGAGAGCGCCAGCGGTGGCGGAAGTTGGGCTATAGTTCCCGGTAAAATCGTAGCCCGGTTGAGAGGTTATGGTGAGTATTGGATCCTCAACTTTATACAAATCAATTGAGGTTGTTGTCCGTAAGAATTTTTTTGCATCTAGTTGTTGTGGAATTACATTATTATCAACAACACTATCATTTAATATTTTTACAAAAAATCTACCATCAAACTCTGGTTTGTTTACGATTGTTTTTTTCCAAAAATGAACATGTATATCGTCAGCAGCCATTCTCCATCCTAGAGAAATAGCAGGATCAGTACTATGGTGGTTTGTGATCCATACATCTTCAGGAAGTATCAGGGAATCTAAACTTATATAATGGTGGTCACCACCATCTACTCCAGCATCAACATTAACCACATGGTATTTTTCACTATCCCCAAGAATCTGAGTAATGCCATCAACATCTACTTCTCTAGTAAAACTAACGTAAAGCTCATCGGTATTAGATCCATTTTCATTACTCCTAACTTCATCAAAAAGAACTCTAGGAGGAGTTAATTGCATGCCAATTGGTGGGATAGTACTGTAACCATTGAAGTTCCAATGGTCCGCATGTAAGCTAAATCCTTTTCTTCCAGGCTCAGGGGCATTGTTTCTACCATTAAAATTGCAATTTGGATAAGGTAATGAGTGGGATCCACCATACATCATACACGATTTTTTGCTCCTTGAATCATCAGTATTTGTTCTAACTAATAACTCGAAAGAGGTTTTTATATACTCAGGAGCCTCGTTTTCTATCGCTACTATTTTATACCTACCTTTGTCTTCAACTAAAGTACTGGTGTCTGCACCTTTTTTCAGTATAATATATGTATCATCATCCACTTTGTTTCTATCTATAGAAGGAAACGAAAGCCACACATTACCATCAGCAGCATCATACATTCTATCCATTGCTAGATTGTAGTATTCGTTAGATGTTTCTTTTATATAAAACCTATAATAATCAGCCCAACTAGGAGAGTTTTCTAATCCCACAGTTAAATAACTGCTATTGCTTGCTTTGGTTTTTAGAACTGCAATTGAGTTACCAGCTGTTTTAACAGGGGTTTCCCTACCATATTTATCACCCCAAACAACTCCAATGTCATAATCTCTAAGTGATTTAATTGATTTTTTACCAAGAAATATATTTGGCTCAATAACTCTACTGTTTAAAGAAGCTGTTATCTGTGGTTGTATAGAGCTATAACCGGTTTCGTAGTTTCCGTAAACAACTCTGTTGCCAGTAATCTCCTGTGCTTTTGCTTTTTTAGGAACGTTATCCCATACTCTTAAGGATTGAGAAGAAGAAAGCGAGTGTGAAATGTTTTCAGAAGAAACCTTATAAGAACCTTTATCTGCGTTGTAATATTGCTGTCCACCTGCATTTAGCGAACTTCCAACCGAGTTCCAGCTGTTTGAGCCCTCACCGGGCAGCACGTTGTCGTTGGGAGTAATGCTTTTAAGTAAATAAACTGTAGGGTTAATTTCATTTTTATAAAGAATGTCTACTTGTACAACATCTAAGGGTATATCTATTGGTATAAAATCTTTTATTGTTAAAGATTTTACATTGTTAATCATACCTTCGTTGTAAGCTTTTATGGGCTCATAATTAAATTTACTAGGAATAAAAGCAACTTGTGTAAACGGACTAAAAGAAGAATATTCGTTATCTTCATATTTGTATCTATAAGCAAATCTTGGTAGCTTACGCTGAAAAAGCGATTCTGATTCTACTAATTCTACATACCAAAGCAATGTAGAAGCAGCAACTCCGTTAAAATCTTCAGATTCCATTTTAAACGTGTATGTCGTAGAGTCTGGATCGTTTTCAAAATCTATTTCAACAACACTTACTTTTAAGTCGTAATTATCAGGCAAACTACTTTGTTCTGCCGCTAAAACCAGCGTATCACCAACTTTAAAATCGGGTGCTTCTCCGTCTATATCATCAATTACAATACCCCCCACCAAACCGCCAATTACTGTGCCACTAAAAGAAAAACCAGAATTTTCAAAAAAAAGGTTTTCTCCGCTCACTATGCCTTCCCTTGAAGATGACTTCATATCTAAGAAAGGTGCTTTTAAAGGCGCTTTACGTATAACTGTTATGTGTTTTTCTCTAGCTAAAATATTTGAGTTGGAATCTATATTTAAAGCGTTGTTTATTAAGCGAGTGTGTTCATCCCCACTATTATCCGTACCCTCTATACTTCTTGGTATGTTAATTTTTTTAGGCTCGGTCTTGCCATCCGTCCAAAACAACATGCTATCAATAATGTTTATACCGGTTATATATTCGCCGTGATTAAAGTTTAGGGTTCTAGGACCGCTAAATAATAGAGATTCATAACCATCAGAAAGGTCTATATTTTCATTTAGTAGTACCGTACTATCACCACCTATCAATATAATCCCACCATCTGCCTGTATTGCATAGTTTATAAACCCACCTACTTGCCACCCGTCAAAAATATCGCCGGTAAGGCAATCTTCTAATGTAATGGAATTATTCACAGTGCTTATACTGTGAATACAAAGACCAGAAGTACCTACAAATGCGCTTCCTTGTAACAAAACTGATTGTCCCACCTCATAATCACTTACATCAACAGTAGAATCTACCATCAACTCACCAGTAGCAATATCAACTGTTCCTCCAGTAGTGATAGAGATTATACCACTAATCTTATCTCCATTAACTTCACTTATGTAAGGAATATCTGATGTTTCTCCAAAATTAGTTGGTTGGTCTAACAAAACCGTATCAAAATCAGTGATAGTAGTTAAAGTAAGTTTAAGAACCACCTGGATAGAAGCGCCGCCATCAAAAGACATATCAAAAACAACAGCACTTTGAATCTCAAAAGTCTGAGAGATTTGCCCAGCGTTTGTCAGTATTTCTATATTGTTACCTACTACAGCAGCAGGATCTCCCGTGAATGATGATATGTATACTGTGTTGCTGTTTGCCAGCTCATATCCACCACCAAAAATTGGTATTACTGGTAACCGAATTTCATTACCTACAGTAACCATAGGGTTAAAATTGGGGCCAATATACCCATCAAATAAACCGCCTGTTGATTCTGTTGTAAAGGCATAATCAACATAAATAGGATTTGTAGGATTTGTTGATTGTATTACAACCGTGTTAGATGTAGTTCCATCAGTGTTAACACCAGTAACAGTCCAGCCGTCTTCAATTTGAGCAAAAGCTTCTGGGGATATAGAACTTAACAAGTCTGTATCAGAATCGTTATCATTTAATTGAGAGAAAGCATATTTATCAACAAAAACAGGTTGGCAGCCACCATTAGTTGTGTGACGCCATATTGAATCACTCATTTGCTGTAATTCTGTCCAATCATTATTATTTATAGCAAAATCAGATGGTTGGTAATCTTGCCCTGAAACAAGCCAATATAAAGCATCGTTTTTTTCGTCAGATATAGATCCCGCCGTAAAACCCGCGTTATAACTACCACCATAACAAACAAGGTGATTACCCAATATATTTTGAACAGTACCGACGTCAGATCCTTCTGAAGTTGACACTTGTATGTTCATTGCGTCTCTATACTCTCCGTTGGGAACAAGTCTTTCATCCACGTCCTTGTTCATTTTACCACCGGTAAACTGATGTTTAATTTCTGGCATGTACTAGTGTTTTATTTGTTTCGATTTACCTCTTAAAATTTGAGTGATTTCTTCTAACTTAATATTTGATAATCTTAATTTTGCAGTTCTAACAGCGGCAAATCTTTCTTTTTTTAGTCTATTGACTTGGTACTCTGGTATATTTGATTTACCAGATAAAATACCGTGTGATATCCACTTGTACATAGCCTCTTCGGCAAACTTGTGAACTTGCATTTCCCCATCTGTACCTAAGCTATCGCTTATGTAATCTAAGATCACAGTTTTTCCAGCTATATTAGAGCTAAAATGTATTTTTCCTGAAACACAATCTATATAAAACGAACCGTTTGCTTGAGCATGTTGAGGGTCAAGACCAAACCTAGACCCATCCATTGGCCAGTAAGTATCATCTTGATAATCATCTTGATTTTCAGATGGAGTACCAGATTTGTAGCTTGACCAAGTTGTGGAATCATTTTGATCTACAAGATCATTGCCATCTAACATAGCGTAGTTACCATCGTTATTTATAGCTACTAATTCAAAGCCCGTAATTCCAACTTTTTTCACTTCATCATCCCCATTTGATAATTCTATTGCAACCCTCATAGTGTTAAAGCCAAAGTTTAGAGCCGCATCAAAAATAAAATCATTAGTTTGAACTCCAAGAGCACCAAGAGCAACATTCACGGGTCTATATGAACCGTCACCACCACTACTTCCATATAGAAAAACTTTATTGGCACCGCCGGAGGTTTCATTGCTTAATAAATTAAAAGATAACCTATAAGCCTGCCCATCTACTAGTGTCAAATTCTGTTGAACAATTGGATAATTATGCACACCAGTCGCAGTGGAAGAAAATAAAAGACCATTGCTAGATGTAGTAATAGGATAGTGTACTCCACCAACTCCACTAGTACCGCTCCAGCCGTTTGTACCGTTTTGAAAGCTAGAGTTTGATATTAAGTTTGAATAATAATTTCCATTTGTATTTTGTAATATTGGAGTTGGATTCGAAGTTTTACTTGTAGGGTATAATAAGTGTTTTATACCAGCAGAATCTACCCAACTAAGTTTAGTATAATTAACATAATCTTGTGGTAGTATCATTTGAAGTGATGCGGGAACAGTAATTTCTTGTGCTTTGCAAGATTTTAATGTATCAAATGATAGTTCAGCCAAACCTCTTTGAGCGTGGAAAGCCACGTCCGTCCTACTTGCTTTTGATATTAATTTATCTTCACCTACGTACACAACCATAAATTGATTCACCACATCATTTAGTGAAACAAATTGGTAGTTTCCAAAAGAAGCAATGTCAGAGTAATAACTTGCCTCGCTCTCGTTTAATAATCCCATGTGTTATATATATTTTTGTTGATTGATCATACTATCCATAGCTCCACCCGCTCTCATAACATCAACTTGCTCAGTAGCTAGTCCCGCTAGTCTTAATATCTTATTTACTAATTGTATTTCTTCAGACTGATGAAGCCCAAAGTCAACAGTGCTAGAGTTGGGATCATACATAGCTCTTTTATTAACAACAGAGTATGTCCAATTAGGCTTATGAGGTGTTTTAATATAAGTTAACTTATGTGGCGGTTGATCTACTATACCATCATTACACACTATCACACCACTCCGCACGTTAGCTACAGGTCTAGATTTACTAGGTTTTATTAAAGGTGATACTTTAAGGTTTGCAAAGTCCCTAGCGCCTAGCAACTCACATTCAACTTCATTAAAATCTCCATCTAAAAGAGACGCATACAAAAGTCTGTAAAGCGCTCCTTGCGCGTGAAGATGAGTTGGTAACTTTTTACCGTACCCAACAGTGTCAAGTAAAGCGGTGTCAATAGAATTAAGAACCACTTCAAACTGTTGCAACTTATCCTCTAGCATATCATCAGCATCAGCAATAACAGTATCATTACCTTGTGTTTTTCTAGCTTGATTCAAGTCATAAAAATATTGTTCAAATATTTCCAACTGAGCTTGGCTAGCAAATAAATTAAAGTCTTGAGGAGTTATATATCCTCTTTGTTCTTTGTTGGCTAACGCCAAAACTTTTTGATATACGTCATCTACCTTTACCATAATTTTTTTTTATTTATTATATGGAAACAATCTATTTAATGTATCTTTTCTTGCTCCGCATCCGCAATCTTTTTTAACAGCTTTGCTTACTGTATCTACAACTTTCTTTATTCCAGTTGCTTTTGTGATTTTTTCTAC
>Ga0209815_1001892_pt1 | contig 13228 bp, 12 predicted proteins | sample CoawatmetaG00DNA_FD_187507 | JGI IMG/M metagenome (GOLD analysis project Ga0209815, IMG submission 187507) | Marine microbial communities from the West Antarctic Peninsula - Coastal water metaG002-DNA (SPAdes) (version 2) | ecosystem: Environmental > Aquatic > Marine > Coastal ...
TGTAATATATAAGGTTATTATTCCTCCAAATAGTCAAGCGGAATTATTTTTTGATAACTCTGTTAAAGAAGTGATACAAAAAAAACTATTAGGAACCTTAGATTTATCTAACCCCTTCATTTTAGAATCTGGAAATTATGAGTTTGAAATACATTAGTTTTAATATTATTTTTCATAAAATTTTGATTTCCATGTATTTATAAATACAATCTAACTATTACACATACTTATACAATCACCTCTCGTAAAAAGAAAACCGATCTTATATAAGTAGGGGAGCTACTATTAATAATTACTATTGAGATATTTTGGATTTTTAGTAGTGCTGGCCGAGCAAAGATGTTATTTACTGAAAAGAGTAAGTCTATAACTTAGACATGATATAAACAGTATTTTGAGACATAAAACATGTAACTACTATTAACTATTTTGATTGCACTAAGAATTAAGTTAAATTTAAGATAATGAAAAAAATAATTATACTACTACTGTTTATTCCACTTGTTTCTTTTGGACAAAATGCTTTTTCTAAAAAAACAAATTTCATCATTTTTTTTACAGATGATCAAGGGTATAATGACGTAGGATGTTTTGGATCTCCAGATATAAAAACACCCAATTTGGATAACATGGCTAAAGGCGGGATGAAATTCACCAATTTTTATGCACAACCACTTTGTGGTCCCTCAAGAGCAGCATTGTTAACGGGTAGCTATCCAATTCGAATTGCCGAACCAAAAAACACCAAAGATTTTCATACAAAATTGCACCCAAAAGAAGTAACCATTGCTGAAGTATTAAAAACTGAAGGGTATCAAACCGCTTGTATTGGAAAATGGCATGTGGGAGAAGAGCCAGAACAAATGCCCTTAGAACAAGGTTTTGATTATTATTACGGCACGCCAAAATACAATGGAAATTCAAAATTAATAGAAGAATCTCCTTATCGTAGTCCAATCTTGAGAAATAACGATACATTAATGGTTATTAACACGGTTGAAGAAATGGGTCTACTTACAAATAAGTACACAAAAGAGGCAACAGATTTCATCAAAAAAAACAAAAAAAATCCTTTTTTCCTTTATCTAGCCCATAATATGCCACATGTTCCTATTGGCGCTTCCGAAAAATTCAGAGGGAAATCAGAAGGTAGTTTTTATGGTGATGTCATCGAAGAATTGGATTGGAGTATGGGAGAAGTTCTAAAGACTTTGAAAGACGAAGGACTCGAAGAAAATACACTGGTGATATTTGTTTCAGATAATGGTCCCTGGATTGAAGAAAAAATTGGAGATCATGCGGGCAGCGCATATCCGCTTAAAGGAAGTAAAGCACAAACATGGGAAGGAGGTGTTCGTGTACCATGTATTATACAATGGAAAGGACAAATAAAAGAGGGAGTGACCAATACTGAATTACTGACAACAATGGATTTTTTTCCAACTTTTTTAGAGATTTCTGGGGCAAAACTTTCTCAGAAATTGACTATTGATGGAAAGAGTTTTAGTGATGTTCTTCTGAAAAATAAAAAAAGTAAACACGATTTTTTTTATTATTACGCATACACTCACTTACAAGCTGTAAGAGACAAAGAGTGGAAATTAGTAGTGCCTCGTTCTAAAAACCCAGGTTATATGAAATGGAGGGGAAGTAAAATAAATGCCGTGAAAGAGGTACAACTTTTCAATATGAAGAATGACAAAGAAGAACAGTACAACCTTGCGGAGAAAAACCCTGAGAAAGTAAAAGAGTTGATGTTATTGATTGAGGAAGGTCGAAAAGAGTTAGGTGATCACAACAGAATAGGTAAAGGTGCTCGATTTTTTGATGACAGCCCAAAAACTCAGCGCATCGATGAATATAATAAATGGAAAAATAATCAAAAAGAGAATTGATATAATTAAACCATAGGCACATCTTCTTCTTTTAATTCAGCAATTTCTAATCCCAGAACAGCTATAATAACCAGCTACAACAGACCTGTATTATACAAAGACATAGTACTCTTTAAAGGCAGTAGATTAATAAGGTTTAGATAATTGTTATATTGTAAGTATGAAAACACTATTTCTTGTATTAGGTTTAATATTATTTGAGTAGGGTAGCAGTAATTAAAAATTACTATTGAGATTTTTTGGAAAAGAAGATGAATTAAACGGCGCTATTCATTTTTTATGTAGCGATGCTTCAAGTTTTATAACTGGTGTTGTTTTGCCAATTGACGGAGGTTTTAGTGCTTTCAGTGGGGTTTAATTAATGAAAATAATAATTATGATAAAAATAAGATGGATTAAAATTTATACTCTATTACTAATGTTATTTCCATTAATAGGATTGTCACAAACAAACTGGACACAACTTTTTAATGGAAAGAATTTTGATGGATGGGAAATAAAGCAAGGTCAGGCTGACTTTGAAATTTTAAATGATGGTATAATTCAAGCAACATCAATATTAAACTCTCCAAGCACTTACATGGGTACTGTAAATCACCATGATGATTTTATTTTAGAATACGATGTTTTTGTTACGCCAGGTTTAAATTCTGGAGTGCAATTTAGAAGTTTAGTTTCAAAAAAAGGCCAAGTTTATGGGTATCAATGTGAACTTGATACCGACGAATTCAGGTCGTGGACAGGTGGAGTTTATGATCAGTCACGAAGATCTCTATTTCTTTATCCACTTACTAGAAATGAAAAGGGTAAAAATGCTTTTAAAAATGGTGTTTGGAATAAAGTTAGAATTGAAGCAGTGGGTAATTCTACAAGAACTTGGGTTAATGGAATTCAATGTTCTAATCTAATTGATGATACCTCAAAAAGTGGTTTTATTGCAATGCAAATACACTCTATTAAGTCAATTGAAAACGAAGGTAAAGTTGTTAAATGGAAAAATATTAGAATTTCAACATCAGATATTCAAATAAATAGATGGCCAGTAGAAGGTTATGCCACAGAAATTAATAATATTGATAATTTCCTTTCTGAAGATCAAATATCTAAGGGTTGGAGATTTTTGTGGGATGGTAAAACAACAAAAGGTTGGAGAGGAGCGAAATTAAAAACTTTTCCAAAAGAGGGTTGGTTAATTCAAGATGGTTTATTGAAAGTCGTTGCTAATGTAGGACTGGAGTCAGCAGGAGGAGGAGATATAGTGACAGAAAAAAAGTTTAGTAATTTTGAGCTTGAGTTGGACTTTAAAATTACAAAGGGTGCCAACAGTGGAATAAAATATTTTGTTGATACTGAAATGAATAAAGGTGAAGGTTCTTCAATTGGTTTAGAGTTTCAGATTTTAGATGATAAAAATCATATTGATGCTAAAAAAGGTGTAATGGGAAATAGAAAAGTAGCTTCTTTATATGACCTAATTACAGCACAAAACTTACAAGAATCAAGAGGCAAAAGAGATGTTAAACCAAATACTTGGCACCGGGCTAGAATAATAGTAAATGGCAGTATTGTAGAACATTGGTTAGATAATATTAAAATGCTTGAATTTAACAGACATTCTCAGACTTTTAATTCATTGGTGAACTATAGTAAGTATCAAAAATGGCCTGGATTTGGTCAGGCTGATTCTGGCCATATTTTATTACAAGAACACGGAGATGAAGTTCATTTTAAAAATATTAAAATAAGAGAGTTTTAATATTTTACAATAAATATTTATTAAAATCAAGTCATTATTTCCGTTTAAAAATTAAAATAAATGAAAAATAAAAGAAGAAATTTCTTAAAAAAAACATCGCTAGTTTCCTTAGGAGTCTTAACTGCTAATGAAAGTTTGTATGCATCACCTAATAAACTTTCTGCAAAAAGTTATTCAAGAATTATTGGAGCTAATGAAAGAATTAGCTTTGCTTTTCAAGGACTGGGGAGACGATTACCAGGTTTGTTAAAATCATCTGTGAAATTAAAAAATGTTGATATTTTATATTTCTGTGATGTTATGCAAAATCAAATGGTTAAGGCTAATAAACAATTTAATAAGCTCACAGGTTTAATAGCTAAAAGTGAAGTAGATATTCATAAAATTTTAGAAGATAAAAATGTTGATGCTATAATTATGGCTACACCAGATCACTGGCACGCTTATGGTTCATGTAAAGCTATGGAATCTGGAAAACACGTTTATTTAGAAAAACCATGTAGTCATAACATGGAAGAAAGTGATTTAATAGTAAATCATCAGAAATATTTTAATAAAGTTGTCCAAATGGGGAATCAACAAAGGTCATCAGGGCATACACAAAATATTATTAAAAAAATTCACCAAGGTGTAATCGGAGAAGCTTATAATGCCGTTGCATTTTATAATAATAGCAGGGGGAAAGTACCAAACCAGCTAGTCATGGATCCTCCAAAAGGATTAAATTGGGATCTGTTTCAAGGTCCAGCACCAAGAAGAAATTACACTCATGATACTTGGGACTATAATTGGAGGTGGTATGGTTGGGATTATGGGACAGGTGAAGCTGGAAATAATGCTACTCATGAACTAGATATCGCTAGATGGGCATTAGGTGTTGATTACCCTAGTGGTGTGAAAGTCTATGCTCAAAAAAATCATTTTTTGGATGATGGTTGGGAAATGTATGATAATATGGAAGCAAAATTTACATTTTCAAAAAACAAATCAATTAATTGGAATGGGAGAAGTAGAAATGCTTTTGGTAAAACAACCGATGGAAGTAGAGGAACTGTTATATACGGAACTGAAGGTTCTGTTTTTATTAATAGACAGGAATACATACTTTATGATTTGAAAGGAAATATTATAGAAAATGTTAAGTCAAAAGATAATGAATCTGGAGTTGCTTTAGGTGGAGGTGGTGATATGACCACAAGACATATGCAAAACTTTATAGATGCAATAAAAAATAATGTTCAGTTAAATTCTCCAATTGAAGATGCAGTGATTAGCCAAAGTATGGTTCATTACGCAAATATTTCTTATCGAGCGGATACATCATTTTCTATTGATGAAAAAAGCGGAAAAACAAAAAATAAAAAAGCAAATAAATTTTGGTCAAGAACTTACGAGTCAGGGTGGAAGATTAAAATGAAATAATATTTAAGCTCTGATTTGTTTTTAGCTATTGGAGAAATTTAACTAGCTCCGAAACATTCAATTAATTCAAAAAAATGAAAACGGGATTTTCTCTTACTGTAAATAAATTATTAATCTTATAAATTAAAATATAAAAAAACTCATTCTTTTATTATCCGTTTTGTTTGTTGTGTCTTGTTCTCCAGAACCTATTTTATATATGCTAACTACATCAGTTAGTCCAGTTGATACAGGCGTAGTTATACCTTCTACAAGACAATATAATGAGGGTGATACTGCTACTCTAATTGCTACTCCAGCTGCAGAATATGTTTTTGATAAATGGACAGGTGCTGAAGGAGGTTCTGAAACGACTATTGTTATGAGTTCTGATAAAACAGTAGTGGCTAATTTTATTAAAAAGAAATATGCACTAACAGTAAACATTTCAGGAGAAGGAACTGTAACGGAAAAGATAATAAAAGCAGGTGCTGCCACGGATTATAATAGCGGAACAATAGTCGAGTTAACAGCAACTCCATCAACTGGATGGTCATTTGTGAAATGGGACGGAGATTTAACTGGAAGTGAAAACCCAATAGAAATAACAATAGATAAAGCTCAAACATTAACAGCAGTTTTTGAACAAAATTTATTTGAATTTTTGCAAGGAAAAAAATTAAAATCAAGAGAATGGGTTACCTTATCAAATCAATTTTCACAGGATGGGATTGCGTATATGGAAATCTTTGAAGATGTCTCCAGTTCTTGGGAAGGATGGTATATGTATGTTAAGGCTGATATTGATAATATTTGTAATCTTTATAGAGAATACACTGAAGCGAATTTAGCGATGGAGTTTTATGATAATTCACCATTAATATTCAGAATAAATGGTGTTTATGGGCAAAGTTGGCTTTTTACCAAAACATCAGATAATAAAATTCTAATCCAGTATGGGGGTTATTCCTATAGTAGTCCCATTACTTATAACTATTATGAAGGATCAAAATTTGAATTGATGAGCGAAGAAGAATTTAACAAGTTAGATTGTAAATAGTAGGCATATCTTCTTCTTTTAATTCAGCAACTTCTAATCCTCGTAAGTAGGTTAATAGAATTAATATGAGTTAAAAAGAATCAACTAACTTTATAAAGATGAGAAAACTAATACTTTTATTATACACAATATTTTTATCGTCAAATTTAATTGGTCAAGAAAACAAAGCAATTCAATGGCCAGATGGAAATACAGTTGCTATAAGTCTCACATGGGACGATGCACGAGATAGCCAAGTTTTGGTAGGGACTCCGATTTTAGACAAATATGAAGTAAAAGCTACTTTTTATGTTGTTCCCTCATCAGTTGAAAGAGAGTTGGAGGGTTGGAAATCAGCAGTATTGAATGGCCACGAAATAGGTAATCATACCTTATTACACCCATGTTCAGAAAGCTACCCATGGTCTAGAGATAACGCTATTGAAGATTATTCGTTAAATCGGATGCGGAAAGAATTGATTAAGGCTAATGTAGAAATTGAAAAATTATTAGGTGTTACACCTACCGAATTTGCCTACCCTTGTGGGAATACATATCTAGGGCGAGATAAAAAAATCAAAAGTTATGTTCCTGTTGTACGTAAACTGTTTTCTACAGGAAGAACTTATGCGGATATATCATCCAATGATCTTGATCTTGATCTTGCTAGGCTGTCGTGTGTCATAATGGATGATAAAGATTTTAAAAGTATAAAGAATCAGATTGAACAGTCAAGGAAACAAGGCAAATGGCTAATATTGGGAGGGCATGAAATAGGGCACAAAGAAATAAAAATAGATTACTTGACTAACACAGAGATGTTAAAAGAACTATTAGACTACATTAAAAATCCCGCAAACAAGATATGGACCGCACCAGTAGGAGAAATTGCATCTTATATAAAGGCGAATAAAAAAAATCTTATTAGGTAATTAATGAAGAAACTAATTCTTGTTTTACTGTTTGTTCCACTTGTGGGTTTTGGGCAAAATGATTTTAGAAAGATGTTTTTTGGAGAGTCTAAAGAAGTTTTAAAAGAAAAATATCCTGATATTGAATTTTTCCCTGCAGCTGGGTCTGGCTTTTTAACTCAATGGACAGAGTTTCCTGTTGTTCTTGAAATTGAAGCTCAAGTATTTTTTATGTTTAAGGATGATAAGCTTGTTGGTGGAATGTATGCATTTAACCCAATGGCTGCTCATAGTAGGGACGAAAGGTTAAAAGAGTTTAATAATATTTCTGAAAGACTTAATGCAAAGTACGAATTGCAAAGAGAAGATGTTTGTTATAAAGATTATACAGATACTGAGAAAAATAAACCAGATTGGTTAGATTTAGCAGTTGAATGGGGAGAGGTTCAATTACTGGAAAGAGGGGAAAAAGAAGAGGGAGTTGCTATTGTACATATATTAGATCAAACTCATCACACATTAGCATATATGACTAAAGAAGGAGTACAACTTTTAAACAAAATAGTAGATGATGCTCTCTAATAAATAGGCATATGTTCTTCTTTTAGTTCAGACACCCAGAACCTCACTATTATACATACTTATACAAACACCTCTCATCAATAGAAAACCGATATTATTTGAGTAGGGTAGTACCAATTATAAATTTCTATTGAGATTTTTTGACTTTTTGTTATAACTTAGTGATAGTTAAAAATTAATTAATGCATAAAAAATCTAGAAGATCATTTTTAAAATCTGCATCTGCTTTATCTTCCGGCTTATTAATTTTACCAAGTCTTTATGGATTTTCGCAAAATAATAAATTAAATATTGCAGTAATAGGTGTTGGAGGCAGGGGAAGAGCAAATTGGAGTAGAGTGCAAAATGAAAATATTGTAGCCATGTGTGATGTGGATGACAAAAGAGCTGCCCTTGGATATAAGATGTTTCCTAAGGCAAGAAAATTTAAAGATTTTAGAGTGATGTTTGATCAAATGCATAAAGAAATAGATGCTGTTATAATAAGTACTCCAGATCATACACATTTTGCTGCTACGATGGCTGCTATGGAACTTGGTAAGCATGTATACGTAGAAAAACCTCTTGCACATAATATATGGGAGTTAAGAACTTTAAAAAAAGCTGCAAAATATTATGGTATTGTTTCTCAGATGGGAAATCAAGGACATACTACCAATGGAATAAGATGCATTAAAGAGTGGTATGATGCTGGAGTTTTAGGTGAAGTAAAAGAGGTTCATGCATGGATTGGAGGCTTTAATTTTAAACCAGGACATTATTGGACAAAACCTGAGAGTTTTCCTCCCCCTATTGATCCAATTCCAAGTCATTTAGATTGGGATTTATGGTTAGGTCCATCAAAATATAGAGATTTTAATACTGCTTATGCACCAAAATCGTGGCGAGGATTTTATGATTTTGGAAATGGCCAACTAGGAGATTGGGCTTGTCATACGTTGGACGGACCTTTCTGGGCATTAAATTTGGGAATGCCCAAAAGCGTTAAGGTCAGAATACCAAACCCAATGACAACACATAGTTTTGTTTCTGATCAATCTGTTGTTACCTACAATTTTGAAAATAGAGAAGATAAACCACCTGTAGCTTTAAAATGGTATGAAGGAGGAATTAAACCTTCTATTTTAAAAGATCTAGGAATTGATAAAATGAAACAATATAGTAGTCACGGTATGATCATGGTAGGTGAAAAAAATACATTAATAACAGGTGGAAGACCTAATAATCCTAGGTTATTGATGCCAGATTCTGAATGGAATGAATTTTTAAAAAATGCTCCAGAAAAAACTATTGCAAGAATTAAAGACGAAACACCAGTTGAAGAGTGGGTTGATGCTATTAAAAATAATATTCTTCCATTATCAAATTTTGATTACGGAGCTAGTCTAACAGAAATGGCCCTTTTAGGATGTCTAGCTCAAAGATTTAACGCAGATATAGACTATGACTCAAGAAACATGAAAATAACTAATAGACCTGACGTGAATGCTTTTATTAAAGAATCCGTTAGAGATGGTTGGTCATATGGTAAAAATCTCTCTTCTTATTAATAATTACATTTAAAATACATTGACTTATTTAAAAATGTTTATTAGATGTTAAAAATAGCTTACAATAAAATTTTTAGACATACGTTAGCTGAAAATCATAGATTCCCTATGGTAAAATATGACTTAATTCCTGAACTATTATTAAGTGAAAAAACGTGTAATTTCAAAAACTTCTTTAATCCCGGTGAGTTAAACGATTCAAATGTTTTAAGCACTCATGACAAAGATTATTATCATAGGTTAAAAACACTTTTATTAACAAAAAAAGAAATTAGATCTATTGGTTTTCCAATGAGTAAAGAACTTGTTTTACGTGAAAAAAAAATTGCTCAGGGTACAATAGAATGTTCAGAATTTTCAATAAAAAATGGAATTTCTATGAATATTGCTGGTGGAACTCATCATGCTTTTTTTGATAAAGCAGAGGCATTTTGTATGTTAAATGACCAGGCTATTTCTACAAATTATTTATTTAAAAATAAATTAGCACAAAAGATTTTAATTATTGATTTAGACGTCCATCAAGGAAATGGAACTGCTTCAATTTTTAAGAATAATCCAGATGTTTTTACTTTATCATTTCATGGTCAAAAAAATTATCCTTTTAGGAAGGAAAAAAGTGATTTCGATTTTGGTTTCAACGATAATACAGGGGACAAATATTATCTGCTGAAATTAAAAAATATATTACCAAGAGTAATTGAAATTTTTAAACCAGATTTTATTTTTTATTTAGCTGGGGTTGATGTATTAGAAAATGATAAGTTAGGAAGATTGTCTATGACCATAGATGGTTGCAAAGAGAGAGATAGATATGTTTTAAGTCTATGTAAAAAAAATAATATTCCAGTTCAAGTTAGCATGGGTGGAGGTTATTCTAAAAATATTAGTGATATTGTCCAAGCTCATTCAAATACATTTAGATTAGCTCAGGAAATTTATTTTTAAAATTCAATCAATAATAAACTTCACTGCCATCGAGACTATACTTGATTTAAAATCTGAATTTCTTTTATAATTACTATAATTTAAATCAATACTTTTTAAACCTACATCCCAAATTTTAAATTTAGTAAATATGTCAACATACTTTAATCCAAAGCCTAACTGATTTGAATTAAATGTTGATAAATCATAATCCGAAGTATAATATTTGGAACTAGATAAAAGTTTATCATAGGGTTCAAAATAATCAGATTTTGATTGCGAATAAAATCTATAAGAAGGATAAAAAGTAAATTTATCTGAAAGTTTCACAGGAAGTTCTAAATTTAAAGTGTGTGAGTTTATTCCCCAATCATCATAATAATATCTGTAATAACTTCTTAAAGTTAAATTTTCATTTAAAAAATAATTAAAACGCATTCCAATAGGAATTTTAATCCTGGTACTTGGAAGTCTTTCTATATCATCTGCTAGGTGAAAAACATCTTTGTTTAATTTGGAGGTGTATATGGATATGCTAGATGGATTCCCAATATAAAAATTATCTAAATCAGAAAAATAAACTCTTTGTAGAGGGTTTGCCAACCATCCCTGTTGTTTAATTAAGTCAATAAAAAATGCAAACTGAGTATTTTTAGTTAATATTTGAGAAAATAAAAAAGAGATAGAGTAAGTATTCCTAGATTTGTCGTTAATCAACCCAAACCCTTTTAACGGAGACCATTTATTTGTACTTAAGCCTTGTTGATTAAATATGGTTTTATTAGCAAAATAGCCAGAGTTTGTATTTCCTTCTGCATCAAGGTAAGCATCTAGTTCTTTGGGATATATAGGTATCCACTTATCTAAATAAATTTTAGTACTTAGACTCACTGATGTGTTTTTATTATTAAAAAGTTTTGTAATTCCTGCTCCAAAACCTAATGATTCGTAATCCCATTCTGTTGCAGAAGAAATATTTGCAGTTATTATAGTATTTCTATCATCAGAAGAATTTGAGTAATCAACATTTAAATTTTTCCAAGTGTCTACTTTAGAGGCTCCAGACGAAGCATACCATGGACTAGAAGTTTTATCGGAATTAGTTCCAGCGTCGAAAGGATTTCCATTACTTGAGGAGGCAGAGGTATAAGTTGAAATACCTAAATCTAAAGAGATCACATCGTCATCGCTCAAAGGAATACTAACAACTATAGTTGGACTAAAGTCTTGTAAATCTTCATTTCCTATTCCTCCTGTAACAGAAGCATTATTACCTTCTTGGTTGTAATAACTAGTTAAAAAATCTATTTCTATAGATTCTAAAACTCTTTTTTTATATACTTTGTCTTTCACTTTATCTTGACTAAAACTCAGTCCACAGATTAATAGTAAAAACAATAAAACATTTTTTTTCATAAACTAATTAATTACAACCACATCCTCCACCAACTTTACCACCATTACCACCACTTGAACCTTCTCTATACAATTGAAAATTTGTTTCAAATCTGCATATTTGTCTTTGAGAAAGTTCCATGTCAGGATCATTAATATTTACCTTTTCATATTCTTTTATACTGGCACAACTAACTGATGAATTAACTAATACAAAAAAAAGTAGGAGATTTTTTACTTGGTTAAATTTTTTCAATTTTAATATTTTTAGATTTTATGATTTTACTTTTATCATTTATTATAATACAGTCAATTCCTTTTAGCTGATTTATTAAGTTCATTCCAATTTCTTCGCCTAAAACATATACAGCAGTGGCTAATGCGTCAGCTAGCTCTGCATTTTCACTAAATATAGTAACACTCAATATACCTTGACTGGGATAACCAGTTCTAGGGTCTATTATGTGTGAAAATAACTTACCATTAAAATTAATAAATCTTTCATAATTTCCAGATGTTACTACCGCTTTATTTTCAACTGGTAGCCATGAAAATATTTTGGATTTATTTAAAGGGTTCACTATTGCCACCATCCAATCTTTTCCACTGGGTTTTTTACCCCAAGCTGTTAAATCACCAGAAGCATTTATAATTCCAGATTTGACGTTATTTTTTAATAAAATAAATTTTGCCTTGTCTGCTGCATACCCTTTTCCAATTGCACCAAAACCGATTTTCATTCCTTTAATTTTTAAAAAAACAGTTTGATTTTCTTTGTCTAAAATAATATTACGAAAACCAACTTTTGAAACAGATTTTCTTATTTCATCCTCCAAAGGAATTTCCATCATTTTTTTATCAAAATACCAGACTTTATCAAGCGATGCATAGCTGATATCAAATGCACCTTGTGATAAACCAGAAATTTTTAAGGATCTTGAAATTAGATTAAACAATTCTTTATCCACCTTTACGGGCTTGATTCCAGCATTTAAATTAATTTGAAAGGTTTGAGAATTTTTGTCCCAAGAAGAGATCAGTTTTTCAATTCTAGATATTTCTTTTATTGCTATATCTAATAAATAATTCGCGTTATATTCATCATCCTCTACAATTGTTATTTCAAAATCACTGCCCATTAACATCGCATTTCTGGTGAATATGCTTTGAGATTGTAAATTAAAAAATATGAAAAGTAGAATTATATGTGGAAATAAATTTTTTTTCAAAAGGATTCAAGCAAATTAATATATTTTTTTGGTGAAGTTTTTTTATAACTAGTTTCTCCAATAACTTGACCATCCTTGTTGAGTATTACCACTAATGGAAAATAACCATTTGGGTTGTATTTTTCAGCTAAAAAATTATTAATTTCTTGTTGTTCTATTTTTAAAGCATTTTTCTTTTTCCTTGGAAAATCAGCCTGAATTAATATGTAGTTTTCTTTTGAATAATCTATAAATTCTTGAGAAGACCATATTTCTTTACTCAATTTAATACAAGGTCCACACCAATCAGATCCTTGAAAAACTAATATGATTTTTTTGTTTTGAGCTTGTGCTTTGGTTATCGAACTTTCGTAAGATGTTTCCCAGTTTTGAGAAAAAATCATCATAGAACTTAAAAGTATAATACCAAAAAATAATTTTTTCATTGTCTTAAAAATATAAAATTAGTTAATTAATTTTTCTTAATCCAAATTAAAATATTATTAGCAATTATTATCTTAATTTTTTTATTAATACTATAATTTAAATCAATACTTTTTAAAC
>Ga0209815_1001893_pt1 | contig 13226 bp, 8 predicted proteins | sample CoawatmetaG00DNA_FD_187507 | JGI IMG/M metagenome (GOLD analysis project Ga0209815, IMG submission 187507) | Marine microbial communities from the West Antarctic Peninsula - Coastal water metaG002-DNA (SPAdes) (version 2) | ecosystem: Environmental > Aquatic > Marine > Coastal ...
AAAAGATAGATGTGATAGAGCTACGAGAGAGCTTGCAGAGTTATTTGGTGAGCCTGAGCTATGCAAAGGGTATGGCATTCGTAACGTAACTACCGTAGCAATAGCTCCTACCACTAGCAGCTCTTTTATTCTCGGACAGGTATCACCATGTATCGAGCCGTTAAATTCAAACTACTTTACAAAAGATTTAGCTAAGGGCAAGTTTACTTTTCGTAACCCACATTTAGTGGAGGTTCTAGAAGAAAAAGGAAAAAATGATCCTAGTACATGGAAGAGTATTCTCACACATGGAGGTAGTGTCCAGCATTTAAAATTCCTTACTCAAGAGGAAAAAGACATATTTAAAACTTTTGGTGAGATATCTCAAAGAGAAATAATTATTCAGGCAGCAATGAGGCAAAAATATATTGATCAGGGGCAGTCCTTAAATGTAATGATCCCACCAAATACTAAGCCCAAGGAGGTGAGTGAGCTGTTAATATATGCCTGGCAAAGTGGTATTAAGTCGCTATACTATCAACGTAGCGCTAATCCAGCTCAAGAGCTCGCAAGAGACATTTTAAATTGCGCCTCTTGTCAGGGATAAATATTATGAAATGGAGATATCAAAATGAGGAAGAAAAGGAAGAAGAGTCTCAACAAGCTATTACTATTAATGCAGGACCACCGGCAGGTGGAGCTGTAACTAAGATAGTTGAAAACAATTTATATTTTTATGGTGATATTACAGAACCAAATGCTTTAGAATTAAATGCAGCGCTATATGAAATGGATAAAAAGCTTTGTGTCACAAATTTGTTTTTGGATGTTAAACCTAACATTAATTTGCGTATTAATTCTTATGGAGGTTCTCTTTTTGCTGGCCTTGCTACAGTTGATGCAATAAGAAATTTAAAAAGCGAAGTTCATTCATATATTGAAGGTGCAGCTGCTTCCGCTGCTACATTAATTTCTGTTGTTTGTGATAAGCGATATATTGGAAAATATTCTAAAATGCTTATTCATCAACTGTCAGCATCGAGTTATGGTAAGTATACTGAGCTAGAAGACGACATGGAAAATAATAAGCATTTAATGGATACTATTAAAGCAGTATATAAAGAATATACAAAAGTGCCTATGAAAAAGCTTAACGAAATTCTCAAACATGATCTTTGGTTTGATAGTAAGACATGTTTAAAGCTAGGGCTAGTTGACGTTATTAATTAACGTTAGGTTATTCCAGTATTCTGAGAATTAGGTAATGATTTTTCTATATCACCCCATCGTTGGTCTGGATCTCGCTGAAAAGATTGGGCTACAGATTCAACTTGACCTTCACTTGGTCCACCAAGACCTACACCGGTAACAGGATCAACTCCTTTTAATCTAAAGTGATCATGATTACGAGCAGCATTAGGTCCTAGTGGACATGCTCGGTTACCTTTCCCTGCAACAGCTGCTACCGGTATAGGTTGTTTCTTTTCATGCTTTTGTTCTTGAGAATAACTCCCCATACCGTTAACATTAATATGCTCCTCCTGTGCAAATTTTCTCACATCTTTATTAGAAGCAACCAATCTTAATGGTAGATTTTTAAAGTGATGGGAATGTGGATAGTTAACTATCATATTATTAGTTGGGTCTGCATATACATCAACCCATAGATCAATCGGTGGCCACCAATGTACGTGGTCATCATCGTGTGCCGGAGTGGTGGGCAATGCCAACATTGGAATTTTAGCTTGACCGATTTTAAACGTTTCACTCTGCGCTTCTTTTGAAGTATTAAACTTGCCCATAACTGTGGTATCTTCTGTTTCTTGTATCTCTACAGGAGCAGTAATATGTTGTATATATACTTCACCTTCAGTATATAACCCACCACCTACTACTATATTATTTTTAACACCTAAGCCCGGCTCAATAAAAACTTGTCGATTAGATCTTAATGCAATACTTTTTAGGGACTGAATCTCTACCACACTTTCACTTGAAATATCTACTCCAGCAGCTCCCTGTATATTAACTTTGTGGGCCGCAGCTTTAAAACTCGTGCCTCCAATTTCAACTGATCCAGAAGATTTAAATTGGATTCCACCTGACCCCACCAATACATTATAACGGTTACCTACATTTAATGTATAGTCGCCAACAGGAAAATTCATGTCGTTGTCTATTTCCTCTACATGTGGAACATAGTCCATATTTACATATGGCATATTCTCACCTACTGCTACTTCTATTGGCTGTGACCTACCTTTAGGATCAATTCGTGTAGATGGGTAATCATTAGTTACAGCACCTATTGTTTCTATTTTATGTCTTTTTACAAAACTTATTTCATCCCCACCGGTGCCCATTTTTTCTTCTATTTCATTTAAGGTATCTTGCAGCTTTACAATATCATCTGGTAGGCTTTGATGATCCGGGTCTGGGGCCCAATCACCGGCTTCCGTAGCAGCATTATCCATAGGGCCGAATTCTAACACTCCAGGAGCATTAGTAGCTATCCCACTCTTACCAGAGCCAGTTTCAATATCACCAAAAGGATCTGGTGATTTAATTATTGGGCCTTGTGTTTCTTTTGGAAAAACGGGGTCATACAGTTGTACTTGATCAGTACCAGTCCACCCATTTGGTCCCCCTTTCTTGGAGCCAACTACAGGTGAAGTAAAGGTTGCTTTATATTGCGAATTATCTAACCCCGGGGGCTGGGGTTGCGGCGCATATTCATCATATGTGTTTTCTACTACTGCCCGCTCTTGATTAAATGTTGAATTTCTTGTGCGGCTACCGCTCTTATTAGAGTTAACTCCATTAGGAAAACTTACGCCGCCGCGCTGTATTCTAAATTTAGAATTTTTATCTGCAATAGGTTTATATTGATCTTTCCACTCTTTAGTTTTTTCTATTTCTTCTTCATTTTTTATCCCTCTAAAAATATATGTATTTTCAACTACTCTTTCTACTTTATCTTTACCAACAAAAGAGTTTTTATCCTTACCTACTGTTTCAAAGCTGTCGTTATCAATTTTTGTTTGCTTGTTATTGACAGCTAATTCACTAGTAACTAAATTACCTATACTAATATTTGAACCAGAATACTGTGAAAGTTTTAGCTCTTCTCTATCTGTAGAGTTATTAACTTCTATAGTAGCTCCTCGTTGGTTAATAATGGATTTATTTCTATATTCTTGGCCTTCTGCTTCTTGTATACTCATTCTGTAGTTGGGTTTTGTTTGGGGGCATTTTCAAACACACCGGGGTAATCTAGAGACTGTTGCTCGGGGTTAGTTGAATTAGTTATTAGGACATTTTCTCTGTAATCATGTCTACCTCCAATATAAACAGGAAAATTTAAATCACCTCTATAGTGAAACACCCATACTTGTCCACCTACACTAGGTACTGCAAATACACCTTTTGGTTCATTTACGTGGTTAGATGGTCGGTATTGATATGCATACGGGTTATTATTTACAGAAAAATTATCTGTTGGATCTGCAAATGCATCTGGCATATTAGTATCATGATTTTCATAAAAAAAGGAAGGTCCAAAGGATCCTTGCTCTTCGGTTGGAGGGTCTTCATTATTTTGTTGAAATTCGTCTTCATAATTTCCATCTGTAAGTACAGCTAGCTCTTCCGGAGAGTGATATCTGGCCGGGCCATGCTCCCCTAATATAGGAAAACATGGTTCTGCCCAGGGTAAAAAGTTAGACATTTTTTCAAATATTTTAGCGTCTGACCATACATCTTGCTTATTATTTGTACCTGGAAATCTAAAATTTAGATCTGTATATGATGCTAACCAATCCTGTAACGGCTGATTAGAGATTTCAGGGATGTATACCTTTACTCTATACAACTTTTTAGGATCTCCGTTTTTTACTATAATCCCCTTGTAAAAAGATTGATCATCTCTTTTATATTCTACGCCTTGATTTGATCCTCTAACAAACACTATTAATATTTAATCGTTGAATCTTTAACTCAAGACCTTATAATATAAACATGTTAGTGAGTCATGAAACGCCAATTAGTTTTTTAGATCAATCGATCCGATATAATGATTATGATTATGCATTAGTACATTTATTTGAAACTCACCCGGAGTATTATTCGTTTTTTAAACGTACGCTAAGTATGGGGAGAGAGGTACTTTTAGATAATTCTATTTTTGAGTTAGGTACAGCATTTGATTCAGAAAAGTTTGTCAAGTATGTAGAAGAGCTTAAACCAACGTATTATGTAGTGCCGGATGTTTTAGAAAATTCCGGTAGAACAACGGCTGCATTTCATAATTTTAAACGGGATTATAATGATCTACCTGGTCTAAAAATTGGTGTTGTACAAGGCGAAACATATCAACAACTAGTAGATTGTTATTTGTATATGAGTAACTATGCTGATTATATTGCTATTTCATTTGATTATTCTTGGTACCAAACAATTGGATATTCCAATCAACCGGGCAAGGGCCTTCGTAGAGCTAATTTAGAGAGAATGTGCAATGGTAGAGAATTTTTAATTAGAAAACTAATTAGTGATGGTCATTGGAATCATAATAAACCACATCATTTACTTGGTTGTTCTTTTGCAAAAGAGTTTAAAAATTATAAAGATATAAAAAGTATTAGATCTTTGGATACTTCAAATCCAGTTGTCGCGGGCATTAAAGGTCTTAGATACTATAAAAATATTGGGCTATTAGAAAAACCAAGCATTATGTTGGCAGATTTAATTGATCATTCTGTGACGGATGATGAAAAGGAGGATATTGCGTATAACGCAAAAGAGTTCAAAAAACTGCTAGTATGAAATATAAAAATTGGATAGCTTTGTTTTCACAAACCGGATCTGAGATAGCTAATCTATCTTCAGCATTAAATAGAACTCCGGATTTTGTTATTACTAATACTGAGATTAATCGGGTGAATCCGAATGTACATGTAGACTATAGGCTTAATAAAGAAGAAGCAAAAACGCTGGATATTTTAGAAGATTTAGATTTTAATATAGATAAAACTCTTATTACATTAAATGGTTGGTTGCGAATAGTACCGGGTAATAAGTGTGATATGTATAACATCTATAATGGTCATCCGGGTCTAATAACTAAATATCCTGAACTTAAGGGCAAGGATCCACAACAACGAGCTTGGGATAATATCGATAATTACAATGAAGTTGGCAGTGTAGTTCATAGAGTAGTTAAAGAGATAGATGCAGGCGAGGTTATATGTGAAGAGATGGTACCTACAAAATATATTGGTAGTTTAAATGCAACATATGATGCATTAAGAACTACATCATTTACTGCTTGGTATAGATTTTTAAAGGAACACTTATAATATATAGTATGATCTTTTCGTTTACAGGTGCTCAAAGTACAGGTAAGACTACCTTATTAAATCATTTGCATAAATGTAATGGTGACTATCCATTTGAGTTTATTCCAGAAGTAACTAGGTTAGTTAGTAGAGAGTATGAAATGCCTATTAATGAGGGAGGGGATAATTTAACTCAAATGTTAATTATGACCGAGCATGTTCGGAATATTTATAGAAATAGGGCGAATCATTTAATTAGAGGTACTCATATGATCTTCGATAGATGTGCTTTAGATGGTATAGTATATTCTTTATGGTTACGGCATAATGATAAAATTAGTAGGCGTTGTTATGATGCATGTGACCTAATTTATGAGGAGTTAAAGGACAAGTATGATATTATTTTTTATACTTCCCCCGACGATGTAAAGCTGGTAGGGGATGGTGAAAGAAGTACTAATGTAAAGTTTAGGAATGATATTATTAATACATTTAGTATATTTTTAAAAAGGGGCTACGACGGTAAGGTTGTAGTGCTAAAAGGCAGTGTAGAAGAAAGATTAAAGACTATTAAGTCAACTCTTGGTGAACATAATATAGATATTAAAATTTAGATATGAGTAAACTCGACAATAAAAACGTTAGTAAACATTTAGGTCAAACATCAGAGTATAGAACTACTTATGATCCTTCTCTTTTGGTTAGAGAGCCTAGACAATCTAATAGGACACATTTAGGTATTAAGGATAATAATTTACCATTTCATGGAAATGATACATGGAATGCATATGAAATTTCAGCGCTTACTAATAATGGTCTACCGGTAGTAGGTATAGCTAAGATTGTATATCCTTGCGATAGTGAGTATATTGTTGAATCTAAGTCTATTAAGTTATATTTTAATTCATTTAATATGACTAAGCTGGGCGATACTGCAGAAGATGTTTTAGATGAAATCGGTAAAATGGCCGCGGCTGATTTAAGCGCGCTGCTTGAAACCAAAGTACTAGTTAAGGTACATAGTAACGCTCGGGCTTTAGGCGAGATTAATATTTTTACAGCAAAAGAGGAATGGATGCATAGTGAAAATTGCACTCCTAGTTATATTACGCTTGAAGATGACTACCCTGTTAAAGATATTAAGTTTTCTGTATATACAGAAACTCCGGAATTACTTGAGGAAATAGAAGATGCTCCTTCTGAAAAGGTATATTATCATAGTGCTCTACTTAAATCTAATTGTCGTGTTACATCGCAGCCTGATTGGGGAGATGTTTATATTTACATAAAGGGTAAAAATACTGTTGATCCTATTTCTTTATTACAATACATTGTATCGTTTAGAGATGAATGTCATTTTCATGAAGAGATTTGTGAGGCTATCTATAAGCGCTTAATGGATGCTATTGATCCGGATGAGTTAAGTGTACGATGCTTATATGCGCGCAGAGGTGGTATCGATATCAATCCGGAAAGAGCTTCCCATACAAAGCTTTTACATCACACTCTCTCTGAGGTTGGTGTACCTCATATAAAAACTCCTAAGCAGTGATTTAAAATAACACATTATGTATTAAATAATAAATACATAATGAAACTGTTTAGCGAAAAGGTACAACCGACCTTTACTAGCTCAGATCTTAACATCTTAACTGTTGAAAGTTTTGAAGAAATTTTCTTCGATGTTTATGAATTTGAGATAAATGGTAGTAAGTTTATTGCAGAAAAAACGGCCAATTATAAAGGCTCGCCTGTTGTAAGTATACCAGTAGTAATAGGTAGTAACGAATATTCTGCACCATTTGTTCTTGTAGAGGGTAAATTTGAGGTGCTGTTTAATGAAAACAATAAAATATTTACTAGGCCATCAAAATTAAAACCAATCCGGGCAGGGTGGCTGGAAAGACATGATATTCTTGAAGATGTAGCAAGTGCTAAGCAGTACTCCTTAGATGAGTCTGAACTAGAAATTAAAGGAAAGATTAATACAAAAATTAATGATAATGTTATTAAGGGTGTTAATAAAGCTTTAAGTAGAATAGGAAACGTCAAAAAGGATATCGATAGTGATATATCCGCTTTAAAAGAAACTATTAATACTAAGTTTGTAGATGCTGAGCAAAAAGTTAAAGACTATTACGATAGTAAAATATCTTTAGTTGAAGCAACTCTAGCCGGGATGCAAAACGCTCCTCCTGTAAGTAAGTATAAACATCTTATTGAGGAAAGTAAATCTGGTTTATTAGCTAAAATTTCCGGCATTAAGACTGATACATCAGATATTATTGAAGAAAAGGCTCCATGGGATAAAAACGTAATAATCGACCCTGGAAAAGTTCAAAAAGATATAGAAAAGAATCTTAATCAATCCTTTCGACAGCAAATAATATCTCTAAAAAAATCCGTCGAGATGATGGGTGGTGGTGGTTCTGTAGCAAAGCAGTTTGCTGCAGGCGGTACAATGAATGGAGAGTTAAATGTTGTAGGTAATATTTTATCTGGTGGCACAAATTTAAATGATATATTTGCAACAAGAACTGGTAATGTAGACGGATCAGGTGCAGCTGATTATTTAACTGTTTGGTCGGATACAGATACTATTGGTAATAGTATAGCTTTTCAGGAAACTAGCCAAGGATCTACCGGGTTAACTACACAATTAAGCATCGCAGGGGACCTCAGTGCCATGGGTACCTTATCAGCATTTAATGCTAAATTTGGAAGTGAGAGTGTAATTATAAATGGACTGTCCGGTACTATAATCGCCAGTGGTAGTTTATCGGCAGGGAATGTCTCACTTTCCTGCGGGTCAATATATACATGCTGTGGTGGTGCGGTTCATACCTGTTGCATCATCCCGGATGCCGATTACGGCCTTTGCATTTGTGGCGATGCATGTATTTGTGGTGGAGCATGCGCCGTTTGTTTATCGGCATCATGTAATATGTTTACCGATACAATAACCCCATTTTTATCAACATCGCTAACTATAGCTAGCAGTATTAGCGCTCAAGGTACCTTATCGGCAGCAGGGGGTATATCTACTGATACAATAGGTCCGCTAACCTCAAAAGGGGGTGATGATGAGGTAACTATAGCTGCAGGCCATCTCAGGATTGGCAAAGATGGTAGAGGTAGCTTATCGGCAGCAGATATTAATGCCGGTTCAATAACTCCATTATTATCAACGCCGATTGCTATACATGGTGGTCTTAGCTCTCAGGGGTTATCTGCAGTCGACATTGGTGCCGCGACCATAACTCCATTATTATCAACGCCGATTGCTATACATGGTGGTCTTAGCGCTACCGGGCTATCAGCAGAAGATATCGGGGTTGCGACAATAACCCCATTATTATCAACGCCGATTGCTATACATGGTGGTCTTAGCGCTACCGGGCTATCAGCAGAAGATATCGGGGTTGCGACAATAACCCCATTATTATCAACCTCGATAATTATACATGGTGGTCTTAGCGCTCATGGGTTATCGGGATCAGATCTAACTGTAACAGGTAACATAAGCGCCGGTGGGACCTTATCGGCAACCGATGGTAAATTTGGAAATAGTACTATAACGATGCAGGGCGATGCCGGTAATTTATACGCCAGTAATTGTATCGCGTCAGGCCAGCTCATATGCTCTCCGGATATTTGCACATGTGCTTTTGAATCATGTGCTATGGATTTTAATGTATACCTCAGTACTGAGACTACTTTTGTTGGAAATTTATGTGCGGCCATTGGCGAAGGCGGATGTAATTGTAAAGTTGGTATTGGGGTATGTCCAACTGAAAAACTTACTGTAGGTGGTAATATACTACTTAAGAGTGGTGGACTTGGAGCTGGAGGTCTGGTTGCTGCCGGCGGGTTAAGCGCATGCAGCACAAATCGAGGCTTTGTTTCAGCTGGTAGAGATCTCGCAAATATATTTGCAATATCCACAAGTAATGTAGACGGATCAGGTATAGCTAATTATTTGCCTGTTTGGTCGGATACAGATACTATTGGTAGTAGTATAGCTTGTCAATGGACTGGGTCAGAGCCTGAATTAACTGTAGCTGGAAATTTAACTGCCACCGGGGGGATTGGCACTGCTGGTGGTCTTAGCGCTATTAATACATTAAGTGCTAATAATTACTTTGCTGGTAGTGTAGGTATAGGTACAAATACGCCTGATTATGCATTGGATGTTGCGGGAGATATAGGTGTTGACCAGTACATTTACCACAACGGAGATACTGATACTTCCATTAAATTTAGCACTAACGCACAAACCTTTCAGGCTGGTAATTTATCATTCCTTGACTTAGACAAAAAAGGCTCTGCTCCTCACGAGGTTACTATTAATGACGGAAGCAACAATATTGACTTTGTTGTTAAGGGTACCGACAATAACCCCGGAATGAAGTTTGATGCATCTGTTAACAGATTAGGAATTAACGGGGTAGGTAATCCCTCTTATGAACTAGATGTTGCTGGCGATATTGGGCTTAGTGAATATATTTATCACAAAGGTGATGATGACACTTATATCCAATTTGAAACTGATAAAATAAACCTGTCGGCGGGCGGCAGTGCAGGAATTACTTTAGATGGGGTCACAAATAGAGTTGGTATTGGAACAATAGCGCCAAATGAAGCGCTTACTGTAGTTGGTAATATAAGCGCTACAGATGGCATTAGCACTGCTGGTGGTCTTAGCGCTATTAATACATTAAGTGCTAATAACTATTTCGCTGGTAATGTTGGTATAGGTATAACAGCACCAACAGAAAAACTAACTGTAGTTGGTAATATAAGTTCAAGTGGAACTATAACATCAGGAGATGGAGAGATAAAAGACTGTTTAAACGTAGGTAGATTAACAGTTAATAATGCTGGTTTGGGGTCTAATGATTTTAGAGTAGAAGGAACTAGTACCCAATATTTACTATTTGCAGATGCAAATCAAAATAAAGTTGGTATTGGTATATCAGCACCAACAGAAAAACTTACTGTAGCTGGTAACACTTATATGACAGGTGGTCTTAGTGCTATAAACGATCACCTTACATCGGGTCTTAGCGCTACTAACTATTTCGCTGGTAGTGTTGGTATTGGCACAAATGTACCAACAGAAAAACTAACTGTATCAGGTAACTTAACTGCTACAGGTGGAATCAGCATTGCTGCTACAACAAATGGCTTTGTTTCAGCTGGTAGAGATCTTGCTAATATATTTGCAATATCCACAAGTAATGTAGACGGATCAGGTATAGCTAATTATTTACCTGTTTGGTCGGATACAGATACTATTGGTAGTAGTATAGCTTGTCAATGGACTGGGTCAGAGCCTCAATTAACTGTAGCAGGAGCTATAACAGCTACCGCTGGCATTAATACAGCTGGTGGTCTTAGCGCTATTAATACATTAAGTGCTAATAATTACTTTGCTGGTAATGTAGGTATAGGTACAACTAACCCAACACAAAAACTAACTGTAGTTGGTAATATAAGTGGTACAGGTACATTGAGTGCAACTGGGGCTATAGTTACTAAAAATAATATATATGCAGCACGCGTTTGCGGTACTACATGCGTGAGAAGTGCTTATGTTTGTAGTACCGGTGATATTTGCGCAGGTAGCGGTTATTCGGTCCATGGTTCTTATATATGCGGTGCAAGCTGTATCCAGTCCGATGGTGATATATGCGCTCCCTACGGTACTGTGTGCGGGTCATATGGTTGTTTTGATACTCTTTATAAAAGCTCAGGGTCCTTTCACATTGATCATCCTCTTGAATCTAAAAAGGATACTCATAAATTAGTTCACTCATTTATAGAAGGACCTCAAGCAGATAATATCTATAGTGGCGTCGTTCAATTGACATCTGGTTCAGCAACTATTAATATTGATAATTGCGCTAATATGACAGAAGGTACTTTTGTTGCGTTAAATAGGTGTACTAGAACCTTTGCTAACAATGAGAGCAATTGGGATCTCGTTAGATCAAGAGTATCAGGTAATATTGTTACTGTAGAAAGTTGTGTTTCAGACTCTACTGCAGATGTATCATGGATGGTCATAGGTGAGAGACAAGATCCACATATGTACTCTTCGAAGAATCCTTTAACAAACAGTGAAGGACAGATTATTGTTGAGCCAGAGATATAATAGGGCTTATAAGAACACATCCATCAGTATAGTTTATAATTAAAGTTGCTGATTAAATATGTGTAATGGGATCACACAATATTGGAACGTATAACCACCCTTACAATTGGTTCCCGGGACAAATTAGCATAGGAGGATTTAATCCTCGAGAAAAGCTAACAGTTTCTGGCACTGTTTCGGCACAAAAGTATAAGGGACAATGGATTGGAGACACACTTTCCGGTCAATATATATCTGTCGAGGGATATGATATAAAATCTTCACACATACCTCAAGGATATTTTTTAAGGGCTGGTACAAGAACCGGTACGTGGGAGCCGTTAAACAGTATTGCTAATGATTTTACTTTTTATGGTAAAGTTGGTATTGGTACTGATTCTCCAACTGAAAAACTAACTGTAGCTGGTAATATAAGTGCATCTGACACAATAACAGCAGACACTATAATTGCTAAAACATTATTATCTGCTACTAACTTGGATATTACCTATGAATTATCTGGGTTTAGCGTTACAGGTGATATCAGTGCGAGTGGTGGGTTATCAGCATATAATGGTTATTTTGTTGATAAGGTTGGTATTGGTACAAATGCACCAGATTATGAATTGGATGTTGCTGGTGACATAGGGGTCAACCAATACATTTACCACAACGGCGACAGTAATACACACATTAATTTTACTGACGACGATATTAATATTCAAGTCGGTGGTATTAATATGATAGACCTTACTGAAGGTGCTAGTGATGAAATAACCTTTAATGAGGCTGCAGCTGACTTAGACTTTAGAGTAGAAGGAGAAGACGATCCTAACTTATTATTTACAGATGCAACAACACCAGGTAGAGTTGGTATAGGTACTAAAACACCTAATGAGAAATTAACTGTAGCTGGTAATATAAGTGCTATTGGAAGCTTAAGCGGTACTAATGTAAACGCATCCAGCACAAGTCGAGGCTTTGTTTCAGCAGGAAGAGATCTAGCTGATATATTCGCTACATCTTCTGGTAACGTTGATGGTTCCGGAACCGCTTGTTACTTATCAGTTTGGTCTGATACAGATACTCTGGGTAATAGTATTGCATGTCAATCGGCCAGTGTATTAACTGTATCTGGTAGTATAAGTGCAAATGGAACTATAACAGCAGAAGATGGAGAGATAAAAGACTATTTACAAGCAGGTAGATTAACAGTTAATAGTGCTGGTTTGGGGTCTCATGATTTTAGAGTAGAAGGAACTAGTACCCAATATTTAATATTTGCAGATGCAAGTTGTAATAATGTAGGTATTGGTACAGCAGCAGCAACAGAAAAACTTACTGTAGGCGGTAATATAAGTGCTAGAGATGGTCTTAGTGCTACAGGCGCTAATAATTATTTCTCTGGTAATGTTGGCATAGGTACAAATGCACCGGATTATGCTCTTGATGTTGCCGGAAACATAGGTATGGATGAATATCTGTACCATAATGGGGATGGTGATACTTACCTCAGACTTAGAACTGACAGGGTTAATTTAGTTGCTGGAGGTAAATCTGCAATTTATTACTGCTCCGGGGATGGTAAGATTATCATAAATAATTCAAATGAAGATGTTGATTTTCATGTAATGGCAGAAGATAATTCCGAAATTTTAGCTACAGATGCAGCAAATAATAGAGTAGGTATTAATACAACAGCGCCAACTGAAGCACTTACCATTAATGGAAACTTAACAGCTACAGGCGGGCTTACTACAGCTGGTGGTCTTAGC
>Ga0209815_1001895_pt1 | contig 13213 bp, 13 predicted proteins | sample CoawatmetaG00DNA_FD_187507 | JGI IMG/M metagenome (GOLD analysis project Ga0209815, IMG submission 187507) | Marine microbial communities from the West Antarctic Peninsula - Coastal water metaG002-DNA (SPAdes) (version 2) | ecosystem: Environmental > Aquatic > Marine > Coastal ...
ATATTGAACATATTTTTTATAGAAAAAGCAGGATTAAAATTCCAGTTGTCTGAAGCTACTGCTCCTAGTGATTCAAACAAGCTTGTCTTGTACTGATCGTAACCAGTTTCCTGTGCTGTTTTGATTGTATTTAATCCAAATCCAAATTGTGCCATATTATTTTTATGCTTTTTTACTTGTTTTGTTTAACCATTTTTCTAAAATATCAGCTTCTTTATCTCTTCTTGATTGAGTTTGACTATCTTTTCCTGTGCCATCCCAATCTCTTAAATTTTTTATTGCATCATCCCATTTACCAGTTGTAACTTGTGTCCAAAAATTAAATTTTTTAGTTGCATCCATTCCATGTTGCCAAGCAACAGAAAATATTACAGTTGCCACTTCTTTAGGAAGTTCCTTAAAAGATTTAGTTGGTGCATTTTTATTATTTTTTGTAGTTTTAATCCACTCACTTTCAATATCTTTTAATGTTTTTTTAGTAGCAAATTTATTAATAGTTTCTCTTTCATTTTCAGTAATTGTAAAAGGCATTTTATTAACAGCATCTAATGCTGCTTTACCTTTTAATCCTAAATATGGTTTTAGTTTATTAACAATATCTGGATTGTTAGGAAACATAGCTTTTAATTCATTTAAAGTTTTACTTCCTAAATCATAACCCATAGCTATAGTTACCCCAGATTTTCCTATGACCATTCCTTTATTGTTGGGAACTAAACCTTTTAACCCTTTGTCTTTACCATATTCAAACAATCCTAAAACCTCTTCATCTATATTGTTATTGAATCCAGCAAATTTAACTTCAAAACTTTCATTAGCTTGAATTATAGACGATTGATCGCCTACCGGATTTTTAGAGTTTTTTTTTCCATCGTCAAATTCAATATTTTCAATGTTTGGTTTTCTTATTTTTTCAAGTGCTTCTTCATAAGTTATACCTTCATCTCTAGCAAGTTGATTTGCTTTTTCAAAAGTATCAATTAACATAGTAGCAGAAGTTTCTTCTGGATTATTAAATCCTATATCAAAATCTATAACTATATCTGTTCCGGGAACAAGTCTTGATCTATCATTAAATTTTAAAATAATTTGTTCTCCTGCACTATTTAAAACTGGTGCAAAACCTCTATCAAGAGCAATACCAAAAACTACACCTTCTCCATCTGGAGTATTTCTCCACTCCCCATTAATTCTCATTTGAGAACGCATTTTACTTGATAGTATTACTGGGTCTGTTTCTGTATTGGATTTAAAAGATACAATATCAAGATCATCTAAATAAAATGTTTTTAAAAGGTCTGTAGTATCTTCAATTTTATTTGTTTCGTTTTCGTTTAATCTTATATCGCCTTGCTGTTTTCCAATATAATAAGTGTCTGTTATAACAAAACTTTCCATCCAACTATCTACAGCAAATTGTGTAGCATCTTCTTGAGACATTCCCGGATTACCAATCATTTGTTGTGCTGTTATATAAGTTAAAAATTCTTCTATATCATTAATTTGTGTTAATGATTGTGAACTATCTAGGCTTGTGTTTCTTCTTATAATGTCAGTAAATTCTGAAATTTCCGCATTGATTGTTGTTTTAACCTCTGTTTCAAAAAGTTTATTTTGTTTTTTTACAAAAGCCATTACTTGTTTTTTTTTTTCTGGAGTATTAAAAGAAAGAGCCATGGTTGCAAGAGTGGCATTGCCTAAATTAGTAGGAGCAACTGCTTCAAAAGGTAAGCCATCTTCTCTTAATTGTATTTGTGCAAGTCCTTCATAATCACCATATTCAGTAGCTAAACTACGCATCATAGAGATTAACTCATCTCCATTTGAATTTTTTGCAATTTCTTGATACCTTGCGATAAATTCTTTTGATTGACTTTGTGTCATAACTTTTTTATTTGGTATACCTAATGCTTCTTGTTTTTCTACTATTTGTTCTACAATATCTAATTGAGCCGCAGTTTTAGTAGGATCATCGGGATCAGTAGACATATTTGAGATTTTGATTACTTCATTTTTAATTTCAGAATCTGTGTCTAATATATATTGAACAGGATTATCTTCTCTTTGAGATTTTATATTTGCAACCGCATCTGTTAAAAAATTGTTTGATGCTAAAGCAGAATTAATAGATAATGTTGCTTCATTGTCTTTTATTATTGCTTCTAAATTAGAATCTAAATCTTGATTTTTTAAAGAGTGTAAAAAATTAACATTGTTAGCATTGTCATCTGCTGTTTTTTTTTGCACTATTATTTGGTCTGCTATTGGTTTTGAAAATATTTCTCTTACTATATTAGTATTAAATCGTGGCATTTCATCTTCTTTTTTACCTAATGATCTAGCTGTAAGATAGTTTTTAAATTCAGCAGTTATCTGTGGTCTTAAAATAGTTTTAGCATCTTTTATTAATTGAGTTCTTTGGTCTAAATTTAAATCTGGATAAAGAGTACTATCATTACCTTTTTTTAATTCTTGTAAAGCAAGTCTAGGACTATTACCTATATCTTTGTTAGCTTGATAGCCTTGTACAAGAGCTGGAATATTACCAAGCATTTCATTAAGTTTTGCAGCAGGTATTTTTCCAGTAAAAGCATCTGTATATAGTTTAGTTAAATTAGTTCGCAGAGTAGCATAATCAAAAGCATTAACAGCTCTGTTATTACCTTCAGCATTTGGTTGATCACTACCATAAAGAGCTTGAGTAATTAAATAAGTTTCTTGTGTTTCTACTTGAGTTGTTAAGTCTAATAAAACATTTTTTTCTACTTTATTATCAATTCTAAAAATTCCTCTATTGACAGCACTTAAGGCATTGTTTTCAAATAAAGTTTTAGTAGCATTATTACTAGCATCTCCTTTAAATTTACTAATTAAACTATTTGTTTGTTCTTTATAATAAGCATTAGATGCTTCTTTGTTTAATCCTAATACACTATCGTTTTGAATATTATCTTCAATAGTTTGTAATTCTCTAGTAAATTCATTTCCTAATCTTAATGCTTCAGTTCTATTCTGTGTATCGTTTGCTTGTACAGCTTTCTTTACAACAAAATCTGTTATAGGAGACAAAGCACCGGCAACAGTTTGTGATAAAGGAATTTGTAAATTAGATTTAACACTTCCAACTTGTGCTGTAGGTCTTGCTTCAGATGTGAATGTAGGAATTTTAGGCATTAATAATCTGCTCCCGGTAATGGATTAGGATAACTACTTCTATCTCCAAAAGGAGATTTAGGTGTGCTACCAAAAATAGATTTTTGTCCAAAGTTACTTGTAGCTAATAAGCTAGTTCCAGCTTTAGCAACAGTAGATATATTTGCTAATCGTGCTTGTTGTCTTGCCATTTGTCCTTGTATTCTTGAAAATCTTGCTTCTTCCATTTTGTTAGCCACACCAACATCTGCATTATATCTTGTAATTTTATTTTGCATTTCTGCTTCTAATTTATTAGATTCTGTAACTCTTGCTCCAGAACCGCTAGTTATATCAACACCAGATTTTGCTAAAGCAACTTCTACTGTACCTACTGATTGTCTAAATCTTTGATCAAATCTTGCAATGTCAAAGTCAGCTTGTTTCTCAATTTGTCCTGCTTCTTGTTCTGAAATAGTTGCATTTCTATTTGCTACTCGTTGATTGTATTTACCAATAGCACTTTGTTGTTTAACTTGTACAACTGTTGCTCCTATTGTAACTGCTTGTGCAACACTCATTAAAATATCCTCGCATACATATATTGGTCTGATCCGTCAAATCCCCATTTTCTCATTAAACCTTCTCTTTCTAAACCTAACCACTCGGCAAATCTAATACCTTGTTGAAAATCTTTTCTAATACCTGTTTGTACTCTTTGTATATTATGTTCTTTTGCAACTCTAGCAAAATCTTTTTTAATAGCTTTTGCTGTGGCTAAAGGATATTTCCACATTTCATTTGTAGCAATAACCCAACCTTCAGCAACTTGACCCCACACCATTTTCATACCTGCTGAAAATACAGGTGTGTTATTTATTAATCCTGTAAATGCTAGATTGTTTTGTTCTAAATTTTTTGCATCGCCTTGTAGTGTTACAAATTCAGCATCACTTTCTAAAATTTTATAATTAGCTTGGCAAGAAAAAATAAATCTTCCATGTTCAAAAGTATAGGGAACTATGTTTAATTTATTAATCATTTGTTTGTAAGTCTGGGTATAAAGATAAAACAGTTAAAGGTAAAGGTTGAGTTTGTCTAACAAATATAAATCCATCAGTATCGTAATTACCTCTAAATTCTACAGTTTTATCACCATTAAATGTGGGTAATCCTTGATCCATAACATCAGATGATTTTCTAAATGGTACTCTTTCCATGTCTGATAGATTACCACCTACTTCAACTCCAATAGATTCAAATAGTCTTAAAGTAATTTCGTATATTCTTTTTGTTTTAGCTTGTGATGTTCCGTTTTGTGAACCAGCATCAAGTCTCATTGTTTGTAATATTGATTGATAACCTAATCCTACCTTAACATCTGTAGATGGTTTGTCTAAAGTAACAGAACCATTTGTAACAATTTTAGTAGGATGTGTTGAACCATTAGATAAAATGTTTACTGTTTGACCTTCTAAATAATCTAATCCAGAAATAGTAGTTGCGGCTGAACCGCTGTAAGAAGCTGCACTATCTAAAAAATTAAATGTTGTATTGTCTGTTGCTGTAAATTTAAACGTATTTAAAAATTCTACATATCTTCTTGTAATATTATTAACTGTTCTTTTAATAATGACCCATGTTTGGTATTCATCATTATCAGTAGGAATAACTGCAACACTTTCACATTCAGCTTTAGTTTGGCTAACAGTTGTTAATCTTGTTATGTCAAAACTTTTCATGGTTAAATAACTTAATCCTGTTGGTGTAGTTTCCACTAATGTAATAACATTGCTATTAACTGTAGCTGTAACTCCAGTTAAAGATGCGGTGTTAGCAGTATTAATAGCATTTTTTAAATTAGTAGCTGTTGTGTTATTATTGGTTTGTGTTTTAAATTGTTGAGCAGAAGCTGTGCCAGTTGTAGATGTAAAAGTAATTTTTGTACCATCTGATTTTGTAATTACAATTCTTGTGCCTGTTATAATATTTGCATAATCTGTAACTGTAATTTTAGGTATACCAAAAATACCACCAAATATATGTCTGTGCCAAGCTGTTACTTCTTGTTCTCTTTGATATGTTAAACCTATAAGCTCACCATCTCCACGAACTCCCCATATAATTTGATTAGGTTCTTGTTGGTAAGCTAATTGTGTTAGTCCACCTTCCGTAATATGTTCTGAAAGAATAGTCATGTCTGGTGCTAAATATCCATCTACATCAAAATTGTAAGCTAACTCTCTAACTTTTCTTTTAGCACGCTGTAAAAATAAAGTTACGTTACCTACTGAAACAGCATCTAAATTAGATGATCCATGGTTAGATTGTTTTTTAATTAATATGTTAGTAGGTGTAATAGCACTATCTGTTCCACCCCCTGATACTGTAAATTCACCACCTGCTGTACCAATAACCAAAGTTCTAGTTGCTGTCATAAATCTAATTGCATTAACTTGGTTAGATGCAATCGTATAAATAATAGCATCACTATCAGCTACAGTACCACCAATGTTTGCATCCATGTTTTCATAGTCACCAGATTTAGAAAAGAATACAGTTTGTGGTTGGTTAGTTGTTCCTGCAAATACTAATCTTTGTTCAAAGAAAGTAACACAAGTTGGAAAACCTGTAGTGTTAGAAAATGATCCTAGTTGCCAAGAAGTAATAGCATTTCCGTTAGCATAAGCTATAGTAACATCTACTGTAATACTTGTTGTACTACCCACAGCTGTTATTTTTCCATAACCATCATTAAAATATATAAACCTTCCAACATCAGTAGATAAAAAACCAGCATTACCATTAATTCCTGTTACTTGTGAAGCTGTAATAGTTCTTGATCCTGTGGAAGCAGAAGAAGGTGTTAATGTTGTTGCTGTAATATTAACATCTTGAAATGGTCCTTTGGTAAATACTACGTCAGCTAATGTCCAACTAATATCTCCTGTTCTTGAAAGTGTAGCTGGTGGATGTGCAGGATGACATAAATACATAACGTCAGCTGATTGAACAAATTTAATATCAAATAATTCACTTGTTGCGTAAGTTGTTGTAATTTCAAAAACTCTATTCATAACTCCACCTGAACTATATGTAGTAAAATTTGTAGTATCAATTGCCACACCATCTTTGTTTTTTAAAGAAAAAGTATTGCCATCTATTTTAACAACTAAAAATCTTTTGTTGTTTAACTCTGTCATTCCAACAATGTTTGTTATTTTAATTTCATTGCCAGTAAGATAACCATGTGAGTTAGAAGTAATTACTCCCGGACCAGCTTTAGTTATTGCTGATATATTTTTATTACCTTCTAATACTGAACTTCCATCTTTAAATACTCTAATTTTTAAATTAGAAAATTCTAACATATAAGTTTGTGTAGTAGAAAATTCAAAAGGCATTAACCTTGCTTTGGTTGCACTACTAGAAACTTCAGCTACAAAATTTGTACCCGATCTTCTAGCTGCTGAACCATGAGGATAAACAATAAAGTTTTCTAAAGTTGCACATCCAGATGAATATTTAGTTAAATCATTACGACCATCTAGTCTTGGAGAAAGTTCTCCACCTGTAAAGTTAGTAAGCTGTACTGCAACTCGTGCCATTTATTAAAACCTTGAGTTAATAAAAGTACTAGCTTGTATTGAATCTGTCATTCCAAGATCAGGCGAATTATTTTGACCTTCAGTTGAATCTACAAACCTAGCATCTCTTAATTTATCTTGAAATAATGAATACATATTTTGAGCTACTGGATTAGAAGATGTAACTCCATAAGCAATGTCAGCTGCTATATTGGCAGATAAAGTTTCTCTTAATAATTCATCATATTCATTTGGGTCAGTAATTCTTGAAACATATAAAATTTTCATTGTTGATGTGTTACTTAAAATTTTTCTTCCTTCTACTTTATAATTAGAATCAAAATCAACTATATAAAGTAATCTTAAACAATCGCCAGGTAAAGTAAACGATGAAGCAAAACCCCAAGCTGGAGCTGTTGCATCTTTTGCTAATGATGCTCTTACTTGAATACAGTTCCATGCGTGAGTTCTAAATAAAGCATCTCTTATTTGTGTATACCTTGCATTACAAAGTCTAGCGTTTTTAGAATCTTCTGTTAATGAAAGTATTGTTGTAGCACCTAATTGATTTAATGCTCCATTACAAATGTCTACTACTGATGCCATGTGTTATGTTTTTTTCTTTTTTGGAAAACCAGCTTTCATATTTTTATATGCTTTAGCTGATACTGTTGATTTTGCTTTTGATCTTGAAGTTCCTGCTTTTTTTCTTGCGTTCATATTTTTGTATAAGCTCATGTTATCTCCATTGGTTATATATTAAAAAATGGGGGATTGCTCCCCCACTTAATTTTTATTAACTTACTATGTAAGTAATTACTCCGTCAACATCATCGGAATCAGCAAGTGCCGCAACACTTGTAATTTCAATGATAACGCCATCATTACTATCAAATTTATGGTTACCACCAAGCAACTTAGTTGCAGCAGTATTACCTTCCATAGTTTGATAGCCGACAGTATCGACATCTAGTCCATCAACCATACCATCTGGATCAGCAGCAACATCTGCTCCTGAAGTATCAGTATATGCTTGGTTTCCAATATCGATTGTTGCATTACTAGCAACAATGTTACAGAAAAATCTAGATAAACCACCTATGATTTTAACTCTACCTGCTGGAAGTTTTCCTAGCACGATTTTTGAACCAGCATCACCGACACCGTCTTGATTGAATGAAAAGGCAAGTGTTCTTAACTTACCAGTATTACTTCTTGCACCTGCTAAAACAAGTGGAGTAGCTAATGTAGCAGCGTACTCAGTACTATTTTGTGTTGTTACAGCCATATTATTTATCTCCTATTATGCTTCGATAGCAATGATTGGAACTACTTTTACTTTTTCCATTCTAGTTGCACCGATTGTTTGACAGTAGTATACTTGCGTAGCATAAGATTTATCAGCTCTTTCATCTATTCTTGCGGAAATATCTTTTCCGATTCCTAGAAGAAGTCCGTCTTGTGCGTAAGCAATACATGTTCTATCGTTACCTGTTTTTGGCAGTCTATTAGATACTGTGAATTTAAAGCCAAGGTAAGAATCAAGTTCGCCACGCACTAGTGCTTTGACTGTATTGAAATCTGAACTTGTAACTTCTGAATCACCTAATAGATTACCTAGTTGCTCTGGACCTACTATAATGTGTCTTGGTATAGAAGGGTCAACATCTGCTTTATCTAGTAAATCTTTTGCTGAAATTAATTTAGCAACAGTTAAACCAGTAGAGCCTTTTGCGACTCCTGTTTGCACAGTTTCCGTTCCAGTACCTGTTTCACCTGTTGAAGCAGTTCCTAAAGCAGCAGTTATAAGTACATCGTCCATAGCTCTTCCCATTGCCATAGCAGCGGCTTGAGCATAAGATGATGTTGGGTCTATTAAAAGACGTACTTTGTCTTGTTGATCGATTAAATCAGCAAACTCATAATCCGCAAGTGATAATCTTCTTCTTGAGTGAGGAGTATCTACTTGAGGTGTGTCTGCGTGTCTGCTCACTCTTAATTGAGCAGTTACTGATCCAACCTGATCAAAGAATGCGTTTTTTCCTACAACGCTTTCAACTCTGACTTTGTCTCTTAATAATGATCCCATTTGTTGAGATAACATTTGTATGTTAGCAGAATACTGCTGTACAAATGCTGTAGTTATTTGTGATGACATATTTGTCTCTCCATTATTATTGTTAACTTTATATAATCAGAAAAGTTATCCATCAGTATTGATAGGCGTCTCTTGCATTTAAGGTCTGTTAGACCATAGTCTATCCTATTGTCAGTAAGGTTCTTGCGAATTATCCTACTAATAACCCCTTACATTAATTTTAAAAAAAATACAAGGGGTTAAAATTATTTAACTATTTAACATTTCTCTTAATGTATAAACTTGTTGTACTACCTTATCGTGATCTGGATGTTGTCTGTTCCAATAAGGTCCTTCACGATTGTTAGTAATAGTAGAGATTTCAGATTCAATATCTGTGCCTTTATTTACACTTTCGCTTTCAGATGATAACATTTTATCTTCAGACATCATTGATGCTATTTTAGCAAAGCCTTTAATAAGTTCAGGATGGTCTCCTACTCTCATTCCGTTTTTAAGTTCAAGGTCAAGTACATCTGTATTTAAATTAGCTTTAGCTAATGCTCCAGCTTTTTTAACATTGTTTTCAAATTCTCTACCCCACTCTTGTCTTAACTCTTGTTCAGCTTGGACTTGAGAAGTTTCAGTATCAACTTTACTTTGTTGAGCCATACCTTCCATATTATTTTTGTAAAACTCTAAAACACCTTTAGCTTGGTTATTGTTTAAACCTAACTTGTGTGCATTTTCTGCAAATTGTTTTATAGAATTTTCATCAATAGGTACAACATCTGATTTGACATCAAGTTGATATTGGTCAGCAGATTCTGGTCTACCTAACTTATCATAAATTTCATTCCATTGATCATCAGTTGAATTTTTATTTGGTACAGCAACTTTATCTTGTCCAATCATTTTAGTTGCATTGATGTATGACTTTGCAAGTGCATCTATCTCTGTAAACTTTTCTATGTTTGGGTCTTGTCTAAACTCTTCAGAAATTGCTTCCTTCCAAGATGTAGCTACTTTTGGCTGTTCTGTTGTTGATGATATTGGTGTTGACGCTATTGTTGTTGGTTGTTCTGTAGTTACTGGTGTCGTTTCTACAGGCGAAGCTGGTTGCTCCGTTATCTGTTCTGATGACATATTTATCTATCCTTTTCATTTTGTAGCATTGCTTTTATAAATAGAAGGATGCTACGTTGACCTTCCATATATGCACTCTCATGACTATCCCCTTTAACATTGGTTGTAGTATGATGATGACATCTTTTTTCTAAATCAGACATAACTTCTTTGCCTTCATTTGAACTAAATAAAAATTGATAATTTCTTTTTACTTCGTTTAAATATTTAGTAATATTTTCTTGTTTATCTTTTGATTGACCCATTTTTATTCTTCAGCATTTACAATAGCTTTTGCTTCTTCTGGTAGAGCTTTAGCCATTGGTGCTGCGTCTCCTGCCATTTTAGCAACTTGTTGAGCTTGTTGCATCTGCATTTGCTCCTGTTGTTGTTGTGCTTGTTGATTTCTCATTTCTTGTACTTCACCTTGAGACTTTAATAATTTTTGTGGCATACCAACAATGTCGGCAACGTGCTTAACTAAATTATCAAAATTTACATAGTCAAATACAGGAGCTACATTAGCTAAACTTCCAAGTATTTCAACAGCTCTTATAATAGATTGAAGTTCTGTGGATTTCTGTGCCTTGGCTAAAGGAGAAACATATTCAATATCTATATTGACACCAGATAAAGATTCTGGTGGTGGAGCAAACTGATTGTTTCTTAATAGAATATTAAACACTCTATCAATAAGTGGTTGTAATAATTCAGATTGTAATCTTCCTAATACAGGTCCTAACAATCTCATCTTCTCTTCGTTTCTTTGTATGACTTCTGTTGCTGTCATTTGCGGACCATCTTGCATCATTAATTGATTCACGTAAAACACACCTCTGATAGCATTTCTTCTTTGCTCTTCCATGTTTAAACCCAATGGATTATTTGCACCAATGTTTAATGGTTCAATTCTATCTCTTGTACCTGATCTATAGAAATTTAATCCACCCGGTACAGTTCTAACTGGTAATAAGAAACCATCATCTGGAACTAATAAAGGTGGGTCTACTTGTTTTTGTGCAGCTTTAATTGTTACTTTACACATTTCATTTAACATCTTAACATCTGGTAAAGCTGTCATTGCTGGACTTCTTCCATACACTTCATGTGATGCTTTTAAATATCTAGGAACTACAAAAGGAAACTCTTTAAATCCAGATACTGATAATTCGTTTCCACCTTTGTATTCAAAATAAATAGATTCAAAAGGCATATTCTTTTTATCTTGTTTTTTAGGATTAAATTCGTTTCTTGGATATACAGCATGAATAATATCTATTTCTTCGTAAGGATTTTTCTTTGCCATTACTTCAACATCTTTAGAAACATTGCTACCAAATTTTTGTACTAATGCTCTAGCTGTCATGTGAAATCTTCTAAAGATAGTATCAATTCTACCTTTATCACTTTCCGCAATATAAATTTCATCAATATGTCTTGTAGAAAATTTTAATAAATCATCATTATCTTCTTCGACAAACATTGCGGCAGTACCAAATGTAATTAAGTCATGGTACAATTCAAAAATTTCTTGTTGAAAGTTTGATCTATTAAAAGATGTATACATAACTTCAGTAGCTTCTTCTAACCAAAGTTTAGCTTCATCATCATTTGAATCTTCTAATTTTTTAAATCTTAAGGTAAACCAAGGTGTAGATGGATTAGTAAGCATACCATGTAAAGATGATGCTAATAATTCTAATGCTTGTAACGGAGAAGAATCAAAAATTCTTTCCATTCTTTTATCACCTCTTGCTCTTTTTTTAGTAATGTCTGCTTTTCTTGGTAACATATAATCCGCAACTTCTTGCCAATGTGTTTCCCAATTTTGTCTCTTGCCAGATAGTCTGTCAAATCTTGAAATTAATTTTGATGTTAATTCTGTTTTCATTATGCTCTTCCTAGTAAAGATTTAGTTCCTAAAACTGAATTAGTATTTTTACCAACTCCTCTTGAATTTGTTAATATTGTCATTGATCTTCCTTTAGCTTTTGTTTTTCTTGAATCATAAGTTACATCTGTTGCTTTGCTTTGCGAAACTTCTGCTGATGATGGAGCAGTAACTATTGTTCCGCCTACATTAGTTGCAACTTGTGTTGGTGCTGTATCATTACCGCTATCTCCACCATTTATATTATTAGTTCTTGAACGTCTACCGCCTTGATAATCTGAAGTTCCTATTAATTGATTATTTAATTTTGATGTTTTGTTAGCTTCACTAATTTTTCCAGCAACATAACCAATAGTTCCGCCACCTTTAACAAAGTCTACAATTTTTTCAGTTGTTGATTTATTTACTTTTGTAACTGAATGTCGTCTTGTTGTTGGAGCATCTGAACTTCCACTAGCACCTGCACTTGATCCACCCATGTTATGCGTCTCCTAATAAAGTTTTATCTGCCTTTGCTGCTTCTTCTGCCGCTGGTGTTAATGATCCAGTTAAGATTGTAGATTTTCTACCACGTCTTTTTCTTTCAACCGAAGCTCTCTCTTTGGATAATCTTTCTTTTTCTTCAGAAGAAATTGTTGGTTCTGGTATTGGTGGTGGTGCTTGAACCGGTGGTAGTGGTGGCATTTTTGGTGATAGTATTGAACCCATAATTTATTTCTATATAATTTGGTAACTATTATCTGCTATATCTTGTGGAGCAGTTTGTCCAGTTTTAATTTCTTGCAAACCTACACTTAAATATCTCATAGCATCACAGGCATGAGATGACCAATCGTGAACAGGTTTACTTCGGAACATACGATTCTTGTCAATATACTTCCGATGATAATGTCTTAACGCATCTATTAACTTTTTGCAATGGTCAGTATCAATCCAACATCTAGGTAAGGTCATGCTAGTTGCGTGTATTCCATCTTCTAATGGTATCTTTGGAACTACCTTAAATCTTATACCTAATTGATAGGCGACTTCTCTTCTGGTTTTGCCATTGCCAAACTCTGTAACTTCGATGTCGTGTGGTGCATAATGATCTTTGTAAACATATTCTTTTTGATTTAACATCTGTATGTAATGCGGTAATCCTTGTCCACGTTCTTCATGGTAGTCTATAATATTAATAGCTCTACCTAGTTGTTGAAAAAATATAATAGCACTATGATCCGCTACTCCTAAATCCCATGCGGTAGATACTGGTAGACTAGGGTCATACGGAACTCTTGTTAGTTGTTTATTATCTTCTATTTTAGCAAGTGCATCATTATAGATTGCACCTTCTATGTTAGCTATCCAATCACATTCAAACTCTTGTTGGTACTTCTTATCTCCCATTACTTCTTTTGC
>Ga0209815_1001897_pt1 | contig 13209 bp, 14 predicted proteins | sample CoawatmetaG00DNA_FD_187507 | JGI IMG/M metagenome (GOLD analysis project Ga0209815, IMG submission 187507) | Marine microbial communities from the West Antarctic Peninsula - Coastal water metaG002-DNA (SPAdes) (version 2) | ecosystem: Environmental > Aquatic > Marine > Coastal ...
GGCTTTAATTTGGGCAGAAACGGGAGACAGAGACTTCGACGTGTGCTTAGAGATTGAGGTGTCTGCCAGCCGAGGCATTATCGCCAGTCTTGCCACCAGCGCCGCTAAGGACAATGCGAATGTTGAGAAGATTGATGTCAACGAAAAAGATGCCCGTCTTTCTGTAGTTAACTTAGAAATTTCAGTACTTAACCGTGTTCATTTAGCCCAAGTCATTAAGTCTATGCGCAAGATTCCAGGCGTCATTCGCCTTAACCGCACCTAAAGTGCCGACACCATGGACGTAACCCAGCTCAATGGCGTAGGCCCAGCACTTGCGGCTAAACTAGGTAAATTAGGTTTGCATAGAGCCGAAGATCTACTCTTTCATTTACCTAGTCGCTATCAAGACCGAACACGACTGGTGCCGTTACATGCACTCACCCCTAAAATGGCGTGTTTAGTAGAGGGGCAAATTACCAACTCGTCACTGCAACGAGGCCGTCGTGTGAGTTTACGCGTCAGTATTAGTCAAAATGGGGCAAGCTTGGGTCTACGGTTTATGCACTTTCATGCCAACCAAGCAAAAAGCTTTACGATTGGTCGCAACCTCCGTTGCTTTGGAGAACTCAGGCCAGGACCACAGGGATTAGAAATGGTGCATCCTGAGTATGTACTGTTTGATGATGAGCCTCCGGCTTTAGCAGACCAGTTAACCCCTATATACCCAACCACTGAAGGCCTGAGTTTAACGCGCATGGGACAACTCATTGCCTTAGCGTGGCATCAATTAGAACAAGGCAGTCTAAAACTAGACGAACTCCTTCCGCGCCAACTCATTACTCAATATCAATTGCCTAGTTTAGAAGAAAGCTTAAGACAACTGCATTACCCAAATTTACATCAAGACCTACACCAACTGCAAAGTGAGGTCACACCCGCAAGGTTAAGATTGGTGCTGGAAGAGTTAATTGCTCATCAACTCACCTTTAAACACGCCAAACAGCAAAACCAACGACTACCCGCACCGGTGCTGGCGATCAAAAAGAATTTAGAACAAGCGCTGATTGAAAACCTACCTTTTCAGCTCACCAAGGCGCAACAAAGGGTATGGCAAGAAGTCGCCACCGACCTAGCCACACCTTTACCCATGGTAAGAATGGTACAGGGGGATGTGGGTTCTGGTAAAACCGTATTAGCCGCCTTGGCAGCGTGCCGCGCTGTTGACCATGGTTGCCAAGTGGCCGTATTAGCCCCTACAGAAATTCTGGCAGAGCAACACTTTCACAATTTTAGCCATTGGTTAGAACCGCTTGGTATCCGCGTGACTTGGCTTACAGGTAAACAAAAAGCGCAAATAAAACGCCAATCTATGGCGGCCATCACCAGCGGTGAAGGGCAGGTTATTATCGGCACCCACGCCCTCTTTCAAGAGGCTGTTGAGTACCAATATTTAGGCCTAGTTATCATCGATGAGCAGCACCGGTTTGGTGTGGCTCAGCGCCACAGTTTAGTGAAAAAGGCGCCATCCGGAAGTGGACTGCACCAATTAGTCATGACCGCCACCCCTATTCCTCGTACCCTAGCCATGAGTGCCTATGGCGATCTTGACCATTCTGTGATCGATGAACTGCCCCCCGGCCGCAAGCCCATTAATAGTGTGTTGATCAATAACAATAGACGTGCTGACGTGATTGAACGCATCCATTTAGCCTGTAATAGCGGTCAACAGGTGTACTGGATCTGCCCCTTAATAGAAACCTCAGATGTGTTGCAGTGTGAAGCCGCGCAAGACACCGCTGTGTTACTTACCGAGCAACTTAATAACATTAATGTAGGATTAGTCCATGGTCGTCTGAGCGGTACAGAGAAAGCAGAGGTCATGTCCCGTTTTAAAGCAGGTGAGGTTCAGCTGTTGGTAGCAACTACGGTGGTTGAAGTAGGCGTTGACGTGCCCAACGCCAATCTGATGGTCATCGATAATGCTGAACGCTTAGGCTTAGCCCAGTTACATCAATTACGCGGCCGCGTAGGCCGTGGGCAAGCACAGAGCCACTGCTTGTTTATGTATCAGGCCCCCTTATCAGCCATGGGAAGAGAACGATTAGATATTTTACGCCAGTCGAATGACGGCTTTGTGATCGCCGAGAAAGACCTACAACTGCGCGGGCCTGGTGAGGTGTTAGGTACACGGCAGGCCGGCACTGTTGGTTTGAAGATTGCGGACTTGATGCGTGATGCCCACCTATTGCCCGAAGTAAAACAATTGGCTGAGGGCTATGCAGCCCACCCAAACCAAACAAGCAAAATTATTCTTCGATGGGTCGGCGACAAACACGCATTTGCCAAGGTGTAAGTGCTTTGTTAACGGGTTTATTTTGGCCAGTCAACTGTATAAAGCCCACACCACGAATTGATTTTGGCAATTACTTGCGTATTAAACCCATAAAATACGATTTTTTGACTAACAATCGGCTTTAGCGGTTTACAATTGACTAAAGTTTTCCTATCATCGATTCTCTGGACAGTGATCTATAATCTCAGTGAATACTGGGAATGGACTATTTTCTAAGTTCAGTTTTAATAACAATAAGAATGTTTTTCGAAAAACTAGCTGCTCTCAACATACAAAGCCCTTAGGAGGCTTCTTACTATGAAACTAATCAATAAAGTTTTAACTGGCATGGCTCTAACTGCTATGACTGCCACCGCTGCCCAAGCTTCTACTCTAGAAGACGTGCGTGCTGCTGGCGAACTAAAGTGTGTAGTAACTACTGGCTTGGCCGGTTTTGCTGCACCAAATGCTGATGGCCGCTGGGAAGGTTTTGACGCCGACTTCTGTCGTGCTGTAGCCGCTGCTGTATTAGGTGATGGCGATAAGGTTAAGTTTGTCCCATCTACTGGTAAGACCCGTTTTACCATGTTGAATTCTGGTGAAGGCGACATCTTGTTCCGCAACACTACTGAAACTCTTAGCCGTGACGCTGACTTGAAGCTAAGCTTCTTGCCAGTTAACTTCTACGATGGTCAGGGCTTCATGGTACCCGCAGCTTTAGGTGTAAACTCTGCGCTAGAGCTAGATGGCGCTTCTGTATGTATCCAAACGGGTACCACTACAGAGTTAAACTTGGCTGACTACTTCCGTACCAACGGTATGTCTTATGAGCCAGTGCCAATCGAAACTAACGAAGAAGGCTTTACCAACTACGTAGCTGGCCGTTGTGATGTATACACAACTGACGCTTCAGGTTTAGCTTCTACGCGTGCTAAGTTCGATGATCCTTCGCAGCACGTTGTACTGCCTGAAATCATCTCTAAAGAGCCACTAGGTGGCGCTGTTCGTCATGGTGATGATGAGTGGTTTGACATTGGCAAGTGGGTTGTTAACGCTTTGATCAACGCTGAAGAAATGGGTGTTACTCAAGCCAACGCAATGAACCTAGCTGCTAACGCACCTGGTAATAACGCTGGCATCAACCGTTTGGTAGGTACTGAAGGCACCATGGGCGAAATGTTAGGCCTAGATGCTAAGTGGGCTGCACGTGCCATTGCACAAGGTGGCAACTACGGTGAAATTTACGAACGCAACGTTGGTCCAAATACACCGCTACAGATTGGCCGTGGTTTGAACAACTTGTGGAACAAGGGTGGTGTTCTTTACGCTGCTCCAATTCGTTAATTAATACGAAAGTGTAGTGTTAAACTGGGGTGCTTCGGCACCCCAGTTCATATCTGGAATTTAATAATCTTTGGTTGCTACACCTCAGGTTAATAATCAAACGTTAAGTCGTGAAGCTACCCTTAGCCGCTGATACCTACGTAGCACGGGTCACCCTATGAGTACTCCTACATCTAGTACCAATCCTTTATTACGTGCTTGGTATGACAAAGAAACCCGCTCAGTCATCGTGCAGATTATCGCCGCTGCCCTGATCATTTCATTTTTTTCCTACATTATTAATAACGCCGTAGTTAATTTAGCCTCCATTGGCAAGGATATTGACTTCGGTTTTCTCTGGCAAAACGCCAGTTACGACATCAACCAACATTTAATTCCATACACTTCGACCTCTAGCCACTTCGAGGCTATGATTGTAGGTTTGATTAACACTTTGTTGGTCGCTGTTGCAGGTATATTGTTGGCCACTATTCTTGGGTTTATTTTAGGCGTCATGCGCTTATCCAATAACTGGTTAACCCAAAAAATCTCCTACGTTTATATTGAATATGTGCGTAATGTGCCACTTTTATTGCATATTCTATTACTCCACGGACTCATTATAAACGCATTACCTCGCCCTAAAGGCTCCCATAACTTTGGCGATACTTTTTTCCTCAATAACCGCGGCTTCCAAATGCCCAGTCCAGAATTTCAATCTTTATTCTGGGTAGTGGGTGCGTTTATTGTGGCTGGTATTGCCTTTGCTTGGTGGTTTAGCCGTTATGCACAATCGGTGCAAGATAACACCGGTAAAACTTTTCCAGTGGCGATCATCAACATTGGCGCCATTGTTTTATTGCCCTTGGTAGTGTATTTCGTTTTAGGTAGCCCTATCGAATGGGACGTGCCTGCGCTCAAAGGCTTTAACTTTAAAGGGGGCATGGTTGTGCGTCCTGAGTTTATCGCCCTGTGGCTAGCTTTGTCCTTTTACACAGCTGCCTTTATCGGTGAAATAGTGCGGGCTGGCATTGTCGCTATTAATCACGGTCAAACTGAAGCCGCACTAGCACTTGGTGTTTCTAACAGCCAGACTTTGAAGTTGGTGGTTATTCCACAGGCGTTACGCGTCATCATTCCACCCCTCACTAGTCAGTACTTGAACCTTGCTAAGAACTCCTCTTTAGCTTTGGCGATTGGTTACATGGATGTGGTGGCGACAATTGGTGGTATTTCTCTTAACCAGACAGGTCGAGAAATGGAATGCATGCTCATCGTAATGGGTATTTATTTGGTCATTTCCTTGCTCATATCATCGGGTATGAACTGGTACAATAATCGCATGCAGCTAGTGGAACGTTAAGGTATAGATGACAATGACTAAACAAAATTTTGCACCAGGCACGCACCCAAGCCTACCACCACCGCACAGCACCATTGGACTTATCCACTGGCTGAGGACAAATTTATTCTCATCAGTGAGTAATTCGGTCGTCACCCTGGTTTCTATTTATGCCTTGTACTTGGCCATACCACCAGCCATAAGCTGGCTCTTTATCGACGCCACCTACGTGGGCGAAACGCGCAAGGACTGTGCGGCTGATGGTGCTTGTCTTGCCTTTATTGGTGAGCGTTTTAACCTTTTTGTGTATGGCTTCTATCCAGATGAACTACAGTGGCGCGTGAACCTTGCCGCCATTCTTTTGGTGGTTGCCAGCGCTGCAGTATTATGGGACAACATTCCTGCCCGCAAACACATGCTTAGGTTTGCCTTGCTTTACCCTTTCATCGGCGCTTGGTTGTTAAGTGGCGGTTTCGGTTTAGAGCCCGTTGGCACCCACCTATTTGGTGGCCTCATGCTCACGCTAACCATTGGTGTTACAGGTATTGTCTGTTCTTTGCCACTGGGCATTCTGTTGGCCTTGGGCCGCCAATCTAACCTCCCTATCATCAAGTACTTTTGTATTGGTTTTATTGAGTTTATTCGTGGCGTACCGCTGATCACCCTATTGTTTGTAGCCTCCACTATGTTGAGCTACTTTTTGCCTCCTGGCAGCACTTTCGACTTGCTACTACGAGTTCTAATCATGGTCACTTTGTTTTCTTCAGCCTATATTGCTGAGGTCATCCGAGGTGGTTTACAGGCATTACCCAAGGGCCAACTCGAAGCTGCAGAGTCTTTAGGCTTAAACTACTCACAGGCCATGCGCTTTATCATTTTGCCACAAGCGTTAAAGATATCGATTCCTGGTATCGTCAACACCTTCATTGGTTTGTACAAAGATACGACACTGGTTATCGTCATCGGCTTATTAGATCCCTTAGGCATTGGCCGAGCTTCTGTTGCCGATTCGGCCTGGTTAGGCTTGTCGACAGAGGTTTATCTATTCGTTGCGGTTTTCTTCTTTATTTCGTGTTTTGGTATGGCTCGCTACTCTCTTTACTTAGAGAACAAGCTCAATACCGGCCACAAGCGATAACAACTAATTTTAAGAGTTTATCAATATGTCAGAAACACAAAGTAACTCAACAAACGAACTCTGTATCGAAATTCGTAACATGAACAAGTGGTATGGCGACTTCCACGTGCTTAAAAACATTAACCTAGAGGTTGCTAAGGGCGAAAAAATCGTCATCTGTGGCCCTTCAGGGTCTGGCAAATCAACCATGATTCGCTGTATTAACCGTTTGGAAGAGCATCAGCAAGGTGACATTATTGTTGATGGCACTGAGCTAACCAACGACCTAAAAAATATCGATGCAGTGCGCCGCGAAGTGGGCATGGTGTTCCAACACTTTAACTTGTTCCCACACCTCACGGTATTGGAAAACTGCACTTTGGCACCAATATGGGTGCGTAAGGTACCTAAAGCTCAAGCTGAAGCGACCGCCATGGAATTTCTTGAGCGTGTCAAAATCCCTGAGCAGGCCAACAAGTATCCAGGGCAACTTTCGGGTGGGCAACAACAGCGCGTGGCTATTGCACGTTCTTTGTGCATGCGTCCAAATATTATGCTGTTTGACGAGCCAACCTCTGCCCTAGACCCCGAAATGATCAAGGAAGTTTTAGATACCATGGTGTCTTTGGCTGAGGAAGGCATCACCATGTTGTGCGTGACACACGAAATGGGGTTTGCTAAGCAGGTTGCCGACCGTGTGATCTTTATGGACGAAGGTGAGATCATCGAAACCAACACCCCGCATGAATTCTTTGACAACCCTAAGCACGATCGTACTAAGTTGTTCTTGAGTCAGATCTTGGGTCACTAAGACAACCCTATACTGGCATCCACTCAGACTGTGGGTGCCAGCACTCACCCTCTCTTGTTCCCAGTATTGCCAAACTTATGCCCTCTCTCCAGCAGCTCGCTACCGTCGAACAACAAATTGGCCGCAGTCCAAGGGGTCTAAAGTCCATTGCTGCCAGTTCAGCTAATGGCGTGCCTCTAGTACTTAAAATGCACCCTTTGGTAGATGGCAAGCCCTTCCCCACCTTATACTGGTTATGTTCGAAAGATTTACATAAAGCCATTAGCCAAATTGAGGCGACGGGCATGGTCAAGCAGCTTGAACAGCAACTGAAAGACGATGAAGATTGGATGTCTGCCTATCAGGCCAGTCAACGGGACTACGTGGCCGCACGTTGGGCCAATTGTTCAGCTCAAGAAACAAAGCAATTACAAGATTTAGGTTATGCGTCTTTATTTGATACCTACGGCATTGGTGGCTTACGAGACTGGCAGCAGATTCGCTGCTTGCATATGCAATATGCCCATCATCTGTGTGGTGAAAATGTGATTGGTCAATGGTTAGACCAACATTATGGTCTCAATGAACTCGTCATTACTATATAAACCTACAGGACCACATAGATAGGTATCCGCCTTAGTTAGTATCGCCCGCGACCTTCAGGCACTGTCTAAATGATCTCGGGCTATAATTACCACCTACGACCTTACCCAAGGTCCTGAAACTGCTCCTCAGCACGATTTTTTACTACCCTATCAACGTTGTATATACGACCGTTCATGCACAGGTACACACCTTCTGAGAGCGTCTGTACCGCTGCTACTGCCACACCTAGATTGAAATCAGCATCAGTCAGCTTGATTATGGCCGGTTGCATGGCACCCATGATGACAACGGTTTTACCCGTTGCTTGTTTGAGTAGCTGGCCCGTGTCTACCATGGTGTCAGTGCCGTGGGTAATGAGCACGTGTTTGCCATTATGGGCCTGCACTGCCATCAGTATTTCTTGACGGTCGGCATCAGTCATTTCTAGGCTGTCTTTGGAGATCATCTGCCTAACATTAAAATCGAAATTAACCTTAACCCGTTGTAGAATTTCCGTCGCTGCGGGAGGGCCAATCTGATAGTCACTGAGGGCATCAAAATACACCTTGTCGATGGTGCCACCAATAGCCAATACCAATAATTCCATAAGATCTTTCCTATTTGCCCCAAGGGCAGAGTGATTCCACCTTTTGGCGGCCAAGTTTATTTAATGTTTCAATATTGTCTGCGAAGATCTGCTCAGGGTCGGCGACGTGCGCTAGGGCTTTGGTCATTTGCGCTTGGCGTAAAAGATGAATGGTGGGATAGGGTGAGCGATTAGTAAAGTGACTAAGATCCTCAAAAGGCACACCCTCGAATTGATATTGCGGGTGGAACGACGCTAATTGCACATGCTCTGTTAACTGCGCCTGCTCCAGTAGCTGCTGAAACCAATCCAACAGGTCTAGGTAGTCGTCGAATAACTCTAGACCCTGAGAAAACATGAGCAAGCTAGTGGCAATGTCGTCTTCGTCAGCCGCTAGCAGCCGCTCTAACTCAGTCACATAAAACTGCTTTAACTGTGCATCAGTCGTGGCGTCACAAACGGCATAGTGCACTTGGCCTTGAGCAATAACGCTATGGGAAAATGGGCACAAGTTTAAACCCACCACCATTTGGTCCAGCCATTGGCGGCTTAAGTTGACCATTTCTTGGTGTGCGGGTGATAGTGTCTTAGGGTCAAACTTATTGATACAATGGTTCCTTTCTAGTTCGTGTAATTGTTGACTTTTTGTGCCCATATCTCTCGTTCATTCACAAAAGCCCTACCCCTGCGCATGGCGCAGCTATAAGCGGCCCTTATGCCATCGGACTCCTAGGCACTGGCAGGCTTGGCTGCAGGACAAAGGCTCCCTAACACAGCGCCTGATGCACGCCAGTAATGGCCATTTTTCAGTCCGAGTTGTGAGCAATGAGTGGGGCGTTCCTAGCCCTTCAGAGGCCCAAGCACTTGCGCTTAAACCACGTCAGAAGGCCATTATCCGTCAAGTTGAGTTACTTTGCCACGGTCAAGTCTGGGTCTGCGCTCGCAGCATTATACCCCACAGCACCCTCACGGGTGGCTTACGAAAATTTAAAAACATAGGCAATAGGCCCTTAGGCGCCTTATTATTTAAACACCCTAATATGGTGAGAGGTGCATTGGAAGTGGCCTGCCTTAAACAGAGGGCTTGCCCACTAGAGCATTGGGCCCGCCGCTCGGTATTTTACTTAGATAATAAAGGCATTTTGGTGACCGAGGTATTTATGCCACCCATGGGCTCTATATTGCCGAAAGACGCTTAGGGATTAATTCTTGTAGGGTCACGAACAGCTCCTGATAAGCTTCAATACCAGAGTCTAGTGGATCGGCAAGTTCACGCTCGACTGCAAGCAGTTGGTAACGTGGCTGACTATGAGGGCTGAGGTCAGTGCCTAGAGCTTGCGCAAATTCGATATGCTCTTGGGTCATGCCCCACACATCATCGGCCCAATCTAAATCGGCTATGGAAAGCCTTTGGCTGGTGCCTAGCCAATTGATGTTAGCCGCAACAAGCACTATTAATGCCTCTTCTGTGGTCGCATCACCAGCATTAGCTCGAATACCACGAGACTCAAGTGCCACCCTATCTCCATGTAATTGCGACCACTGTTGAGCCATGGCGTGGGCCATTTGCGACCGACAAGTATTACCGGTACAGAGCAATAACAACTTATGTGGTTTAGTGGGCATGATAATGCCTTTTGGTCAGCGACAGTAAAGGCGCATATGTTAGCATGGGACTTTATTATAAGTTGAAGCATTATCGTGATTTCATTTGTTTCCCGTTGGCCCCAATTTAAAAGTCTAATGCGTCTTGACCGACCAGTGGGCACCTATTTACTCCTGTGGCCCACCCTGTGGGGCCTCTGGTTGGCTGCTGAAGGTATGCCAAAATTCGACGTGTTGGTTATTTTTATTGCTGGCGTTTACCTCATGAGAGCCGCCGGCTGTGTCATCAATGACTATGCTGATCGCAAGGTGGATGGTCATGTCGAACGCACTAAGCAAAGGCCACTGGCCACTGGTATGGTGACCCCTAAGGAAGCCCTGAAGCTATTTTTCAGCCTGTGTGTGTTGGCATTAATATTAGTACTATTAACTAATACTTATACCATTGGCTTATCCTGTGTAGCCCTTGTGTTAGCCACCAGTTACCCGTTTATGAAGCGCTATACACACTGGCCCCAGGCGGTGCTGGGCGCCGCATTTGCCATGGCAATACCCATGGGCTTTGCCGCCCAAACACAGGCTACCGGACTTACAGCGTGGCTAACATTTGCGGCGGCCATTAGCATGACTATTGCCTATGACACCTATTACGCGATGGTAGACCGAGACGATGACATTAAGATTGGTATCAAGTCCACTGCAGTACTGTTTGGGAGTTGGGACCTTAGCATCATTGCTGTGTTTCAGTGTTTGTGTGTGGGTTTATTATGGACGGTGGGGCAGATCAACCACTTAGGTGGCGCTTTTTACCTAGGCTTAAGTGTGATGGCTGGGCTATTTATTTATCAACAGTGGCTAGGCCGCAGCCGCATGAGGGAAAATTATTTTAAGGCGTTCATTAATAGCCACTGGGCTGCTTTAAGTGTGTGGCTGGGCCTGTTGATCGATTTTAGTTAGGACGTCGTGCTCGGCCACATACAGGGCTGTGGCGCCTGCTACGGCAATGGGCATGGCGAAGAAGTTAACGATGGGGATCATTAACAAGAGTGACACGCCTGCACCAAAACCAAGGTGCAACAGGCGCTGTTGCCGCAGACTTCGCCGCATGGCGCGGAAACTAAAGCCATTGTTGTCCATCGGATAATCAATGTATTGGATCACCATCATCCACGCCCCAAACAGCACCCACAGCCAAGGAACGATAAAGTTAACAAAAGGGATAATAAGGCTGACCAGACTGAGCATTGCAAGCACCATCAATCGGGGAAGATAGTAAGTTAATTTGCTGACTTCTCGGCCTATTGAGCGTGGGATACTCGCTGCGATAGCCCCCCAATTTGATTGTCCAAGGTCTTGTCCAGTGAGATGTAGCTGTACTTTTTCTGCCAGTAGTCCGTTCAGGGGCGCGGCAATAAAATTAGCTATTAAATTAAAGCCAAAGAACACGGCCATACCAAATAAAAGCGCGAATAAAAACCACAATAGCCAAGTAATCCCGCTCAGCCATTGGGGTAACCAACCTAAAACGCTGTTCATCCATCCACTGATAAAGAAAATCAGCAGGCCAAGACCAATCGCGAACATAATGATATTGACCAATAGGGGTAGGAGGACAAATAACCTCAATCCAGGGTGGGACAATAATCTTGCGCCGTGCAGCAAGTAGCTAAAACCTTTGACCAATGGCATGACTTATTCTCGTGATAAATGTGAGGCTATTTGAGCGATTGCTAAGCTATTGTCAAGCTGTTGAACCTAGCTTAAAGGCAACAGTAGTGGTTAGATCTCTAACCAATGGGCATTTTTTCTAGCCATGACTCATACTGATACCAATATTGCTCACACCGTCTGCCATAGACATGGACTTAAGTTGATCAATTTGTGATGATTTAGCAACATTTTGCGAAATCAACAAGGTCATTACGTCGGTTTGAAATGCCAATTCTTGGAGCATAAGCTCATGGGTTTCAATGTGGCGAATGAGTTGTTCGTCACTTAGATCGTCTTCCGCATGCAGTTCAACGAACTTGGCCACACTTTCACGTGACAAATGAGCCACACTAGCGGCATCTTCAAAACAAGCATTATCGACACAATGCAGGGTTGCCATAAGTGCTACTAACGCATCAAAGGCCAGGCCTGCACCAAAGCTTTCATCCTCATCACCATGGATGATCGCCTCAACTTTGGTTAGCTGGGTTTCGGCATTCATATTGCCACGCAAGGATAGTTGCTTCCAAACTTGGTCTAAGGCTGTTCTGGCAATGCTAACCTGATTAGTCTCTAACAAACTATCGTATAGGGCATAGTGAGGAAAGATGCGCTCACACAGGGCTGCGGAGAAAGCGGTTTGCTGCCAATCTTGCATGTCTCGAAGTGGTGCGTATAACTCATCGAAGTACATTATTTCTCTCCAAACTAACCAATTGAGGGTTATTATAAAGGGTTATTGCCCTAGGGTCATAGTTCTTACGTTGGCCAGGCAAAACAAAAACCTGTTAGCCTCTGGCAACCGCAATAGCAGCCACCATAATACCCCCGCCCAGTACCCTAGAAATAGTGTTGGCCCAAGCAGATTGACCCACATAGTTGAACAAACGTCGGCCCATGATGCCATAGGTCATCATCACTGTGGCAAGGCACAACATTTTAAGGGCGCCAAAATAAACGATGTCGTGAGCAAAATGGTCGGGCCTAGTAAACTGGGGGAATAAGGCCATAAAAAATAGTAAGGCTTTGGGATTGGCCAATGAGGTCAGCATGCCTTGGCGGTAGCTAGACCAGATACTTTTGTATTGTCCCGCCTGACTATTGGCAGCCGCATGGGGTTTACCTATGCCATAACGTACAATGTTATAGGCTAAATACACTAAATAGGCGGCCCCTAGATAACGTAAGGTGTTAAATATCATGGGGGTTTGGGTTAAGAGTAGGCCTAGGCCCGTGGCCACCAAACTAATCCATATGACATTAGCGGTGAGCAAACCCATAGTGCCGGCAACAGCATTACGGAAACTGAACGCAGATTGGTAAAGGATAAACAGCACACCAGGACCTGGGGTAACTTCGAGGAATAAGGTAATGGCAAGGAACTGCAAGGTAGACTCGAGCATGATGGCTTTCCTGAGTGTGGGAGCGCATGTTAGCACTAGTCAAGGTCACTTTAAAACCACACGCGCCTGAGACGATACTCTTAGCACTCTTAAGCGGCGTTGCAGATCGCCGTTGTTGATTCATTAATGGCTTTCTTGCGCGCATTTTCTAGCAGGCAATGAAAAGCCCCAATGCATAAGTATTGAGGCTATAAAAGTATAGTCTAAAAAAAACAATATCTGCTAACCTGCCTCTGTGATCAACTACCTAAAAACATGCTCTGCACACTCCCTCCAGCCATCTTTGTGAGGAGCGCAGCGACGTGGCAATCCATAGTCTGGTGGTATTGGATCGCCGCGCTGCGCTCGCGAAGACGGGTTCTTTACGGTAACCGTACTTTCAAGGGCCCAATAAAAAAGCCCCAATGCATAAGCATTGAGGCTTTCTTAATGAA
>Ga0209815_1001901_pt1 | contig 13181 bp, 11 predicted proteins | sample CoawatmetaG00DNA_FD_187507 | JGI IMG/M metagenome (GOLD analysis project Ga0209815, IMG submission 187507) | Marine microbial communities from the West Antarctic Peninsula - Coastal water metaG002-DNA (SPAdes) (version 2) | ecosystem: Environmental > Aquatic > Marine > Coastal ...
CCAGGGGAATTTGGCGGTGAGAGAGGGATTCGAACCCTCGGTACCTTGCGGTACACACACTTTCCAGGCGTGCTCCTTCGGCCACTCGGACACCTCACCATTTGAAGGCGCAGATTTTATGTCTTTGCTGTCATAGTGTTAATATTCAATTAGTTAGCAACTTAGCTATCTGCCAGAAAATCAACATGTCCAAGTCATTCATCAGTTTCAAGTTATACACTCGAGGGGCGATTGTATCACACCGATGTTACACAGCCACATGAACCAAGCCGTCACCTTGATTATAGATAATTATGATGGCAGTCTATAACCTGGATAGATAACATGGACGTACTTCAAATAATGGATAAAAAAACTAAAGAATCAATGAGTCGCCTTACTGAAGAGCAAGTATATGCAAAAGTGTATGAAGAGGTGTCTAACGGAAAAAAGAGAGAAGGGTTGTGGGCAAAATCACTGGCGAACTCGGACGGAAACGAAGACAGAGCTAAATCTCTGTACATAAAATACCGCGCCCAATCAATAATAGATGAAGCAGCTGTAGCCGAAGCAGCCATCACCAATACTGAAGAAGCTAAACAAAAAGATGCTGCCAGTAATGCACGACGAGAAGCAGTTGACAGCTTTACGAGCAAGCTGTTTCGGGTGATTAGTATACTCGTCTCGTTATTTTTTGCTCTGTTTGGCATCGTCGCAACTATTATGGTCTTTACCGAAGAATTTAACATCGTTATGATAATTATCGCGGCCGTTTGTTTATTCTTTGCACTGGGAATTTGGAAATTTGGTGGGCGCTCCAACTAGCCTACCTTTGCTTATCTAACAACGTAATTAGACTTTCAGCTCTTGCCCGTGATGTTTTAACCAGTCCCGACAATCACAGTAGTTGGGTAAGACCTTCTCCACCTGCTGCCAAAAGGCTGGCAAGTGATTGTGGCGTAGCATGTGACCTACTGCATAGCCGACGATGTAGTGAGGTGCCATCCATACAGTGGAGGCACATCAATGGAGTAGTAGTATGATGCTGTGTAAAAGTATCAGCTACTCATTTCATGGCTCCCCTACAACTAAAATGTAGTCTATAACTGGGAATTCAGAACAAAGTACCAACTTTATTATGTCCTATTTAAAGAGTATGATTCAGCAGCTTTGGAATATATACGCCGCTCAGATAATGCGAACTTCTAAGCTTAAAATGTGTACTAGAAAAGGACATCTACTATGAATGCATTGATTTTATATTTATTGAGATATTGGAATGGACGCTTAAAGCTATTACATGCGTTTCTCCATGTATATCTACCACTAACTTTGGCCTGGATTGCAGTCAAGGCGTTTATTTCAGACCCCTCTGCAGATGGCATGGTGGTTGTGTTGGTTACAATCGTTGTAGGCCTCATCCTATCAATCTATAAAGGTGTTGGATTGTGGCGCTGTGCCAACAGTGCTGAAAAAACAATTACTAAGTATTTGGCAAGATTGGTTGCAATATTGCCGCTCACAATCGCTATTTCAGGGTTTGTGATTATTTTTGTATCGTATTTTTTGATTGAATTGTAATTGTCGATACTGCTATGACCTATATATGTCCTATTGAGGTCATTAACTAACGTAGCGAACAGCGTGTAACTGCAAAATACAACTATTGGAATATAACCATTCGAAGTGTGCTCGTTTTTTAAGTATGTCATCACAGTCTTATCTCAGACTTACACTGCCAATTCTTGCCCGTGATGTTTTAACCAGTCCCGACAATCACGGTAGTTGGGTAAGACCTTCTCAACTTGCTGCCAAAAGGCTGGGGAATGATTGTGATGAATCATGTGACACAGTTCATGAACCACCACATAGTCAACGATGTAATGAGGTGCCATAATAATGGCCCAGTGGAAACTTATGTCACCAAGGCTTGAGCAACTGCCCCATCTAGACTTGTAATCCTTTACCTTAACAGTCTTAGGCTCAACACCAATAACCTGAGCAAATCGAGCTACCTTCTCATTGAGGCGTTTTTCCGAATGCTGCATGTACCAGCTCGCCAGGTCTCGCTTGATGTCCATATCAGCGCCTACTACTAACTTTCCTAGTGTAAGCTTTACGGCCTCTGATGAGCCTTGAACAAGCTTCAAGCGATAGTTCTTACCTAGATAAGCAAAGGCTTCACCACTAACATATTCTTTAGGTTTCTTAGGCTTCATCAAAGATTGTTTGCGTAGCTTGTCACGAATCCATGAAGTCTTTTCACAAACAATCTGTTCAATGCGTGCGTCAGACAAACCCTGAGGAATAATCACTTGCACCTGACAGTCGACCACCTGCACGGAAGCACTCTTTTTGCGGTTGGTGCGAATCACCTCAATGGGAAATTCTAGCTGGTCCAGGGCTGCTATCGAATGCACGGTCACCTTACCTTGAATTTAGCCTGAGCTAAGTCCATGAAACGCTCGTTAATAGCTTCAATTAATTCTTTAGAACCGAAGTTTTCGTTGAGGATGGCACGTTTAATACGCTTTTTCATAGCCTTCTGTTCATCCCACTTACTAAAGAAGTCCACCACTTCAGTGGCTTCTTGCATCATACCTACCAACTGCTTCACCACTTCAATTACTCGCTGATGGGTTGCTTCATCCACATCTTCGTCATGCAAGCGGCTCACCTCGGCCATCAGGATATTATGGAAGGCAAATTCAATGTCGTTTAAACCAATATCAGCAGCTTGTTTCTGGCGGTCAATTTCTATAGTGCCCCTGAACTCCAGCAACATTTGCACTAGGGAATCCCACTTCTCTTCGCTTTGCTTGATGATTTCGCCCAGGCGCTTAGATAAGGCTTGGTAGTATTCAGGGTCCTGCTCTAAATTGACCTTGATGTGGTCCTTGATTGCGTTCTCTACTTCAGATGCTTTGGAGCGGTCAGATTTGTGCTCGTCCAGCTTATCTTTGAAATCCTGAGCTAGCAGGTCTACAGGCGCTATCTTAGGATTAACTCCAGTCGAGTAAATATGCTCTTCAATCAGCTGACGGACCTTCTCACCTGCGCCTGCAATATCTAGCTGCTCATCACGGTAACGATTACGAGCGCCATGAGCTATCTTACCCAGACGCTTGAGGTCACCTAAGAAAGGTTGAGCAGAGGCGTCAGGTAATACTATGTCCATCTGTTTAGCGAAGCGACCGAAGTCTGTTTGGAATTGTTGACGTTTAGCCTCGTCACGCAAGGAATGGATACACTCATCCAAGTCGTTTAAGTCCAAGCCTTTAAAGTGTGCCACCAGCCGTGTATGAGCCGCTTTAAGCTTAGGAAGTTCTTCCTTGAAGTTAGTTAAAGCTCCTTGCACATCATCGTCAGAGAACATCTCTAGAGCTTCAGTGAGGTAGTCACTCAAGCCATAGTAGTCAACAATGTAACCCTTAAACTTATTCTTGCTGGTACGGTTAACACGGGCAATGGTCTGCAGCAGGTTATGGTCTTGCATCTTCTTATCAAGGTACATAACTTGAGCAATAGGCGCATCAAATCCTGTAAGAAGCATGTCTTTAACGATGAGAAAAGATAAGCCAGACTGGCCCTCTCCATGCCCCAGAGGCTTCTTGAAGGCTTCTATTTGTTGCTTGTGTTTCTGACCATCGGTGTAATCCCAGAAACGCTTCTCATCATTATGGTCGCCGGAGATAATGACAGCACTCTCAGGCGCTTCTAGTTCATCCATCATCTCTTTATATAGCACAGCTGCATGACGAGACGAGGTGACAATCATGGCCTTAAAGCCATTGGGTTGAATGTGTTCACGGTAGTGTCTGAGAATATCAATACACACTCTACGAATCCGCTGAGGTGCTTCTAAAACAGCGCGCTCAGTGCCAAATTTCTTACGAATGGCAGCCTGCTCTTCGTCTGTTCTGTCACCAAAGTACTCATCGAACAGACTATCTAACGAGTCACCTGTAACACCCACATGGGCTTCTCGGCCTTCGTACAAAATCTGAATGGTTGCGCCATCCTGCACAGCCTGTTCAATGGTGTAGGTATCAATATAAGAGCCAAACTCATTATTGGTTTTCATGCTCTTAATCAACGGGGTGCCAGTAAATGCAATCTTAGGTGCATTGGGTAAGGCTGCATTAATAGCCATTGCCAAAGTGCCGTTTTGAGTACGATGAGCTTCATCAGCAAGCACTATGATTTTGTGGGAGTCATTCAGCAGTGGAAAGTTAAAATCATCAGCACTGTCTTGGAACTTCTGCACCATCGCAGTGACCACATCAGATGAATCCTTGGCGAGCAGTTCTTTTAAATGACTTACAGACTTGGCTTGATGAATAGTTTCTTGTTGAGTACGGGCAAAGGTGGCTGTGATTTGGTCGTCCAGCTGGGTGCGGTCAGTAATGAACACCAACTTGTACTGACTTAGCTCGGCATCACGCCTCATCTTCACAGTAAGAAAGACCATGGTAAGTGATTTACCTGAACCTTGAGTGTGCCATATCACACCACCACGTTCTTTGCGGGTCTTGCCAGACTTAATACGAGCCATAGTTTTATGGACAGCACGGAACTGTTGATAGCGAGCTATCTTCTTCAGCACACGGCCATCTGTAGGCTCAAACACGGTGAAGTTCTGCACCATATCCAAGAAGTTAGCTTTGCTGAATAATCCGGCAATGAGCACTTGCTGAGAATCTGGCTTTACTTCACCCACAGTTTGGTTATTCGCCAACACTTGTTCAGACGTGAATGGGTACGGGTCTTTCCATTCTAGATAGTGTTCCATGCGAGAGCTAATTGTGCCAACTCTAGCTTCATCACGGTGTGTGGACACCATCATCTGATTGTAATGGAATAGCTTCTCTGCACCTTCATCATCGTGGGGCGTTCTGCGATTGGCGTAGCGCAATAGCTGCTCAATACCAGACTCCATGGGATTAGTAATAAACGGTGACTTACACTCAATCACCGCCAAAGGCAGGCCATTCACAAACAATATAATGTCAGGGATGATGTTCTGATTTACACCTGACACTTTGAACTGGTTGGTACAAAGATATTCGTTGTTTTCAGGCGTATCAAAGTCAATCACCTTAACAGTTTGACCTCGGCGGCCTTTACCTAAGTCCTGCTCTACAGACACATATTGAGTAAGACTACTCCATAGAGCCTGATTGATTTCTATTAAGCTGCCGACTTGAGGTTTAGAGATGAGGCGAATGACCTTGCGGAGGTTCTCGTCGTTAATCCATGGATTCAGACGTTGAATGGACGTTTCTAGGCGTTTGATAAGCACCACATCACTGTAATAAGCACGCTCGTTAGATTCTTCTGGAGATAGTTGTTTCCCGTGAACGAAGTCCCAGCCCAAATGCTGTAGCTGGTCCAAGGCGGGCTGTTCAACCTTGTCGAGTTCGTCAGAGGCCATTAGTTCACCGTCACTCGGACTTTGCCAGTGAGAAGGTCTTGCATAAGGGACTTCTTGAGGGCTTGAGTTTGAGCGAGTTTTCTCTTAACTCTGCTAACTTTTTCATCAACTGCTAGAAGTATCGACGTAATGCTGTTTTGCTCAGTAATTGGCGGAATCCTTATGAATAACTCTTTTTGTGCTTTGATACCAATGTAGTCTCTCGTCGATTGACCTGACACTCTAAAGAGTTCCCTTTGGAATTGTTGTGACTGAAACCAATAAAAAAGGAACCTTGAACTTAATCTCCCGGCATCCTTTATCCGATAATAGGTAACTTGTGGGGTACACATGATGGCGCCACAGTCTTCATCGACAACAGCAACTTCTCCAATAGTCGCTTTATGCGTCAACAACACGTCTCCTACTTTAGCAAATCCAATCCTGAGTCCTTCATATACGCCTGTTGGAATCTTTTTTGCTCTTGAGACATCAACTTTTCCGTTGCGCAAATCACTTGCCATCACGAATGGGATACCTTTAATTACATAATCACTAGATTTTGGATGTTGACTTCCGTGGTTCCCATCTTGAATGCTGTCTAGGATTTTGCACTTAAGCGCTTCATCCACAGAGATATTAAACCAACTCTTCGGAATCCTCCCCAACTCACTGTCCTTGAACTCTGTGTGACCGATGCCTTTGGTCAATAACTCGTTCCTGGTTGCCTTCTTGAGGTCTTGGAGTTTGTCGATTTGTTTCTGAGTGTTCTCAATCACCTCATCCACAGAGGTGAGGATGGATGCAATTTTCTTTTGTTCGGGGAGGGGTGGGACTGGTAGAGAGACCTTCTTCAGTCCCTCTCCTGTTATTTGAGGTTGTGCCGACCCGCTAATTACGTCTGAGAATGTCCTAAATTGAGTTGCATAGAAAAGATAAAACTTGCTCACTTCTCTGCTTAAGTTATCTAGACACATCGAATTGCCAGTAATGTATGTTCGAGAAGGGATTAAATTAACAGTGCCGCAAGTCGCTCCTCTGCATGTGACCGAGATAGTTTCGTCTTCATGGTTGAACTTATGATAAAAACCGATAAATCCATTTGCTCCGAAGACCCTATAACCCGTTTCAGTAAGGTCTGAGCTGGAAATCGTTTTCCATTGCTTTGGGTTACATAGTTCAACGAGGTTTCTCCAACTCCAATCATTAGGAATGGTATCGGGTATTTGCAGAGGAAGGGTCATAACATCTGAAAGGTTACTCATAACCAAGTTCCTTCAGATAAACCCACATAACCTCTTCAGATTCTTTCACCTGCACATCTATGTCATGCAAAGACACCCTATACTTGTCCCACCATCGTTCAAACTGATTAATAACGCTCTGGTCTGCTCCGGCTAGATGGTCTTGTAGCTGTTCTTTGGTCTCAACCTCAGGTTTGAAGTCATAATACTCATTGTCTCTGCGAACAAACACACAGGACACATCCATGCCATCCAGTGTCTCTTGAATATAGTCATTCTCAACTTCTGAGACTGGAATACCGCCTTTTAGAATTGCCTTCACATCAAACTGTTCAGGAGGCGGTGAGGTATCTGCATACCTACGAATGTTGAGGTTATAGTCATTCTCACGAATCTCATCCATCTCGACAACTTTGGAATACCTGCGTTCATTCTCATAGGCATCATAGATATTTAGAATATGTTGAATATCCGTATCCCTGAGCTTGTTCTGATTCTTGCCTTCCTGATATTCCAACTCACCATTGATGAACAGAACCTTGTTCTTGCGCTCTGCTGGTTTGCTCTTATTGATAATCAGTAATGCAGCAGGAATGCCTGTGCCATAGAACAGTGATGAGGGAAGACCAATCACAGCTTCTAACAGGTCATCTTCAAGGATGCCCTTACGAATTTCCTTCTCGCTGGAACCTCGAAATAGGACACCATGAGGAACAACCACACCCATCATGCCTTCAGAGTTCACTGAGGCAATCATGTGTTGGATGAAAGCTAAGTCCCCAGAATCCTTAGGTGGCGTACCATATGGAAATCGTCCGTACGGGTCGTGTTCGGCTTGGTCTTTGCCCCACTTCTTTAAGCTAAACGGAGGGTTGGCAATCACTCGGTCATAGACCATGAGTTCACCTTGCTGAACATGTTTAGGGTCACCCAAGGTATCGCCTTGTCGAATGTCAGCATTGAACACACCATGTAGGAACATGTTCATCTTACAGATAGCCCAAGTATTGAGGTTCATCTCCTGCCCGTATAGAGACAGGTTAGACGGGTTCTCCCCGTGCTGGGTTAGATAGTTACGAGTGGTGACTAACATGCCACCAGAACCTACTGTGGGGTCATACACCTTCATTCCTGCATGGGGCTTCATCAAAGCTACCAATAACTGCACTACCTCAGTAGGCGTATAAAACTCACCACCTTTCTTACCAGCTGAATCAGCAAACATCTTAATCAAGTATTCGTAGGCACTGCCCAACAAATCTGGAGATTCGAAGTCTTCGTTACGTAAGCGATAAGTAGAGAAGTGACGCAGCAAGTCTTGCAGCTTTTTATCAGACAGCTTGTTCTTAATATTGAAATCAATGGACTGCAACACACCACCAAGGGATGGGTTCGCTTCCTCAATTGATTCTGTGGCCTTGTTGAGTTCTGCGCCTATGTCGTGCTTGAGGTCTTTTAACTGGCTCCAACGTGCTCTCTCAGGTACAAAGAAGGTCTTGTCATATTCATCTTCGTCAGTGGCAAGGTCTTTAGCTTGCGCTTGGCTTTTACCCATGGACAAATAGTGCTGGACTACCTTCTCTTGCTCTTCATCAAAGGAGTCAGACAGACGCTTGAGGAACATCATGCCAAAGATGTAATCCTTGAATTCAGAGGCATCCATATTGCCGCGTAGGATGTCCGCAGTTTGCCAAAGGAAAGATTCGAGTTGTTGCAGAGTGAGCTTCTGAGTCATGAGTGTCGCTAAGTTCCGTTTAGGTGATGTGAACAGGGAGTTTGTTGAATGCTCGCTGTGTAGTTTTAGATTAGCTCAACTAGTCACTAGGGGCAATTGATTTGGGAGAAAAATATGTGGCGTTATATGAATATAGGACGGACGGAACTACCCCCGCGTAGGGGTCGTGTAGGCCTATAGATAACTTCTTAGTACAGGGGGTATATATACTATATAGCTATGGTAGCCATATTGGCCATACTCCTACTTCAGCCCTGCTGCCTTTAGGATTGAATGGACCGATGTTCTACCAATACCCACTTCATTGATGATGTCCACTTGCTTGGTGCCAGCTTTAAATAGGCTGATGACTTGGTCCTTCAGTTCCTGCTTCAATGGAGCCTTACCTTTGTATTTGCCTGCAGCCTTAGCCATCGCTATGCCGTCCAGCTGACGCTCTCTACGTAGGCTATTCTCGAACTCAGCAAACACACCCAGCATGTCTAAGAACGCCTTACCTGCAGCTGTAGACGTGTCTATTGGCTGCTCTGTTGCTTGTAGATGGACACCTCGACCTTTGAGTTCATGAATTATATCCTGCAGGTCTTTGAGGCTTCTAGCAAGTCTATCTATGCGAGTCACCACCAAGGTATCACCACTTCTAAGATAGCTAAGAACGCTCCCTAGCTCCGCCCTAGACACCCTGCTCGTACCCGATACTTTCTCTTCCCAGACTCGATGACACCCTGCAGCCTTTAGTGCTTCAACTTGAATGGTGGTGTGTTGGTCATGAGTACTGACTCTGGCATAACCATAGCGTTGATGTGTAGTCATTTGTTCACCTGTTTATGTCCAAATAGGGTCTAAGAGGCTTTCATACTATACATATGTTCATGAACAATCAATGCCTAATGAACATTAATCTAAAATCTCTGAACAGTTCACAAGAGGTAAACCCCAAGAGAACATTAATCGTAGGTCTCTTCTAAATAGGGAGTAACAACTACCACTGCAGTCGTAGCCGGTAAGGTTGCTCTATAAGGGAAGCAAGCAATATGTGATTCAACATGACTGATGCGGGTGGGCCACCCTCTATCCTTTACTGTGACTGGATTTGAGCAAAGGTTGCACTATCACAGTAAGCAAACCGCAAACCTGTCCATGGCAGCCCAATTGTCTTTTGGGAACATGCCACCTAATCAACTTAAGTCACAGGAAATACAATGACTGAACAACATAATGTAAACCCACAACAACAATTACGTAACCCCTATTGTAAGCGCGCTATGCGTTTCACCAAGGAAGGCTACGAAGCACTTATCAACCTAAAGAAGAAACTGGAGGCTAAGCTAGAGCGGCCTATTTCAGAGTCTGTAGCCATCGATATGGCGTTACTTGGAGGTTCATTCTCATGAAACCAACAACCAAGAACCAAGTAACGACGATGAACCTATTAGCCTCATTGGATTGTTCACTGCAGGTATTAGTCTCAGAGTACCCACGTATGACCTTATTGCAAATGAAGGTATTCACGGCTATCGCTTCTGGACACTCTACAATAACTCAAATAACTGCTGCAACGGGTAGACATATAGACGGCATTTACCGAACTGTAGACACCTTGTCTCAGGGCATGAAGTTGGACAATAAAGGAGGTGGATTGAACTTAATCCAAAGCTCAGTCAGCCGTAAAGGGAGGCCGTGTAAGGTGTTTACACTCACTCCATGTGGACTACAACTCATTACAGCACTGTCCTCAGCAATAGAAAAAGCACAGTTACCTAGCTCTCACAGAACTGGACTTTTCAGCTGGCTGCCATGGTTTGGTGGTGGTAGCTAAGTCATCTGTAATGATGGACATCACCCTAGTACATCTTGGGTGGTGACTATCACTGACACCAATTATTCACGACTCTTAGCGTCGGCTGAGTGATTTTTACGTGGTCGCTCTATCTCAGATACCCACCACACCAAGGAAGGTGACGTCACACCCCCCTCATTTGTGGTTCATATACTTATGTCCGCAATTCACAACATACGTTAGGAACAGTGATTCGTGGCAACTCCATATTTAGCTTATGTGTCCCGTAATTGATGATGTGTAAGCATGAATCGAAGCCATCTTAGGCCTAGGAGTTTGCTCTCATCATAGTAAGTCCGGCCTTGTTTATATACCGACCGTTGTTGTCCTTATTTCCTAGCCTTACAGAAGAAGCTACTGCACGACTTAAACCTCCACACTCACCATGAATAGTGGGTTTCAAGAATAAAGCAGGTGTTGAGATATTAATAGTCCATCTGATTACTCCAGGATTACAGCCTCCACGCTCAGCCCCAATCCCAAAACCATCTTCATTTGAGCTGAAATATCAGCAAACACCATTCCAATCGACCATCGACAACCCATCGACTTCATCTGTAAGCCTATGTCGAAGTGTTCGATTTCTAACAATATATATAATTCAGGACCATACCTATGGCACGTACAAGCACCATGAAAGGCAAGCAAAGTGTATCTTATCGTTACTTTTCAGATGAAGGACTTGAAGCCTTTATTAACCTTCCCAATACAGTGCAAAAATTGCTCTTCAAAATCATTAAGGATTCTGATAAAAAAGACAATTGCTGTCGACTAAATCCTCAGCAACTCATAGCGAAGCATGGACTAAATCAAAGCAATACATACACACACCTCCGTAAACTAAAGTCTGTCAATTTCTTGAGAGACGTAGAGGATATTTATGGCACCACTCGATTGATGGTCAATCCTGAATGGGCATCATGGCAGAGCAGGGACTTAGTAAGGTTCACGATACTCATGTACTCACTGGGTTCACATGAACTGACCCTCAAACACCTAGGGTTGGAAGAAAAATGCCGAGGCCGAATAGATATTTATACGGGCGAACATTTTGATTGGTTTAGGAACGGGCTTGAAAAAGCAAATTGTCATTACGGATTGCCGGCAAACACAGGATATGAATACGTTTCAACTGACATCGTCACTTCTAAAAAGGCAACACAAGTTCTACCCACTAGTTCGATGAATACTGGCAATACTGATAACCAAGCACCTTACTCGTTTGAAGAGTGCACAGATTATGAAAAGGATAATAATGAGGCATTCGACGACTACGCCGATTCCTACCAGTTCAAAGGGAATACTCCAGCTATGCTTAGTTTCAAAGATGTCCGTGCACGCATGACATAGTTGGATAAGTTTCTTCGGTATTGTGCAAGGTAGTGAGCGCACACCCTAGCGAAGCTGGGGACGGTTCAATCGGCTGCATGAACCCTGACCCAGTGACCGTCTAACGCTACCTATGACAGGGTCAGCTAAAGTAGGATACTTTGTTCAACTGACGTTTCATGTGGTTTAAACTGAACTCTAAGGCGCCATAAGAACGGCTGACAGAAGCCGAGCCAGACCAGCCGCCCAGATAGTCAGCAATGTCACTAGGTACTTCTGCCTCACGACACGCATCTCTGAAGCTATGTCTGAGACTGTGAAAGTGATTGGTGACTCTAAGGCTCCTGAACACAGCATTTATGTGTTTAGAGTAAGTCTGAGAATAGTTTCCATAAATTCCTAGCGATGCACTCTGAAATAACCGCTGACCTTTACCAATCGAAGCTACCCAATCAGCAAGACCTAAACTGATAAGGTGGTGATGTATGGGCACCACTCTGACGGAGCTTTCTGTTTTAAGACTGTTGTCATCAAACCTATCATGAAAGGAAATCACCCATGTATCACGCTCCTTAAATATGTCTTCGCGGCGAAGCTGAAGTATTTCGTTCTGCCGTGCTCCTTGATACGCCGCTATCATCGTTACCCAGAAGTCCTCAGAGCCTTGTGTGAGACCAGTGAACAACTTAGTTAAGTCATGCTCACCCATTGGCTGACGCTTGCTCTTAGCCTTTCTAGCCTCCTTCATGCGCAGGTTGACGAACGGGTTCTTTGCCACCTTATCCTCTTCAAGTCCGTAACTAAACACGGCACTAAGAACATCTAATCGTTTGTTGATTGTTGGTATAGAGGAAGGTTCAAGGTTGAGCTGCTCAGCTATCTCTACAACCTCTTGAATAGGCCGCCCTCTGGTCTTCTTGGATAAAGCAAATCGTACGGGCAGCTTAGCTAGGAACAACATGAAAGTCCTTACCATTTCGCGGCTTATGGACGATGCGTTTGTGTCCGAGCCAAAGTACTGCACTGCTACATCAATGGATGAAGAGAAGTCTTGGATGGTCTTTTTGTTACCACCAAGTCTAAGCTTAGCCATATAAAAAGAGGATAGGTCCGCAAGGGAAATAGAATCACTGACTACTGTATTCTCTGCCGCTGCCTGAGTTTGGACACAAGCTTGAGGAACGATAGCCACAGGTGCGCTTTGAAACGCATTCATGCTCAATCTAGCAGGTGAATTCTGGTCGTCCCTGAGCCTTTGGAATTCATTATCATAGTGAACCAACAAGGTATTTCGTCTTCGCTTTGCTTCGGAGAAATCCTTAGTTTGCAGAGAGTGGCGTATGGATGGATTAGGGAACTTAAGACGTAAATCAATAGGTACACGGCGGCAGAATTGATAGGTCGACTTTCGGACTTGAAGGCAGTACATAAAGCGGTAGCTCCATATGTAATGTTACACACACATGTACGCTTAAAACTGCTGAAACGCCCCGCTGGCGGGACATTAAGAGATTTGGCGGTGAGAGAGGGATTCGAACCCTCGGTACCTTGCGGTACACACACTTTCCAGGCGTGCTCCTTCGGCCACTCGGACACCTCACCATTTGAAGGCGCAGATTTTATGTCTTTGTTGTGTAAAAA
>Ga0209815_1001903_pt1 | contig 13171 bp, 10 predicted proteins | sample CoawatmetaG00DNA_FD_187507 | JGI IMG/M metagenome (GOLD analysis project Ga0209815, IMG submission 187507) | Marine microbial communities from the West Antarctic Peninsula - Coastal water metaG002-DNA (SPAdes) (version 2) | ecosystem: Environmental > Aquatic > Marine > Coastal ...
ACTATGTATATTATAACCTACTTATTACTATTAAGGCATCATCTATGTTTTTTAAAAGAATTTCGTATGCTATTTTCACTTTAATTTTTATGCCTGTTCAATTCAGTGGGGCCGATCAAAATTGGCCAACTAGCGCTGGTGGTTATGAATCCCATAGGTATAGTGAAAACTCTACTATCACTAAAGACAATATTTCAGAATTAAAAAAAATATGGACGTTCAAAGGATCTGATGTGTTCAATAGTGACACTGTCCAAGCAACGCCTATTTTCACTGGGGAAAAATTGGTATCTGTCAGTCTTTCTGGAGTTTTAAGAGCTATAAATCCACTCGATGGGTCCTTGCTTTGGTCTACACAGTTATTAACCCCTCTCGGAAGGAGGGGGCTTAGTTATGTTTCGGATCAAAATGGATATGATGGTTTCATTTTCGTAGCTTCTGGAGATTTTGTTTATAAAGTCAGAGAAGGTGACGGCGTCATTGATAAAAAATATCAAACCGGTTTGAGCCTTTTAGCACCGATAATAGTCAAAAACGAGTTATTTGTGGCAACCCTTAAGGAGGGTGTAAAATCTTTTGATATTAACACTGGAGAAATAAATTGGACCTTGCCACTATCTAAAAATGGTGTGACATCTAGAGTATGGTCAGGATTCTCATTTGACGAGATTTCTGGTTATTTGTTTGTTGTAACAAGTAATCCGGGGGGTATAGTCGGAGTGGGTAGAGGCTCTGACGACTTTTCTGTGAGTCTTTTAGCCATTGACTCCAAATCTGGAGGCCTAGAATGGCAGTTTAAACACATTATCAATGACCAGTGGGATCTAGATTTGACTGCTCAGCCTGCTATCTTTGGGATTCCTGGGTCTAGTCGCAGGGCTGTCCTATCAGCGTCGAAAACAGGCGATGTTATATATCTCGATGTTTATACAGGAAAACCAATTTTCGATAATTCCATCACTACAATTTCAGCTCTAGCCTCTGATGTGCCCAATGTATATTTATCGAATAAACAACTAAATATAGCTGTTCCTGAAGCATTTGGGAGTACCGAAATAGACCTAACTAAAGATTTTTCTCATTTAGATAAAATAAATAAAGAGTATACTATTTCTAAACTTCGACATGCCAGAGTAGGAAGATTTGTACCACCTTCAGTCAATTATGACGTTGTTATGTTCGGAATTCACGGCGGCGCTGATTGGCCCGGATTTTCATATAACTCCCCCACTCACTCTATGATTGTACCGTACAACAAAGAGCCATTTATTCTTAGGTTGTTTTATCAAGACTTAAACTTTTACTATATTAAAAAAGCCGCCATCTTCTTTGATGACGTTATCAGTTTTTTGAAGGGCAAGTTAAAAGTTTATGTACATAACCTTAAATTATTTATAGGATCAAATAATACAGTTGAGGGTGTAACAATCAAATCATCAGATGGCGGAATACACCGTTGGTCACAAGAAGAATGGGTGGAAAAAGATATCCCAAGAACAATTGCCAATAAGATATATCCGTACTTACCTTTCTCGTCCAATAGCAAAGTATATTATTCGAAATGCAGTTCGTGTCACGGTAATGCTAGGCAAGGAGACTATCAGTCCGAATTGTCGGGTGGCGGTTTTTACCCTCCTTTAGTTGGTTTGACTTTATCTGATAAATGGAAGAAGTCAGATTCAGCACGGAAGCTTAATAAAATCCACGCTATTGCGGGCGTAGATCTAAAAGTTGAAGAAGAAATTTATGCTCAAATGATGGATTATTTTGATGCATTTGATAAAGATTTATTAGCAAGTGGAAAATTGGATTTGACAGGTTTTTGGCAACTATTGTTAGATCTCGATGGCTTGCCAGCAACCTCTCCGCCATGGGGTGGTTTGGCCAAAGTAGATTTGGCAACAGGTGTAAAGGTTTGGGATGTTCCTTTGGGTATGCGAAAGGGAAGTATCGGTTCAGGAGATATTAATTTTGGTGGTGTTGTTTCTACAGATACTCAGATCGCTTTTGTAACTGGTAACCCTGATGAAATGGCTTACGCATTCGAATTAAAAGAAGGGACGCAAGTATGGAGTAAAAAGCTACCTTTTTCAGGTTCTTCACCCCCCATGATTTTTAATTATCGTGGGTGTGACCTCGTAATTTTTGTTGCTACGGGTGGCCGCTTTGTAGGGTATGAAAAAAATGGTGATTCGATTACAGCGTTCAAGCTTAGTAGCTGTAATTTTAGACCATCTTAATTTTAGAAACAGGTAGTTATTTACTAATGGTTTCATATATTGCAAAGTAAAAAGGCCCCCTATTTTTAATTTACGTTAATAATAGGGGGCTTTCATTTCTACTTGGTTACAGGTTTTATATGTAGGCCCGCATGGTAAATAATTCTGATTTACCATTAGATATAGGATATATATTCGTTATGGAAAATGGTTTCATTAATTTACTGGGTTCTAATAATTTTTATAGAAGACCGGTCTTCCTATTTCTTTTTGTGTATATGGGTGTTTTATTTTTTCCAGCTATATATTTGAATATTACTGGATACAGTGAGGCCATGTACTTCGAGACCAGTTTGACTGATCGTTCAAACTACTATGGTCAAAATTTAATTGCCAACTGTTTATTTTTGTTTGGACTTCTGTGTTCAATTTTTATAGTTAAAACTAGCCCTTCTGTAAAAATAAATTTCCCCCAATTTTTTATAACAGGGAAAAAAATGCGAGCTTTAGGTTACTTTTCTGCTGCGGTTTGCACGATTTATTTTTTGTTATACGGAAGTCAAAAACTATCAAATTTAGGAACTGAACTATCACCAAAAGAATTTCGTGCATTGGGGTTTGACGATGTTCCAGTTTTTTGGGCGTTAGCGTTAGAGGTGACCAGAAAGGTATTTTTTCCAATATTGATAGCATATTTTTTTGTTACTAAACATAAGATCTATTTTTGGGCAGCAATATTTTTTTTCCTACTCGGAGCATTGTCTACATTAGATAGATTCCCTTTTTTAATGGTGTTAGTTTTTTCGTTTTATTGTTCCTACCAATCAACCACAACGCTTAGTGCTCTAGTGTTGAAGTTGTTTATAATGGTGGTTCTTCTTGGTCTAGCCGCATCGGTTTTAACCTATGTCCAGTATAATCGGCTAGATGTGGATCTGGGGACTATCTTATCAAGTGCCAGTGATTTTTTGTTACACAGAGTCTTGTTAGTCCCATCCTTTGCGGCTACCGAGATTGGTTTTCGATATGCAGATATACATGGCTTTTTTAATCTACAGTATTCTAGGCTGGGGTTTTTGTTTGGTGTTGAAAGGATAGGATTCAATACCGACGGGCATGATCCATATTTTGTCGCTCCTGTGGGGGTTACGGCTGATGTATTCAGAAATTTTGGGTATTTGGGTGTTGTTCTAGTCTCAGTTTTCTTCGGCTGGTTCTTAGTGCAATTTGCGAGAGTTCGCTCAGATAATATTGATCCTGGATCCCGAGGCAAGCTGCTATTTATAAAAGGTTTCTTAATCATAAATCTTTCGACTTATCTGGTTTTTGGTAACTTCTTTACTATGGGTGTTTTTGCTGTTTTGGCTTCCTGTTATCTTATTAAAAATTGCAAATTTGAAGAGCTTAGTAGTGATTGAGGAGGAGGTGTTGGGCTGGGAAAATTGGTATCGAGATTTTTGTTTAGCGACCGGTCTTGGTCTATTAATGACCTAATGGTTTATGTGTTTGCTGTTCGGATGGAAAATTGTGCCCAGCAGGATACTTGTGTGAAATCTTCTATTCGTAGGGTGTTATAAAACTGGTTTTTTAACACCAATTTTATATTGTTTGCCTAATTGAATGGATGAGTCTGAAACAGACTCCTCGATTATCACTATGAGCAATTTATAAAAGTACTTGATATTGTTAAGAATGTGGCATGGCTTTGTGAAAGGCCCTATTGAATGCCAGATTCTTTGTTAGTGATTTAAGTAGAAAAGTGTCGGTAGTACGGTAAAACAGGAATGAATAATGTTAGATAAATTTGATGTAAAAACTCACAATTTCGGCGATCTAGAATCTATTAAAAATGAGGCAAGTGATCGTTATTACAAAACATTTGAGTCTCAGAAGCCCTTTAATCACTTAGTGACTGATAATTTTTTGGATCGTAAAGATGTTGAGGTTTTAAATAAGTATCTGAACTCTCAGCCTTTACCTTTTAGGGCGTACGAAAAAGGCATGTCAGGTGGCCTCCACAAAAATGAGTATAAACCGGATCTAAATGATGGCCAACTGGCATCGTTTTTTTTAAAGTTATCATGCCCAGCTTTCCTATCCTATTTAGAGGGTCTGACTGGGATTAGTGGGCTAATTCCTGATCCATACTATGATGGAGGAGGTCTGCATGAGACTTTTCGGTCGGGCGGACTGGGTATACACACAGACTATTTAGGCCACAGTCGACTTAAATTAAAGCGAGTTTTGAATTTAATTATTTATATTACAGAAGGCTGGGAAGAGGGGTGGGGAGGGGAGCTAGGTCTATATGATAGTCCTAGCTCGGAACCAGTGGTGAAAATCACTCCAGAGTTTAATCGAGCTGTTATTTTTAAAACGGACGAGAATTCATGGCATGGTCTTCCAAGTCCGATCAGCCCACCAATAGGCATTTCTCGTCGCTCTATTGCTCTTTATTATTTTATTAATAGTGAAGGTAAGATGTCCGATAGATCAACAGTTTATTATCCTTCGTCTGTTGGGTTTTCTGATCGTTTGAGGGCGAGCTATACAATTATAAAGGAGGTTGTGAGACCATGGCTGAAAAAGTAGAGATGAAACGGGATTTTTCTGGAGAAAATTATATTACGATTTTATTCAGGATAACCTATGCCTCCATGTTGAGATTAAGAGGTTTTTTCTATAAAAATTTCTTTAAGTCCGCAGGGTCAAATCTTACTTTGGGTAAGGGCATGGTATTAACAAACCCTAAAGGAATTGCAGTTGGTAGTAGAGTGCACTTTGGTCGTATGGCTAGGTTAGAAAGTTATGATAATAAAGGAATGAGTGACGCTAAGGTGACAATTGGAGATGGTTGTAATTTTGGTGATTTTTTTCATATATCAGCATGTAATTCAATTCATATTGGTTCTAACTGCCTATTTGCTTCAAAAATTATGATTATCGATCATGGCCATGGAAGGGCTGGAGATCAAGATTTGCGGCAAATTCCACCGCAAAATAGGCCGCGTTTCTCTAAAGGTGGCATTGTAATTGGGTCAAATGTTTGGGTGGGAGAGGGAGTGACTATTTATGCTGGAGTCGTTGTGCCCGACGGTGCCATCATTCCAGCCCATAGTTTTGTTGGTGTAGGGTTCGAACATTATGTCTAGGAAATTACAATTACAACAGAATAGTATTGACATTGGTGCAATGTGGTTGCCTGGATTTCATCAAGATGTTCATAATGATGAATGGTGGGGCGAGGGGTTTACAGAGTGGGACAATGTAAAAAACGCTAAGCCTCTATTTGAAGGGCATTTCCAGCCAGTAATTCCGCTGGATGGATACCTGGAAATTGATACTGTTGAAGAAGTTTTACGACAATTCAATCAGGCTGCCAGCTTTGATATTTCTGTCATTGGTTGTTACCACTATTGGTTTGAAGGCGAGCGGTTATTGGACGTGCCAGAAAAGCTTATTGGTGAGCTGGATGAACTCCCAGTGCGCCTGTTCCTATACTGGGCAAATCATTCTTGGAGTAATGCGTGGACAAATAGTGAAGGCGATCCCGGGCTACTAATTGAGCAGGCATATTCTTTGGCTGGTGCTCGTGAGCACGGAGAATATGTGTCCCAGTTGTTAGTTAAAGGGTACTATTATAGACACAATGGGAATCCAGTTTTTTTTGTTTATGATGGATTGGATATCTTCCACAAGTGCCCGAATTATCTGAAGATCCTTCGAGAAACGGTGTACGCATTGACGGGACTTAATCTCGATATAGTGGTTACTATAAGAAGTGAAGCTGAATTGATGTCGATAAAATTGATGCCTATATTCTATGATCGCCTGTTTGTCTTTGAGCCTTCTTTCACTTTGAGTAAGCTTAAAGGGAGGGGTTCGCTTGAGTTTGTTTTTTCAAAGATGCCTGTTCTTGTGAAAGGTTGGCTAACCAAGTTCTATCGATTAGTCGATAAATCTCATCAAGTTTTTGAATATGATGAGATTTCTAATCTCCTCGATCTAACTAGTGGATCAAAACCGGTTGATGAAAATAAAATGATTTACTCAGTCTGTTGTGGATTTGATAATACTCCTAGGTATAAAAATAGGGCTCGAATTTTTTGCGGTTTTGAACCTTCTAAATTTAAAGAGAAGCTAAAAAATATCTTTGTTTACTCCCATACTAATAATATCAGCCTAATAATGATTAATGCGCTGAACGAGTGGGGGGAGGGTATGCATTTGCAGCCGTGTGAAGATCATGAACTTTTAAAATTGAATGCGATAAAGGAGGTTTCTGATGACTATTGTAAGTGAGTACCCTCTTGTGTCTATTGTTGTTCCATGTTTTAACGAGGTCGACTTTATAGAGTTATTTATATCTAATGCATTTAAGCAAGATTATAAAAATTTCGAAATTATTATTGCAGATGGTGATTCAGACGACGGAACGAAAGACTTACTCGATCAACTTTGCAGTAAATATGTAGGACTTGAAGTTGTTAATAATCAAGCACGGATTGTCTCTAGTGGTCTCAACCTAGCAATTGAGAAGGCGGCCGGTTCCATAATTGTTAGGTTTGATGTCCATACTAGTTATGATGTGACTTATATCTCGCACTCTGTCCAACTGTTGAATAGTGGTAAATATGATTGTGTTGGTGGTGCTTGGAATATTTTTGTCCCAAAAGAGGTTATTCCTAGGGGGATCGCGTTGTCTTTTAAGTCACACTTCGGTTCTGGAGGTGCGAAGTCTAGATCTGAGGACTATTCGGGAGAGGTAGATACAGTATATCTTGGTGCTTGGCCGAGGGATGCCTTTTCGACATTTGGTTATTTCGATGAAAATTTGGTGCGAAATCAAGATGACGAACTGTGTCATCGGATAATACTGGGCGGAGGAACCTTATTTCAAAGTGCCGATATAAAATCTATATATTTTGGGCGAAAGACACTTGTTAAGCTTTCAAGGCAGTTCTATCAGTACGGGTTTTGGAAACCGCATGTCATAATAAAACTTAAAACAATTGCACGTTTACGGCACCTTGCCCCCTCGCTTTTAGTTAGTTATATCCTATCTCTTACCAGTCTTGGGCTTTATAGTGGATTATTTATTTTGGTCGCAGGAGTATCGGTACTAGCATATTTTTTAATTATTTTTTTCAGTACAAATTTTCAATTTAAAAAAGAGAGTTTTTGGACTATTTTGGCTGCAACCTGCGCCGTTGTAATTATGCATTTTTCCTATGGTTACGGCTTTATCAGGGGGTTTGTAAGTGCAACAATCGGTTCTTACTTTAATTTGAGACGGAACCTAAATATTTCTAGGTAGTCGTTTGGCTCTTGGTATTAAATTAGATTATCAAAGGGCATGTGTGTTTTTAATGGAGTGTGGATTAACTGTTTAGTGGTTTTTAATTTGTTTGGTGACAATTGATGCGAAGGTATAGTTATTAAACTGAATCGTTCATGGCTTGAATCCTTTCGGCCGTCCACGACTTCATAAGCTGATTCTTTTTTTATGAGGCGTTCTTGTGTATTTATACGGAAACTAAATACATTTTAATTCACTGTAAAAGGTTGCATACAGTATTATGTATCAAGGGTTTAAAGTGCATAATTCACTGGCGCCATATGAATATAATGCTAATTACATGCGTAGTTTTTATTTAAATAGTATATAGGTATAAAATTGAAAATTTTAATCACGGGTGGAGCTGGTTTTATAGGCAGTGCCCTGATCCGACATATTTTGACGAGTACTGAGCACACTATTGTCAATCTGGACAAGCTGACTTACGCTGGAAATCTTGATTCATTAGGTGATGCTGAGCAAAGTGGACGTTATTATTTTGAAAAAAGTGATATCTGTGATTCCTTTAAGATTAAAATGATATTGGATACGTACGAACCTGACATTTTGATGCATTTAGCTGCTGAAAGTCATGTTGATCGTTCAATAGACGAGCCTGATGAGTTTATTAAAACAAATGTTGTAGGTACTTTGAATTTGTTAGAACAGTCACGTAAATACTACAATAGCCTTACTTCAACTAAGAGAAAACACTTTCGGTTTCATCATATTTCTACGGATGAAGTTTATGGTGATCTTGAAGGGACTAAGGATCTTTTTACTGAAGATACACCTTATGCGCCATCCTCTCCATATTCCGCCAGTAAAGCCAGTTCTGATCATCTTGTGAGAGCCTGGGGGCGAACATATGACCTACCTATTGTCATTACTAATTGCTCTAATAATTATGGACCGTATCATTTCCCTGAAAAACTTATTCCTCATGTGATACTAAATGCCCTGCATGGAAAATCATTACCTTTATATGGAGATGGGTCCCAAATTCGAGACTGGTTATTTGTCGAAGATCACGCTAAGGCACTTGTTGCTGTCGCTATGAGGGGAACTATTGGAGAAACCTACAATATTGGTGGTCATAATGAAAAAAGCAATATTGAGGTAGTGCGACTTATTTGTGACTTACTTGAGGAGCTGGCTCCTGAGAAACCAGTCGGCGTTTCAAATTACAGTGATTTAATTATTTTTGTTAAAGATCGTCCTGGGCACGATAGTCGCTACGCAATAGATGCCTCTAAAATTCTGCGTGAGCTAGGATGGGCACCTGAAGAGACATTTGAGACTGGCTTAAGAAAAACAGTTGAATGGTATTTAGGCAATGCTGAGTGGTGGACGAGGGTGCTCTCTGGCGCTTATCGATTAGAACGAATAGGAGATAAAAATGAGCCCAAAGTATAAAGGCATTGTGTTAGCCGGAGGGTCAGGAACTCGGCTCCATCCAATTACTAAGGGCGTGTCTAAGCAACTATTGCCTATTTATGATAAACCGATGATTTTCTACCCTATTTCTGTGCTTATGCTTGCTGGTATTAGAGAGATATTGATTATTTCAACGCCTGATGATATTGATGGCTATAAGCGTTTGCTGGGAGATGGTTCGGATTTTGGTCTTAATGTCATTTATGCTGTTCAGCCAAGTCCAGATGGACTTGCTCAAGCTTTTATTATAGGTGAAGATTTCATTGGTGATAGTAATGTTGCTTTAGTACTTGGTGATAATGTTTTCTACGGCCAACATTTTTCAGATAATTTGAATAACGCCACTTCTAACCAACAAGGCGCAACAGTATTTGGTTACCATGTCAAAGACCCAGAGCGATTTGGAGTAGTCGAATTTGATGATCGGGGAAATGTGCTTTCTATAGAAGAAAAGCCAGTTATTCCAAAGTCGAACTATGCGGTTACAGGCCTTTATTTTTATGATAATGACGTCGTTGAAATTGCAAAGACCATCAAACCCTCATTACGAGGTGAGCTTGAAATTACTGATGTAAATAATGTATACAAATCGAGGGGTACTCTTAGAGTGGAGTTGCTAGGGCGCGGTTTTGCCTGGTTGGATACAGGTACACACGATTCTTTAATGGAAGCTGGTCAGTTTGTACAAACTGTTGAACATCGTCAGGGCTTAAAGGTCGCGTGTTTAGAAGAAATAGCTTTCCATAAGGGATGGCTATCTAAAGAGTTACTTTTGAAACAAGCAGATGCACTGAAAAAAACTAGTTATGGAGAGTATTTAACGAAAGTTGCAGGTGGGTATAAGTGAACGTTATTAAGACAAGTTTGCAGGACTGTGTGATCATTGAACCGAAGGTCTTTGGTGATGAAAGAGGTTTTTTTTTAGAGACGTTTAATGCTTCTAGGTATGTTGATTTGGCGGGAATTTCCTTGCCTTTTGTTCAAGACAATCATTCGCGCTCCTCAAAGGGAGTATTGCGAGGACTGCATTTTCAGAAAAAAAAACCTCAAGGTAAGTTAGTTAGAGTCGTCAGAGGTGAGGTTTTTGATGTTGCTGTTGATATTCGAAGCGGCTCCAGCACCTTCGGAGAATGGGAAGGTGTCATTCTATCTGAACAAAATAAGAAGCAGCTTTGGGTTCCACCAGGATTTGCCCATGGTTTTGTAGTACTTTCAGATCACGCTGATTTTGAGTATAAATGTACGGATTATTACGATCCTTCAGATGAGGGTAGTATTTTGTGGAGTGATCCCGACTTAAATATTTATTGGCCAGTAGAGAATCCTGTTTTGTCTGATAAAGATTTAAAAGCTAGTAAGCTAGTTGATCTGAAAAAATGAAAGTGCTAATTTTGGGTAGCAAAGGGCAGCTTGGTCGTTGTCTCTCTGATCAGTTCGGTACCACAAACTATGAATTCATGTGTACTTCGAGAGAAGAAATTGATATTACTGATTTTGAAGATGTAAAGGAAAAAATCACTGATATAAATCCTAATGTTATAATCAATGCTAGTGCCTACACTGCGGTTGATAAAGCTGAAGGGGATGAACATGCTGCCAATTTAATTAATCACCTTGCGGTTGCCAATATCGCTGATACTTGTAATGAATTAGGTTGTTGGCTAATTCACGTCTCTACTGATTATGTTTTTGATGGTACTGCTAACAGCCCTTATCGTGAGACCGATATTACTAACCCACAGGGTGTTTATGGGATTTCAAAACTAAGTGGTGAGTATGCAATTCAGTCATCGGGATGCAAATACTTAATTCTTAGAACTTCATGGGTGTTTAGTGAATATGGTAATAATTTTATGAAAACCATGTTGCGATTAGGAACTGAACAAGACGAAGTAAGTATTGTAGGCGATCAAGTGGGGTGTCCTACTTACGCGCAAGATATAGCCAAAGCTATTGTTTTCATACTGGATTATTTGGCAGATGAGACTATTGTTGGTGTGTATCACTTTAGTGGAGGTGAGCAGTGTTCTTGGTTTCACTTTGGGCGTGAAATATTTGAAAAAGCCGGGAAAGTTGGCTTTTTAGTTCCTAATAACCTCCAGTCTATTTCAGCTAGAGAATATTCTACAGCAGCTAAACGTCCAGGTTATTCGGTACTTGATACTCATAAAGCCCTTAAAGTTTTTGGGCTTTTACCCTCTGATTGGAAGGCTGGAATTTCAAATGTATTAAGAAAACTACAGATGAAAAGCTGACACCACACCAGTGAATTTATTCTAAGGCTTAGCTATGTTGCTCCGGAAATTAATGAATACATGATGTTCGTCGGATAGTTTTTGTCGATGTGCTTCATGTAATAAAAGGTCGTAACACTAATTTTTTCGAATGTACGGAATTAAATATTTAATTGTGTGATTTATAAAAAATTGTCGAAAAAATAAAGTCATAACGAAATTAATGTAGTATTAACAATTGAGATAAAAATGTCATTTATTCCATATGCGTTGCCTTTAATTGGCGATGAAGAAATTGCCGAAGTCATTGATACTATAAAATCAGGTTGGTTAACTACAGGTCCTAAAACAAAACGGTTTGAAAAAGAATTTTCTGAGTTTATTGGTGCTAAATACACTTTAGCCGTGAATTCTGCCACAGCTGGTCTTCACCTAGGGTTAGAGGCTATGGGAGTAGGGCCTGGCGATAAAGTAATTACTACAGTACATACATTTACAGCAACAGCTGAAGTTATTCGTTATTTGGGCGCCGACCCTATTTTTGTTGATATAGAAGGAGATAGCTTTAATATTGATTGTGATGCTATAGAGCAAGCATTGATTGGGAACCCCGAAGTGAAAGTTATTTTACCTGTTCATTATGCTGGCCAAGCTGCAAACATGACTCGGATTATGGCACTAGCTAATCAATATAACGTCAAAGTGATGGAAGATGCAGCTCATGCTGTACCTTCAACGCATAATGGTCAAATGATAGGGACTTTTGGTGATATAACCGTTTACAGTTTTTATGCTAATAAAACAATCACTACTGGTGAAGGCGGTATGGTCGTAACGAATAATGAAGACTATGCCAAACGTATAGGCTGTATGCGCCTTCATGGTATCAGCAAAGATGTATTCGACCGCTTTACCTCGACTAAACCTTCGTGGCACTACCAGGTAGTTGCGCCGGGGTTTAAGTATAATATGACCGATATTGCAGCTTCGCTTGGCATACACCAACTTAAAAAGGCGTGGCTATTACAAGAGCGCCGTAAAGCCATCGCACTAAAATATAACGAAGCTTTTGTTGACTTAGCATTGAAAACGCCACTGATTGTTAATGACAAGGATGTCCACTCATGGCATTTGTATGTTGTGCAGCTAAACTTGGTCGAGATGACTATTGGGCGCGATCGATTTATTGAGATTTTAGCGGAAAAGGGAGTGGGTACGTCTGTTCACTATATCCCATTGCATTTTCACCCTTACTGGCAAGAAACTTATGCACTGGCTGCCGATGACTTTCCTAAATCGACTAAGGCATTTCACCGAATCGTTAGCTTACCTAATTATCCTAAAATGTCTGATGAACAGGTAAGCAAAGTGATCGAAGTTGTAAGAGAAGTTATGCAGGGGCACCACATTAATGGTTAAAAGGGTATTTGATTTCTTATGCTCGGCATTAGGTGTGGTATTGCTGAGCCCTTGTTTTTTTATCATTGCAATATGGATAAAGGTTGATAGCGCAGGGCCAATATTTTTTGTACAAAAAAGGGTTGGAAGAAATGGGAAACCGTTTGGTGTTTACAAATTTAGAACGATGATTGTAGATGCTGAATCTAAAGGATTGAAAATAACCGTAGGTAAAGATCCTCGAATTACCAGTAGCGGTCATTTTCTTCGGAGAACAAAATTGGATGAGCTCGCTCAACTGTTTAACGTGTTAGGAGGTACAATGAGCTTGGTTGGCCCTCGCCCTGAGGTTCAAGAATATATCGATGCTTACCCCGAAGATATCAAAAAAATAGTTTTATCAGTTAAACCAGGAATTACAGATTATGCCTCGATTGAGTTTAAAGATGAAAATAAATTATTAGAAAAATCTATTGATCCAAGTAAAACTTATATTGAAGAAATATTGCCAGTGAAGCAGCGGTATTATTTGAAATATATTGAAG
>Ga0209815_1001909_pt1 | contig 13151 bp, 6 predicted proteins | sample CoawatmetaG00DNA_FD_187507 | JGI IMG/M metagenome (GOLD analysis project Ga0209815, IMG submission 187507) | Marine microbial communities from the West Antarctic Peninsula - Coastal water metaG002-DNA (SPAdes) (version 2) | ecosystem: Environmental > Aquatic > Marine > Coastal ...
CAGGTTTCTCGTAGTTCGTCTAAACAATGTATAAACGCTTCTGACATTTCATTCTCGCCCGTTTCTTGGCAGTCAAAGTCTTCTAGCTTAAAGTATTTAAAGTTGCTCATTAAGTTTAATTCCTTTTTATTTGTAGGTATTTATCTAGAAGCTATTAGCTTGCCTTCTTTTGAAAGGGCAGCTATTAGTTCTTGAGGAGCAGGGCCAAGGTTAATACGCATGTTTCTAGTGTTTTCAGCGCTTGCCGCAAATAAGCCAGACAAGAATCCTTCATCGCCTGTATTTCCTCTAGGCTCAAACATGTTATGAACTGTCATGTATATAGGAGAGCTTCCTTTCTTTGTCAGTCCTTCATTATAGTCAGGGAAATCATAGACATCATTTAGAATTAAATTGTTGTCCTTATCTAAAGTGAATGCTCCTTTGCTTGTTTCCCCTGTTATAAGACTTATGCTTTTCGTAGGGTTTGTGAAAAAACTTGCTGCTTTGCGATAGTCTAAAACGTCTGATCTCTTTTCACCCTTTCCTAACAAACTAGAGTCATTGATTCCTCGACCTCCTGTCTTAAACATATCTATGGCTTGGGTTCTCATAGCTTCAACTACTTGACTAGATAAATCCTTTTCAGTAATGTCATCACTTTGACTTCTAGCTATATAAGAATCTTTACCAAAAACTCTTTCAGCAATAGATAGTTTTGCTTGATCTGCAAGAAGTACAAGAGGATCAATGTTGACTCCCGCTAAACTTAAAGCTTGTTGTAGTGGGCTACTTATAAGACTTTGTAGATTTATTGGTAGTCCTTTCTCAGGCTTTTCAGGCGGTGAGGTAAGGTCTACTACTGGAGATGCTACAGCTTCTCTGATACCTTCAGAGTCTATGTCAGGCATAGCAAGTTCTGACTCTGAAGTTCTTAAAGAGCCTGTAGTATTGTCAGCAGTCCTTCCGCGTCCACTAGACAGCAAACTTTTTACCCCTCCTGCAAGATCAGGCATCTCAGATAGATCAGGCTGTTGAGTGCCTACTGCGCTTCGTATGCCGTCAACGTCTACGCTAAGCTTAGACCGAAGACCTTTTAAAGCGCCTAGCGTTTTACTTGTAGCACCTGCTACGGCTTCTCCTATTTGCGTTGCGCCTCTTGCTAGTGATGCTTCAGTATCTTCACTAGACATGTCTGGCGCTTCTACTGCATCTGCTCTGTCACTAACAGAGCTAGTAATCCCCGACATGTCAGGCATAGCTATTACGCGATCAGCAGTAGTACCTACAGTGTTGCTTGCAGTTCTTCCGCTTGTTCCAGAGTCAGCACTTGTTATTTTTCTTAAAGAGGCTAGTGCGTTTCCTATTGTTTCTTTAGTGCCTTTGTATACTTCGCCAATAGCCCCTGAAACATCAGGCATGTTAGATAAGTCCGGCTCTGTAGGCGTAGCTTCTTGTTTATTTGCTTCTAAGAAACCACGGACTGACCGCATAAAAGAACCTCCGGCATCTGAAATTCTTTTAGACGCAGCAGACGCAGCAGCATTAAGTTGTGCTTGTTCTTCCATCGCTCTGCTTATAACTACATCTCTGTATTCAGCAAGCTTGTCTTCAGTTACACCTTCTAGTTTCTGATTGTCTATTTTCAATGCTGCTTTTTCAATTGTTTTTATTTCATCTATAGTCGGATTTCTTTTAAGTCCTTTTATTATTGCTGTAGCTGTGTCGCTTGTTGCGTTTACTGTAGCTTCAAAAATATCTGAAGGGCTTTGAGGAGCTTGAGGTTCTGGTGCTAAGCGCAACACTTGATCAGCATATATTTTATCCGCATCTTCAATAGAGTTTAAATCAACTAAATCTTTAACACTGGTTTCGTTGTCTCTTGCAATCGCACTAAGCGTATCGCCAGATTTAACAATGTACCCACCGTCAGCTTTTTGAAGTCTGCCTGCTTTAGAAAGTTTAGTTATTACTACAGCGACACCACTGATGTTGCTTACTACTGCATCAACAGTAAAAGAATCTCCTAACGTAGCTTGTATTTCTTTTTGTAGTTCTTCTCTAGAAAACCCTTTTTGATATCCTCCGTCTTTGCCTATAAAAGCATTACTCTCTCCCTTAACAAGCGTTAGGTTTTTACCAGTCTTTAATTTATCTTTCGCTGCACTAACACTCCAAGTTTGTATAATTGCTTTTCCGTCAACTTTTAAAGCTTGACCAATGTTTAGTACAGCCTCTTTTCTTATTTCAGGCGGTAAGGTATTAATAACATTAGTACTGACTATTTTCCCATAAGTATCTGCGGGGACTTGACTAGGCATACTAAACGTAGGTTCAAAACCTTTTTGTTTAAACGGCTCAAAGGTGTCATCTATTCCTGTTAACTTTGCGTTTAAGCCTAAACCTGCGCCATAGTCTAAAGACCTGCCTGTAGCGCCTTCTTTGTTTAAGTAATCCAAAGCTTTTATTGCTGTATTACCAGTATTGGGTCTTTGAGTTCTCATGGACATTGAGTTTTTTAAGTAAGCATCACTATAAACCACATCAGAAACAGCGTCTTCAACGCTATGTAAGTACACGCCTTCAGGATCTATTTGACGGCTTGTGTCTGCAATAAACCTTCTATCTTCAGCCATGCGGCTAGGCTTCACTGGCGTTGGCACTGTGTCTGGAGTTATGGCAGCAGTTATTTTTTTACCTATTAGCCTTCCACCCATGTTGAATTTTAAACGATCATCAATATCTCTATAAGCATCTCCTGCTTGCATGTTGTACGGCATTCCTGTTAGTTTATCTATTCTTTCGTCAGGCTCTTCAGGGACGTTAGGTACGTCCGTAACTACACCGCCTGTTTCATAATTTAAACGCGGTGCAGCACTTTCAAAAGAAGGAAGAACTCCTTGGTAAGTTTCATTAAACTTTTGCTCTTGTTCCCAAGCCCAATGTTTCATATCAGCTTCAAAGTTTTCTGCTGCTTCTTCGTCTACAAGACCTAGTATTCTTACAATTGGACTAGCTGCGGCAGGTACTTTTTTAATAAGTGTTGCCACAGGGCCTCTTCTTGCTACGCTTAAAATATCTGTAGCTGCGGGGCCAAAAGGCGCAGTACCGTATCCGGCAAGACTCTGGTTAAATTTAGCAGCGTCATAGCCTTTTGTAACATTGTCAGCTAAAATTCCTAAACCTCCTACACGTTTGATAGCTTCGTATATAGCGTTGGTTTGTCCGTCTTCTTCTGACTTACCGTCTGATCTCCAGTCGTTCATAATCCGCGCAACTTGAACCATGCTCAAAGCGGTAACACCCACTTTTAAAACATTTCTAGGGTCGCCGCTATTAATATCTTTTGTAATCTGCTTCATGCTTCCTTTAAGAACAGTGTTTGTAAAGGCCGCAGGGTAGCCCATCAACTGAAAACCTATTGAAGTTTTAGGGTTGCTAAACAAATAAGGTTTTAAGTTAGACATACCAGAAGGCTGTAAGATCATAGAGTTTGCATATCGCGCAGCGCCCCCAAGAAACTTTTCGTCATAAAACTTATCGTTTCTTTTAGCTCCGTTTTTGTACCAATCCATAGCTTGCAAATAATCTATGTCTAGTTCAGCTAACTCGCCTATTAAAGTTTCCTGTCTTTTGCCTAGAGGTTTAGAGCCGTGAGCCACAAGAGCTTGAATGTTTTCTTCAATTAAATTCTTGCCGCTCATAAACGAACTGGTCTGAACAAACTTAGTCCAGTCTTCAAGCAAAGTTATTTTAAAAAACCCGCTACTTACGTTCTGCATCCACTTAGTTTGTAAATCATCACCACCTAAACGGTTCTCTAGTTGCGTTAATCCCATGTCCATGCCTAAACTAAACTTACGCATTTCTGCTTTAGCTTCAGCCGCTGTCATACCGTGTCTAGACATTAACGTGGACTGAGTAGTACCTGTAGCGCCTTTGTAGGATGTCTCCATAGCTTCTGACAAGCCTTTAAAACTGTTTTTAAATCCGGCTTTACTAAAGTTTAAAAAGACTTCAGTTAAACTTGAAACAGTTGCAAGACCTAGATAGGCCACACGGTTAATTAGTCCGTATCCATCTACAGCGCCCTGTGCGTACTTTCCAAATCTGTTTAAGTTCTCAGAAGTAGTCGTTCGGTATACTCTAGTAATCCTTTCGGCATCTTTAGATGTAAATGTTTCTCCTGCTTCAGTCATTTCTTTTCGGATTTGGTTAATGTAGAAATCTTTAAATTCTTGCTCGTTCCGAACTCCTAATGTTCTTACTTTAGCTAAACCTTTAGCAGCTTGGAAAGTATAGAGGTTCATAGTTGCACGGACATCTGTATCTAAAAACTCTTGAAAAACTGCATCTTTTTTAATATTATCAAATGAACGAGCAGACGAGAAAAAGAAACCACCCCCACCACCACTGTCTATTTGGTTATCAATTTTTAACATATCTTCAACAGTTTTTAGTCCTTCGCCTTCAGGTACAACTCCTTCGTCTTCAAACTTCTTAGCTAGTCCTTCTTTGTTTTCTAAGATAGCTTTGCGATTCCAAGACCGTGGAATATAATCTCCAACTTCATTTTCAATGAGTCCTGCTTCTTTAAGCTCTGCGCCCATTTGCTTGTATAGGTTTTTAACGCCTACTGAAGCTTTATTAATTTCTTTGTTTATCTGAACACCAAGTCCGTTGTCTGAATTTTTTGCTTTCTGGCCGCGTACAGCCAACATTAGCGCGTCATTGATCTCATCATTTAGCTTAGCGTTATCTTTATTCCGTCTTAAAAACTTGCTAGTTGCTAACGGCTCTACAATAGATCTAAAGTCTTCAAAGAAACGACCTTGTATTTCTCTTTGAGTTTCAAAGTAATCTTTTCCTACAAGGCGATCACTAACCTTCCAACTCATACCAAGCTCGTTAGAGAACTTTTCTTGTAGTATTTTAGCTGTTGCAGACACCCTTGCAAAAGGACTTAGAACGCCTGAAGCTTTACCTATCCAACGGCTCTGGTTGTGCGTAGCGTGAGCATGAAGTTTTTTCTTTAGCTGATTACGAAATGCTCCTGCTGTGCTTTCTGTTTGGGCTGCTGCTAATATTATATCTCTTACTTCTTCTACAGTTCTTGCTCCACCCCCTAAATCAGTAGCATATTTTTTCATAAGCTCTTCGTCAGGTGTAATGTCTTTAAAGGATCTGGTTTCTCCGGCAGTGCCAAGACGGCCTACTGTTGGAGCCTCACTTAGCATATCTTCTATATCTTTTAAAATTGATGAGGCTGATGCAGGTATCCACTCGCCTTCAATACCTTCGTCAAAAAGCTCAGCGCCTTTTTCGGGCGTTAGCTCATCCATGTCAGAATCAGCTTTAAACTTTTTAGTTAGTTTTTCAATTCCTACAGTCATCCCTACGTTTAACCCTGCCGAAACTCCCGCTGTGATTATTGTTTGAAGTGGGTTGTAATCTTCTTGGGACTCTACAGTCATGGCTAAGTTCTGACGAGCTACATCATCTATTGCGCCTTGGGTTGCACCAATAGCAGCTATAGATGTCTTAGGGTTCTTATTCATTGCAGCTTTCAAACTTCGTAGTACGCTATTTCCTGTAGGGGCTTCTTTAACTACTGTAGATACTGCTCTAGACGGAAGCCGTGCAACAGCCGCAGGGCCAGTTAAAGCCTTTGTAAGCGTTGTTCTAGCTGCTACTTTTGATGCCTCGCGGGCTGCCAGTGCTACGGGAGCGCCTACGCCCCCTGTCTGTGTTGCAAACCAAACAGCGCCGATGTTAAACGGATCAGTAATTGCGTCAATGCCATAATCTTTTATAGCCCCCATCCACTCGCCAACGCCTTCTTTATCTATATTTTCAAATTTAGTTTGTATCCTTCTATAGCTTTCTTTAATTTCTTCGGGTGCGTCTTCAAGCACTAGAGCTTTAGCAATCATGTTTTCAAATCGAGATTCACTGTCGCGGAAAGTTTCTAGAACATCAGCACCATCAGTCATTAAATCTAATGATGCCGGATCAAGAACTTTACCGGCCATATATTCTTTAACAAGTGCAAAGTCTTGCTTAACTCCAGTGTCCTCTCTAAACGCAGTGGCGGTATATGGAAAATTACTTGTTTCTGAGCCGTCATAAAAAGAAGATATATCTCCACCCCGATCATCTGAAAAACTACCTGTATATCTATTGGTCATTATTTAAATTCTCCTGAAGCAAGCATCTCTTGAATACGTTTAGGATATTTTTTAGTTTTATTAAAATATCTTTTTTCGTCAGAATTCATAACTGCATAAATTTTTCTGTCTAATTTTCCTTGGTTATATACTTTATTTCTGGTTCCTGATAATAACGTAAAGTCCTCCTTTTGAGATGCTTGGGCATCAGTGTATTCTCTTATCTCTGACCCATAGGCTTCTGTAGCTTCTTCAAGATTTATAGTCATCTGTTTTCCGTTAGATCTATACCACGCTTTTGTTTCTGCAAGAGTAACCGGAACAAGTTTTTCTTCTTCAACTACAGAAGAGACTGAAGTCATATTCCCTGTTGCTGCTACTTGTGTAGGCGTAATTAAACTTTCTTCGTATAGCTTTTCAATTTCTTCTAAATCCCTAATTTTAGAATTTTCTGGTTTTAAAGCAATATCAGCTAGACCTTGTATTTTTTTAAAAGCTTTTTTAACTTCTGGGTTGCCTGATTGTTCTGCCAGTTTAGCGTATGCTTCTTTGCCTTTAGGCGTTAGCTCTATGTAGTCTCTAAACATTGCTTCTTTAGCTTGATTTGAGTTTAACAGTTTGTCAATATTGTCGTTTTGAAAATCTCTATTGCGTGATCCCGATCCTTGTTGCTTTGCCATAGCTAGAGCCATACCAAAAACATTTCCGTGGTTGTATGGACTAGCTCCAACTACTCCGTCATCTTTATGTTTTTGTCTGGTTTCTAATTTTTCTCTGTGCATAACAATAGCTAAACGACTAGCTGCTGCACTACTCATGCCATATTGTTGTTTAAATATAAACGACAGCCCTGCAATGTTTGCTTGTGTAACTCGTTTAGCAGTAGCCAAGGCATCATTTTTTTGTGTGCCGTAAAGTCCTTTCCCTGCCTGCTCTACTTGCTCCTTTAAAAACTCTGCGTCCTCTTCGTCTGTATAGTCTGCTATGATGGCTGCGCCAATACTTTGAGTTGCTTTAGACGCTGCGTCTGTTCCTGAGTTGTTCCCAACAAAAACATTTAAGTCTTTTGTAAGCTTTAATGTTTCAGGAGTAAACGCTTCCCCATCCTCCGTGACATAGCGTTCTGAGCCGTCCCAATAGATGGCTTTAGTTACTTTTTGTTTACCTAAAGGTTTGCCTGTATACGGATCAACACCACCAAGGTCTATAAAATCTTCTTTAATTTTAGGCGCGGCATCACCAAGCTGTACTGTAGTGTCTGCAAGAAACTCTGCTGTTTTAGTATTGCCAGTTGCGTCATAAGCTTTGTCAAAAGCAATTATTCCTTGGGCGCTAGTTAAATATGTTTTACGTTTTAACGCCCGTGCCTCAACATTTAAATCTTTGCTTCCAAACAACGATTGCGTTTTCTGCATAATTAAATCTTTAACATTAGTAGGTCTAGATTTTTTAGCGAAGTCAGCGTAAAATTCTGCGCCTTTAGAGCCTGTTGAAGCGATAAAAGACTGTGCGCCTTCTAACCCTCTTTCGTGTTCCGCTCTGGCTGCTGCGCCTACTTCTAATCTTAGTTCTGAACGTAAATCTTTCCATTCTGAGGTGCTATATTTTTTAGCCTCCCCAAATTTTTCTGCCATTGCTGTGTCTACAGTTTCTTTCCCTGCTACTTTTGTCCAGTAAGTGTCATAGCCAAGCTTATCATTTCGCGCAAGTTTTTCTTTTTCTACAAACTCATTAGAAATATTATAGCCTTTTTTAAACTCCATGTTTTCTTTCATAAAAGCTTCGCTTTCTAAAAACTTGTTTGCTTTGTTTTTTAAATAAGCGTTACCAATAGCTACGCCACCACCAACTAAAAGGCCCGCAATAGCTTGTTTTTTCTCGCTTCTTTCAGATTTTCTATCGCGCTCATCTCTACGTTTGCGAACATCAGCTAGGAGACTTTGTCCATATTTTTCAATAGCCATTATTTAAATACCTTTTGCCATGAGACTTTGTGTGTTAGGAGTTGCTTCTTCTTCTTCTTCCACAACTGGTTCAGCTAAAAGACTTTCTTTAGGCTCTTCAGATGCTTCTAAAGTGTCAGGCAATGTATCCATCCTTTCTTCCATAGAAGACGAAAGCATTCCTAAAGGAACCGCTCCACTTGCAGCAGCACCTTTAAGCTCTTTAAGTTTCTTTTCTTTAAACTCTAATCCAAAAACTTCTTGGTCTTCTGGATCATCTTCTTCAATAACCATATCAAGGTCTAATCTTTCTGCAAGAGCAATAATCATATAAGTTACTGGCTCTACCATCATCATCATTAAATCAGGGTTGTATGATCCTTTTTGAAACTCTTGAAATAAAATCATTTGCGTAATTTTTAAAATTGGAATACCTTCTGAAACAGCTTCCATAACTGGCATATACATTTCAGGCTCAGTTAGTTGTATAAACATATCTTCAGACGCAGCATATACAGAAGTAAATTTAGGAGCCTGCTCATATAAAGCAGGATCTTCAGGATCGCTTGATAACGAAGATCCGGGAATTGGTCGGCTAGATAATATTTTTGAACTCTGTAATTCGTCTTTAAGTTCGGCCATTACACAACTCCCCCTTGTTGCGCGGCCAAGGATCTTTGAAACTCCATGTCTGCTTGTTCTGAGTTATATAAAAAAGCGCTGTGTCCTATCTGGCCTCCAAAATTAGAAGAGTTTCCACCCATAAAAGTTGAGAGACTGCTGTTCAACATGCTACTGTCAGAAGTAAACATCTGTGTTTGCGAGTTATCTAATACAGTGGTGTTTGAAAAAGATCTTCTCTGGTCTATAGGTGTCGTGCTTTCTTGTAGTCCTACTGCTTGTAAGCCTGTAGTAATTACAGCCCCTTCTGCTTTGTCTTTTGCCTTTTCAAAAAAGCCTTTGTCTCCAAGGTTAATGTTTTTTGATGCCTCGTTAAGTGTTTCTTCAGCCGCTAGTCGTGCTGCTTTTTCTGCGGGTAGTTCTAGTAACTGCTCTTTAACTCCTAAGTCTTCCATATTTATACCTAAATCTACTTTAGACATGTCTATCTTTGTAGGGTCACCAAGGATGCTATATTGTTCTGACAAAGGCTTTGTATAATCTATGCTCTGGTTTACTGACAGGTCTATTTTGTCACTAAGCGATGGCGGGCCTTTAAGCTCAAAAGACGGAGAGTTTGGAATTTCAAATTCAGCCCCGTCAACAGCTTTGAATGTTGTGGTTCCCGAATCTTTAAAAACTGTACCTTCCCTTGCAAGATCTTTCATAACTGATTTTTTTAAATTGTCTTCAACTGCATATTTGTTTAAACCTGTAAGTGTGTTTTTGCTAAATAAATCCCCACCCGCCTTACTTATATCTGTTAATGCTTTTTCTGCCACCTCTTTAGCACTATTAAATGTCATGCCCTTAATGTCAATTCCATTACCGGCGTTCATCCCTAGTTTTCCAGTTACGTTTTTAACTATCCCATCCATGCCCGGAATTCTGTTTAGTACTGCGCCTACAGTTTCTCCTACAGTTTTCATCATTCCTTGCGTAACAGTTTTAAAAACAGCACTTGCTTTTGTGCCTACTTGAATTGCGGCGTTTATAAAAGATTTAGCACCTGCCGCTAGGAAATTAGTAGATGCTGTTCCTGCCCACGTTCCTAAAGCCGAACCAATTCCGGGCAATATAAGACCAAGTGCAATCTGACCCACAACTCCAATTTTATTCATAAACTTGCCAATTTTCATAACAGCACTTTTAATCATTTTGCCTGTTTTTTCCAGACTTTTACCAACCGTTTTTTTCCAAACTTTACTTAGAATTCCCATTTCTTATCCTCCAAACACTGTACTGATTAAATTAACTAACGCTGTAGAACTAGAAGAGTTTTTCTCTCCGCTTGCTCCTGCTTCGTTTCCAATTGCTGTTGCATATAAAGTAGCTTTACGTTGCTCATCGCTTTCATAAGCTGTGCGAACATAGTTAGCTTCGTCACGAAGGCTCTGCCACATTTGAGCTTGATCAGAAGCTGACATACTATATGCGTTCTGCACATTTTGTTGATTAGCCGCGTTAGCAGCAGCGGTGTTAGCAGTGTTAGCTTGTCTACGCCAGTTAACATTTGATTGGTTAACCGCTTGTGCATTAGCAGCGTTCCATTGATCACGTTGGTTTTCAATAGTAGCGTTAAACTTATTAACGTCTGCATCTATCTGAGCATTAACTGAGTCAGCTTGTAATTCGTTACCTGCATTTATAGCGGCTTGACGATTAGATTCAGAAACATTAAGAGCCGCCATAGAGTTCATAGCAGCAGCATTAAACTGATTCATAGTATTAGATTGTCCAATCATAAACTGATCTATTTGATTTTGTGACGTAGCTCCAAACTGCTTTGCAGCATTTGTAGCAGATTGATCAGACAACAATCGTTGCTGAGCCATTTGTTGATCTAAGACAATGCTTTGTTGTTTAGAATTTAAATTAGCCATATCCATTTGTAAAAAAGCCTGTGCGTTTGTAACTGCTACTTTTGTACGAGCGTCTGCGTTTGCTAAATCCATTGTAGCCATTGCAGTAGCGTTCTGCATTGCAGCTTGTTGTTCAGCGTTAAAATCTGTTACAACCATTGTTTGCATAAACTTACTGTTAGTTAGCTCAACTTGCTGTGCTGCGTTAAACTTAGTTAAATCAACATTAGCAACCATAGAAGCATTTGCAACGGCTCTTTGTTGATCAACATTTAACTGCGCTAAACCCATAGACTCTGCAATCTTTGCTTGAGTTAAGTTTGTTTGCATACGACTGTTTAAATTAGCTAGTTCGGTTTGCTGTTCGGCGCTCATGTTTTCAGAGCTTGCTTGGTTTAGTGCTGAAAGGTTTGCAAGTTTTGTTTGTTGCTCACTAGACATGTTAGCTAAAGACATTTGCTGTGCAAACGCTTCGTTCTTAGCTAAGAAGTCTGCTGCTGTTTGCATTTCAACCATGCGCTCCTGCTGTACTGCTGACATGTTTTCAGACTCAGTAGCGTTCATGTACTGCATGTTAGCTAGTTCTATTTGTTGCTCGTTGCCTAAATTCTGAGCGTTACTAGCTTGTTGGTTCTGAGCGTTAAGCATTGCAGCTTGTTGTTGGTTTGCTAAATCCTGTTGCCTAGACTGTTGTTGCATCTGTGCAGTAGTCATAACAGCGTCTTGTCTAAACTGACTCTGCATTGTAGACATCTGTTGAGCCATCTGAGCAGTCTGCGAGTTAGCAGTTTGCTGATTAGACAGATTAGCCATGCGTCTTTGTGCGTCTAACGTGGCCGCAGACATGTTGGCTTGTTGCTCGTTGCTAAGATTCTGTGCTGATCGTTGCTGTAAAGCTTGAGCATTGCTCTGAGCCATTGGCATAGCACTTTGAATAACAGCATTAAACAAAGCATCGCGGCCTACAGTTGATGTGCTGAGTCCTCGTTGCGCCATCATTGCGTTAACAGCATCAACAGCAGGTCTTGCCCACGCAGGAGTTTTACCGTCTTCCATGCCGCCTAGCAGGCTTTCCATCTGTGAAGATACTAAAGCTTCTGTAGGTAGTGCTGCAATAGCTGCTCTAACTTCAACAGGCTCATTGTCTATTGCTGCTAATACTGTTGCAGGATCTTCAACAATAGCTGCTGAGATTTCGGGCGGCAAGCCACCTACTTCTGCAATCATAGAAGCTGCTGCGCCTTTGGCGGCTTCGCCTGTTACTGTTCGGCGCTGTGCGGCTTCAAAGCCTGCTGTGCCTATAATCTTAGCTGCTTGGCCTGTAGTAAGTGTATCGTCTGTGATGGCGTTACGTGTTGCAGCTTCAGCTTCGGGAGTTGAAGATACGTTAACTTTTTCTCCGGTTACTTTGTCTACATAGGCTTTTGTAGAAACATCGAAGCCTACTTTTTCTGACAGAGCCGCAGACTCAGCCGCCGCATCTCGTTCAGCAGTTTCGGCAGGAGTAGAAAGTGTTGCTTGGCTTGCTTCAGCAGTTGCTTCTGAGCTTACTTGTCCTTGTGCTGCTTTTGTTTCTGCTAAGTCACCTGCTTTTTCAGCAACATACGTTTCTGCTGTTCCGTCACCCAGTTCAGTTTTTGCAACCTTTGCAGTTCCTGTTGTAGTCCCCGCTACAGGGCCAGTTACTTTTGTTGTTCCGGCAGTAGGCGCTTTTCCAAGCTGTATAGCAGGATCAGAAATACCACTTTCAACATTTATATCTGTACTTACTGCTTCTTTAAGTACTGTTTTAGGTGGCGTTATTTCAATGCCAATGGGCGGTTTTCCTCCTTGATCATCAGCCGTTAATCCAGTAATATCTGCGGAAAACGGTCGGCCAGTTAGAGGATTGATTTGTTCAGCAGTCGTTGTAGGTACAGCTTCAGCTTCAGGTTCAGTTTTAGGAACATAAACATTTCCGGTATTTGCGCTTACGGCTGTCCCAGAGTCTACTTCTCGTCCTTGCTGAGCCGTATACTTTTCATTAGCTTTTTGTGCAGCGGCGGGGTTAGGGTACGGCTTACCGTCAAGACCTATTGTTATAACTTGTGGCGTAGCTACGTTAGAAGTATCAGTAGTATCAGCAGTATCAGCAGTATCAGCAGTATTGGAGTTATTAGAGTTACTAGTTCCACCCGTATAACTCTCTATTTGTTTGAGTTGTTCAGGAGTCAATCCGGCATAACCACCGTTAGGAGCAAACTTTGCTCTTTTAGCTTTAAGAGTTTGTAAAGTATTAGAATTAGTTTTTTTCTTTTTGCTCATTTGTCTCTTCCCATTATTTTCTGAATTGTTTCTGTTTCAAAAATACGAATCCCTAACCATACAATTGTAAACAAAGATGCTGTTGGGGGTAACCACGCTACTAAAGAAAGTAGCCCCGTTGAAGCGGCTACTATATCTACTGTTTCTTTTACTGATTCTTGTACAGCCATAGTTACACCCTTCTGCTATTGTTTAGCTTTGTTATTCAAGAATGCAAACTGCTCTAAAATCTTATA
>Ga0209815_1001910_pt1 | contig 13143 bp, 2 predicted proteins | sample CoawatmetaG00DNA_FD_187507 | JGI IMG/M metagenome (GOLD analysis project Ga0209815, IMG submission 187507) | Marine microbial communities from the West Antarctic Peninsula - Coastal water metaG002-DNA (SPAdes) (version 2) | ecosystem: Environmental > Aquatic > Marine > Coastal ...
AGATTATCCCAATTGCATCGCCGGTTGGTGGGGCGAAGTGCACGTGGCTGTGCACAAAGGGCTAGGACTTAGCGGAGCGATTACTAACGGTGTGATGCGTGATCTTGATGTTATGGATGACGGATTTCCTGTGTTAGCCGGATCAGTAGGAGTAAGTCATGGCTTTGTCCATGTGGAGGAAGTCGGTACTGCGGTTAATATATTTGGGCTCACCGTGACACAAGGTGAATTGATTCATGCCGATCGACATGGTGCTCTGGTGATTCCGAACGACGTAATCCACCTACTCAAGACTGCTATCCATACTGTTGTGTCGAACGAGGCTATCGTCCTCGAACCAGCACGGCAAAAAGGATTTAACATCGATAAACTCGAAGCTGCTTGGGCTAAGTTTGAAGCGAAAAGGACCTGAGGTCATAAAAGGTGCGCCTCCAAAAGTACTAGTTACTCGGCAACTGCCGGCGCCAGTGTGAAGAAGAGTTTATTTCTAAAACGTCTCCGTGAAAACCTACAACAGCTGTCGTGGAGCCTAGCGGGATCAAACCGCTGACCTCAACACTGCCAGAGTTGAGTGCATAAAAACTGAGTCATTGATATATAGATAAGTGCTTTTTATTCGACTGCACAGGCTACAATTTTAAATAGCCACCTCAATCTGGTGAGAATCTCAAGCCTAATTAACACCCATATCTCAAAAGGTATCTTAATCTTACTCACCTGCACTTACCGCATCAGCTTCTCCATCTAGATACAGTTGGTTTATCTCTTTTTGTGTTAAAAGACGCTGAAATGTCCGTAACTTAGCTATTTGAAAATCTGGGTTATCATCACTCTGATCTCCAATTCTTAAATTAGAGTTATATACATTGGGAGCTGCCTCATCATCCTGCTGCCAGCCATCTACTGAATCAACCTTATTTATAAAAATAGTAAAGGTTGAATCGGCTCCATCATTTCTATAATTAATTGCAATATGCGTCCATTGACCAGGAACAATGTCTCCAGATTGAGGTACATTGACTCCTTTGTAGCCTTCACCGGGCCCTGAACTCGAGACTGCTTTTATATGGACCTTTTCTCTCCCAGGCTGATACTGGGCATAAACGATGAAACCCTGATCATCATTATACTGGCTCTTAGTGCCAATAATTTGCACGTCCTCTGGTGCTGCTGCATCTATTGAGTCTTTAAGCCAGAAAGAAACACCAAAATTTTCACCATCTTTCCCTAACTGGGCACATCCTTGATCTACCACTTCCATAAACTGACCTGCACTAAACTTGTATCCTGTAGTATTTCCAAAAGCAAAGGTCTCGATTCCATCCGATCTACTATTAATATATACATCATCAGTCAATGCTAAATTGTCACAGGCAAGATTGGTGACACTTACAGTGATATTTTGTAAGGTTGAGTTAATACCGTCACTCGCCGTTATTATCGCCTTGTAAGAAGACACAGTCTCAGACGAATTAAAGGTCAAATCCCCCGTAGTTGAATCAATGTTTATTAGAGATGCATCTTTACCCGAGATAGAATAAGTTATTGCATCTCCTTGGGGGTCTGTCGCAGTAACCTGCCCTATATAAGTACCGCTGCCTTTGGTTAGGCTAAATGCAGGCGATGATGTAAACAGCGGTGCATCATAGTATTGATCAATTAAACCCTTTTGAGCTGCTTTGGCTTTCTCTGCATAAGATTCATTCCACACATTACGCCAAGCATTATACCAACCAAGCCCGTAACGAGAGTCACCTCCCTCTGGCCGACCCGGGTAGAGCCGTTCAAAATGCTCGTTAAAAATTTGATTATTTCCCGGAATAATAGACAAATATCGCGACAGCAGCTCTTTAAGTTTTATGTCCCGCTCTAAATCATTAATCCTTATTGCGTAGGCCAAGGCTGTGGGGTCAGTTGGATGAACACCCCAGAAGTGAATGAGTGGGGTAAGATCAAACCCTGCAGCAACAGATAATCGCAGAATTCTGCTGTCCGTTTGACTGAGTTCACTTGCATCAACGTTATTTATAAAGTCGAGATGCTCTTGACGATTAGAGCTCGCGTAAGCACCCCACCCATACAGTCGGACGATATCGGCATATTTAGCATAGCCTCGCTGCTGGTACCTGAACTCATCATCTGGAGTATTAGACTTATCCATCGGCTGATGGTTACCGAAGTTAGGTGTGACCATCCAGTTAATTGCTGCTTCATCGACGGTATAATTTTTATTATATGCGCCTCTAGACTCTGCAAAAGCAGTTTCAAAGTCTACGCCAAACTTTACATTCCTGACATAGGCATGGGGAAAATTAACAATAGCCTCGCCTTCTCCAGGAAACATTGTCATTAACTGAGCATGCCCTAACTCATGATATTCAACAGGATCATGCGTGGGGTCTTGCATCATCCAGTGATCACTATTCCCTACCTCATCATCATTAGGATTATAAAGTTGATTTATTTGTGGATATCCAATTCCGAAAGATCCATGACGGATATGTAAATCTGGTTGAAGATACAAGACCTCTTTATTTCGATCCTTAGGTAAAATACCCATGTACTCTGATACTCCATCCATAGCCAGGTCCCACTTTTTCATTAACTCCTCTGGCTCATCAAAAGCATAAATCCAACTTGTTGGCACCTGCATCATAAATTTATCACTAACAAAGTCCGCCCAAGGCCCTGGATGGCCTCTCTGAGTAAGCCACTCCTCTGCCGTTGTCTTATCAAAATCTCGCAGGGAATATAGAGGTGAATTAATAACCCCTCGAAGCTGAATGTCTTTAGGTCCTAACGCTTCTCGGTATGGAACTTCTATATAGACTCCGCCGCCTAAAGGGTTGGCAACCTTTGTTGTCTCATTAATTATTTCAAATCTTGTACTCACACGATCTAGGCGCTTAGGATCTCTTTTATCTTTATGGTCAGCTGTATGGGCACCCACTAATATCGAATAACCTCTGTCTACTAATTCTGCTGGAACGATAACTTCACCAACACTTCCGGCTGATAGATAATATCCGGTAGGCTGGCGACGAGGTTGTCGCGCAAAAGCAACCCTTAGACCCCATTCATCTGGGTTATACGCATTTATGGTCACGGCATGCAACTTGGCTGTATCAGCTGGCTTAACAGAAGTCCCCGGGAAATTCGCTGATGATCTAAACACTTGGTCAGTAAAAATATGGCTACACATTGGCAGAACATAACGCGTGTACTGATAATCAATCATAGCCTGCTGAATCTTGAATACAATCCGGGCAAGCTCAACCTCAACACGACCATCGCCCTTTACGACTGCCTCACCCTCTCTTTGAAAACCACCTCGAGTGGTATCATTTATAAAGAGCGGCCCCTTTTGAGCATCATAGTATGCCACCAAATCTAGTGATTTCCTCATGATTGGCACATCAGAACTAAACAACGGCAATAGCTTTTCAAGCTCAGCATTATAAGAAGCTAAATCAGCAAGACTCATAGGACTTTGATTACCTATATGCGAATATAACTTATCCAATATGCCATTTAACTGGCTCTTAGTATTTCCAGCAGCTGGAGCACCTTGCAGATAAAGCTGCCTAATTTCATTTTCTGTTAGCTGTCTCTTAAAACTACGGAAATCAGCAATATCAAAACTAGGCATGTCATCTTTAGGCTGCCACCCATCATCATAGCCAATTGTTAACCTCGCGCCATGCTTGAAACGTTTTGTTGATACCTCATTATCATTTATTGCGCGTATTGTATTGGTATATATAGTGAATCTTATCTCAGAATCATTGGCATCATAATTAACAACAATATGAGCCCATTGTTCTGGCTTTATCGGTTTTGATTTAATCTTGTCGCCTCCATCAAAATGAGCCTCAAGCCAAATCATTCCATTTTGAGGTTGATACTGAGCAGTAACAATAAATCCGGGTGAATCAGTATCATACTGAGTTTTTGTTCCAATAATTTGAGGCATTAAGTTTGGATTATTAGTTATATCTATCGCATCTTTAAACCAAAAGGAAAAGCTAAAATCAGTGTCACCTTTACCCTGAGGTAGGCAATCATTGTCACCCAGTTCCATAAATTGGCCTGCTCCAAATTTATGCCCTCTTGCATCACCAAACGCAAAGTCCTCTATGCCAGATGTTCTGTTTCTAATATATGTGTCATCGGTAATAAAAAGGTTGTCGCAGACCGCTTGAGGTGGAAGAAGAGCCTCTATCGTCTTTGCACAAGTAAGATCTGATGCAACTTCTAAAACATCCGATAAGGTCACTGTTATATCTTGAGTACTTGAGTTACTTCCATCTGTCGCCGTTATGATTGCCGAAAAAAATGATTTTACTTCAAAGTCAGGTTCGTAGGAAAAACTCAACAAGCCCTGAGGAGTAATAGATAACTCAGACCCTGAAACCTTAAAGGTAATCAATGAATTATCAGTATCCACATCCGTTGCTGTAACTGTGCCAATGGCTATCTGATTCTCCGCAGCAGCAAAGCTGGCTGAAGACGTAAATACTGGGGGCTGCAAATTTAATGAGGTTAGCGTCTCAATATGCGACTCTATATCTGACGCACTCACTCTTTGAGCATCAGCGGCAACAACGCCGTTAGTTAACGTATCACCTGTTAAACCGAACAAATATCGAAGGATTATCAAACCATCAGTTAACGCATCTACATTGCCATTATTGTCAATATCGAGTCTATTACCCAACCCTGTAATTCGTGCTTGAATATCATCAGAATCAGTATAAATCGCGTCACTAGCCACAGCACCCGATATCAAAGACGTACCCGTTAACCCAAACATACTTCGAAGGACTAGTAACCCATCAGTGAGGGCATCAAATTGCCCATTACCATCGATATCAACATTTAAGTTAGAGAAGGCGGTAGACGTAACGGATTGATTAGAGTCAGAGTCAGAGTCAGAGTCAGAGTCAGATTCTGTTTCGCCGAACGAGGAAAACCCAAACAGCAGCGACACAATTAGAATATATAAGGCTTTTCCCATTTAATTCAACTTCGAGACGAATTTGAGATGGCTAACTTTATAACATTAGTTAGCTATCCAATGTTGAATACAAATCAAAAAAATCCCCCGCACTTAAGTACGAGGGATTAATTTTTGTTGGAGCCTAGCGGGATCGAACCGCTGACCTCAACACTGCCAGAATTGAGTGGACACGAACTAAGTCATTGATTTATATATATAAGCGCATTTTGTTCGACTGCGTATACTGCACAGGTTACAATTTTAAATAGCCACCTCAATCTAATGGCGATTTAAAGCGCAGGCATCAATGCCTTCAGATGAGCCTCAATATCTACTGCAGTTGTTCTGGTCGCATCAGAGGCCACTACTCCAGCGATTAAGGTGTCCCCTTCCAAGCCGAACAGATAGCGCAATGTCAGCAAGCCATCTGTAAGGGCATCGATCTGCCCATTTCCATCGATATCGGCAAGATCACCCAGTGTTGAAATGCGTGACTCAATATCCACTGATTCGGTGAAAGCCGCATCAGACGCTAACGTCCCCGTCACTAGAGCACTACCGTCTAAACCAAACATTCCTCTAAGTAATAAAAGACCGTCTGTAAGAGCGTCATACTGGCCGTTTCCGTCGATATCTAGAGAGCCGGACGGGATTGTCCCCGCCAAGAACTCATCTAAGGCTGAAACACCATCATTGTCTTGATCACTTGTAGCGTCAGATGGGTCATTTGGGTTCAATCCGTATCTGGTTTCCCAAGCATCGGGCATGCCATCATTGTCAGAATCTTTTGAGTAAATACTATTTAGCGGGTAGTCATCGCTAGCATCCAGTACGCCGTCATTATCATCATCAGTGTCGGCATTGTTACCAGTACCATCTAAGTCCGAATCTATAGTCTCAGTGCTATCTAGAGGGAAGAGATCGTTTTCATCAGCCACACCGTCATCGTCATCATCTTCATCCTCAGTCATGCCTGCCAATATGCAACTGGCATCACAGATATTAGGAATACCATCTCCATCTGAGTCTAAAAGGCCATTTAGACTAATGAGCGGGTAGCCATCAGCTAGGTCATTTACCGAATCGCCGTCATCATCAAGATCAGCATTATTGCCAATACCATCGCCATCTGTATCCACAGATTCTGTCGGATTATTAGGGAATTCATCATACTTATCAGCAACCCTATCTCGATCAACATCATTAAGGATTATTAGATTTATGGTTCCTGTAGCGCTATCAGTACGACCATCATTCGCTACAAACTCAAAACTGTCGTTGTTGTCATTATTTTTACTAAGGTAAATTATTGATTCGCTAAGTTTATCATTCACCACAGATGGCGTATTGTACTTTAAGCTCATAACCTCAAAGCCATCAGACGTTATGGCGTAGGCATTGGATTCATCCAGAGAGGGAACAATATGACTAACAAGATAATCTCCGGTTGATTTAATAAGAACTGGGCTATTAGGATCGCTTACATCTACCATCACTGGTCCTGTACTTTGCGAGGTGGCTAAGTACAAAGTGAAGCCATCAACTGACACCTCCACGTTTTTAACTAGACCAATATTGGTGACAGAGCTGATCAGTTTAAGATTATCAGTACTTTGGATGTCAACTATCTTTAGTCCATAGGATCCATCTGCAATATAGAGATATGAACCATCTGGAGATAGAGCAATAGAGTAAATGTCTCCATTGGTATCCAAACTATTTAGAATGGCTAGCGATCCTACTTTACCAATGTCGACTACATGAAAGCCCTTAACGCCATCACCGAGGTATGCAAGTTGATTATCTTTTGAAAGAGCTATGGTTTGAGCATCACCAGGGCTTAAAATTGTCCCAACAACTCGAGGGTTCTTCAGATCGCTAATATCAACTCGACTAAATCCCGACAAATGGGCTACATATGCGAAGTCTTCTTCCTGTGAAAGCGCAACATCATAAATAGACTCCCCAAGGGCAATTGCGCTGACTAGAGTGGGATTACGCGAATCAGATACATCAATAATCTTTAGACCAAGTGTGCCATCAGCTAAAAAGACAGTGTTTTCATCGCCTGAAAGAGTAACTCCTCTGGCTAAACCATCTGTATCTAACGAGGATATCTGCACTATTGCCGTAGGATCAGATAAATTAACTAGACTTAACCCTAAGGTACCATGGGCTAAATAAGCAATTTTTTGACCATTGGAGATGGCTAAATCATATATTTTATTAAACTCATCCTCAAGAATTGATAGCGTCTCAATTACTTTGTTTTGATAAATGGACCCGGCTGCCGGCACTTTTGTAAGGCGTAGAGAAAAGGGATCTAAGTCTGCATCAGCACCTAACAATGAAACGACTGCTGGGACATCTCGAACTACTTCTAAGTTCTGAGATACAGCAGTTGGCGCTTGGTTAAGGTAATTGCCTAGGTTTATATTAGCGTCACCAGAAAATCCAACAAGACCCTCTTTGACGATTTCAATGCCATCTGCAGAGTATAGTGAGAAAAATGTATCGACTTCACCAAAGCCATCGAGCCAGCCATCACCATAGCTATCATACATGTTGAGTGTGTAGCGCCCATCTGTAAGACATGTGAAATTTAGATAGTTGGCACCACCACTAAACAGGGGATTATTTATCTGGTCCTCTGAAAGTGTCCAGCTAATTTCTTCAGGCCATTCATTGGAGTCTCCAACTGACATAAAATAAGCTGTAGTGGGGCATGATGACATCACGGTGTTGACCGATGATATAAAACTCTGGATGTCTGAAACCGCCTGAATGTCCGAAACAGTCCTAATACCTGATGATAGCCTTATGATTGCTAGATACGAATCTAAATTATTGGAATCAACATCTTTAATACCCGCCAAAGCTTCAAGATCCTGAATTACTAAACTTGTGATGTCGCTATCCAATGCTGCGGCAACTATTTTGGTAAGTGCTAGCTCATGAAATTCAGCTGCATTACAGCTTTTCACAGGGTTTATTGTGGTAAGTCCATTGGAAAAATCTATTCCTGGCCAGCCTAATTGGTCCTGGCAATAACTTATAACCGCTAGATCTCTATTCAGCTTGAATGCATCGGCTCCAATAGTAGGTCGACCACCTAAAAAGCTACCGGCTATAATGTTGTTATATGAGAAGGCACCTACTCCAATATTAGTAATGTTGGCCGTGATGGTGATGGTGTTTAACAAATTTTTATAAAAGGCATAGTCGCCAATGGTAGTAATAGAGTCAGGAAGCGAGATCGATGTGATACTACTCTCGGCAAATGCGTGATTGGCAATTGCAGTGATCGGTAAGCCGACTATTGTGGCTGGGATCACTAAGTTTGATGGGCAAGTCGACGCGCAGCCTGTAATTGTTACAGTATTATCACTGTTAACGAAATAAGACCAAAGAACATCCGTATCAGAGTTAATCGATATACTTATCGTTGCATTATTACTATCAAGCTCGCCATCAGTTGCCTTAAAACTAAAGCTGTCTGAGTTAGGACTATCAGGAGAACTTGTGTAGTAAACATAGGGTGGAGTATTGGAACCGCTTGAGAGTTTTTGCTTTTTAGCCTCATAAACCTCTAGATCTCCACCTCTCCAAGAAGAGGTTAGGTCATCATAGTCAATCTGATTGCTAATATAAAGGCGATCTCCCTTGGCTGAAGAGGTTATCGCGTATGGAGAATTAGCCGGGATAGTGTCAATAAGGATAAGGTTTTGAGGATTTCTTACATCGATGACTTTAACGCCAACCTCCGGTACTGCAAAATAAATAGTCGTTTCATCCGGTGAAAGAATTAATCTACTCCCGCTGCTACCATCTATTGAAAACGTGTCACTAACTGGATCTAGAAATATATTTCCAATAGCCCTCATGGCATTAGAGTCACTAATATCAAATATGACTAAACCATATCCCTTATGTGCTATGTATGCTCTTTGTCCATCAGCAGAGATCACTAGCGCATAGGGCATTCCCTCTAGTCGATTTCCTAGGTTATCTAACATGGGTATATCGCTAATTAGCTGTGGGAAAGCTGAGTCAGTAATATCAACACTGATAAGATAGTTACCGTCGACTACAAAAGCGGTATTCCCATCAGAAGATAGGGCTGTATGTAATGCGTAGCTGGAGGTACCAAATGCACTTATAAATTGGGGATTACTTGGATCGCTTATGTCGACAATGTGAAGATCTTGTTCTCCTGAGTAGTCTATGACTGATACATATGCTAACTTTTCATCACTCGAAAGCACCACCTCTAGTGCTGAGTATGGATAGGGAGTTTCATAAACTCCCATAAATATAATATTGGTAGGTTCTGCAACGTCATAAATAGAAACTCCACAATTACCCCTGGCAATAAAGAGAAGAGCCTCATCACTAGTTAACGTAAGTGAGGAGTATTTTGTGCTGCCGCTTGCACAATCAGGATTTTCATCCTGAAATTCTTCTTCTGCAAGCTTCACTATGTTTGAGGGATCACTAATATCAAGTAGCGAAAGATTTTCACCAACAGTGAAGGCATAGCTCTCGCTGTTAGCTAATACAAGATCTACAGAAATACCCTCACCGAAGGAGTCTTTCTCTTCATAAGCCCCTAGTTTCGTTGCAGAGAAGCTTTCTAGGAGGCCAGCACTGGGACTGTTCAGCTGATAGCTTAACGAGCGACCTTCGGGGTCGACAGCCCTGAGCGGTATGATGGTTTCCTCTCCAGCTTTCACATAAGATCGCTGATCAAAGGCAATAGGTGGGTAGTTTTCATAATCTGTATCTGTAGTAATCTCTAAAGCAAAGACATTGATTTTACCTTGAGCGTTCGATCCATACCCAGTAGATACCGACAACACCCAATCGCCAATCGTGGATCGTTCATTAAAGCGGTGTAAATATCCGCCCTCTGGTCTTGCCGTTGAGCCATTGCAGTTAAATGACTCCGCCTGGTCATCAAAAGTAGTACTAATATCAGCACTACCCTGACAAGAGTATCTCTTTTTAAGCGTTATGGTTTCATTGAGTGGCGAGGTTAAGGATATCTCCAACTGACTTATATCATTATAGGTTAGGTCAACTAAAACATTGATATCAGTGATTCTCTGATTTTCAAGAATTGATATGGTTGATGTATCAACTCTACCGGGTTCATCAACTATATCGACCGGTAAATCTGGCGCCAAATATGTTGCATCCGACATAAAGAATGAAAATGCTGCCCCAGATGACCCAACGCCGCAGTTATTTGCGGGAGACACTCGCCAATAGTACTTTAGGCCTGGAAGAAGGCCCGTAATCTTAGTAGATGTTTGAGTTGTAACAGTGCTGAAGACTACCTCACTGAAATTGGTATCCTTTGAGACCTCGACCTTATATCGATCATTATTAAAATCCGCCTCCCAAGTCAGGGTTGGCCTAAGAATCTTCAGGACACTACCACTCTTTGGCGTTAATAATTGAACGGGGGAGAACTCAGATGAGTAGGCTCTGATACTGATTGGCATTGACTGCGAACGACTATCTGAAGTTGCATTGACGTTAATGCTGTATGTCCCAGGGACAATATTATCAGCAGCACTAATCGATCCAGTTATAAGAGTGTCGTCAGCCGAAACACTTAGTGGAGAAAACTCAACACTCAAGCCGTTTGGTAAGCCGGTCGCTGAGAGTATCGCGATATCGCTATATTTAGGAGAAGTGCCATATGTCAATGAGGCATCCGTAGTCTGAGAACTGCATACTTCATATTCATAAGTGTCTGTCGAGAGGATAATATCGTCTCGGGTTATCGAAAAATCTTGAGTGTTGATGGCATAGAATATATTGCTATTATTTGGTTCTATTCGAACACGTGCTTTTGATGTCACAAAATCAGGCAGAGTAACCGCATGACTTCCATCATTATCGGTATTAGTGGCTAATGTATATGGGAAGGTAAGTCCGCCATCCACTGACAGTGTAATAGTGACTTTGTCAGCCAATATTGGATCAAGATTTGTCCCAGCCACGCTCCATTTAACAGTATGAGCCGTGTTTGCAAGATACATTAGTCCGCTAGTGGGAGAGCTAACGCTAAAGGCGCCGCCGTTATCGACGACGCTCACCTTCATCTTATTTAAAGTAACTCCGCCACCACCCAGCGCATTGTCTCTTACCGTGAATCCAAAGTTAAAATCCCTTGGGACTGCAGAGAGCGTTTCCCAAGAACTGCTTAGATCAGGATCCTCTAATGTAAGGTTTCCATTAAGAACACTTGATAGTTTTGGCATATATCGTGTGGCGATACCGCTTGGTGGTAATGAGCGAAACGCTGGTCCATCAGTATTTTTGGGACCAAAGTTGCCATTTGTAATGTTTCCGTTGTCAATTTGTTCCCAGGCATAACTGAGCACATCAGTATCGTCTGCATCACTGGCTTTGCCCGAAAGAATAAATGGAGTTAATACTGGGATTGTGAAGTCTGAAATATCCTCAATGACGGGCAGATGGTTTTCATTGGGAGTATCAATATGACATGTTTGGCTTTGCAGGTATGCCAAAGACTGCTCTATGCTCACATGGTGGAAGTAATCATCAGACGAAATGGCTAAATTATCTGGACCCGCAATTCCCGCATAACTCATGACAGTTGTCCCGCTGCCTGGCTCTACATTTTTGCCAAAAGGCTCAGTTTTGAATCCAAATGTATGATTTGCTCCTAGCTGGTGGCCTATTTCATGTGTAACAAGATACGTAAAGTCGGAGCCCTCAGGCCTTGGAGAATCTGACCAAGCACTTCCTTTTGTCTCGTCATTGCAAAAGCCACCTATAGCTCCTGCATTTCCACCCATAGTAGTCCTATCAACAGCACTAAAGATATGACCGTGGTCATAGTTAGCAGACCCAATCACTGTATCCAAATTAGTTTGTAGTTCTCCATTCAAGGCACCAGTACTGTCGCTATAAGGATCCGTTGCGGCGTCTGTGTAAATAATCAAATCATTGTTATCAATTAATTCTAATGTAATGCCAAAGTCACGCTCAAAAATCGCATTAACACCGGTTAAAGTAGCATTCATGCCGCTTAATGCGCCCAACACACTACCGCCATGATATTGGGTATATTGGCCATTAGCAGATACTGCCAGGCGATATTTTGTGAGCGTACTCGCATTAGAAAATTGACTTTGGTTGTTGTTGATTCTAGAAAAATTACTAGTCAATCGGTTATTGGCTGAATTAATACTTACTGAATTAGTCGGGGTAGTACAAATGAAGCTATCGCGCGATTTAACAGCCTCAGTAAGGTCTACTACGGCGTATGTGTTAGTGCCTCTAATCTTTTCAATAGTGACTTTTTCTGGCCGAGTACTACTGGTGATAGCGACCTGAATCCCCACCGGCGCAAGGCTAAAACGGATTTGCTGACTGGCATCGTTTACTGCAACCCCAATGAATGAACTAATTTCAGGAAATTTAGCCGCCAGTATTGGAGAGAAGTTAGATTTTTCTTTCACATCAAACGCTATCATTTCTCCAAGTGCGTTAGGGAAATAGATAATATTTTGTTTTTTAGCTAGCCCAATTTTTGATCTCAGAGCGGCCCGCAAAATCGACGTATCCAGCGACACAACCAGACCTGAAGGTGTTCTCGAACCAACGGTATTTTTGGACAATATAAGGGGAGCATTACTTTCTGAAGACCAATAAGCAAAGTCTTGATTGTCATCCCAGATCCGCCCTACTTTTTCGTTGCTATAGGCAGGGGCACTAAGAATAAAGGGAAGTATTAAGATAAGTATTCTTGTAGCGTAGCCAACATTTTTAAATGTTTTCATCAGATCCCTTAAAATGTTGTAACGCTAATTCTTTGAGTCGTATTGCTTACGTGTGATTTTTTTCAATAATTACACATAATTACGCATATAGCATTAGAGCAGATAAGGTTATATACAAATGTATAAAGTCACTTCTATTTTTATGATTGGCTATGCAGCCTTGGATTTAGATTAGAAGGCTAGAAAGAATAAATCCCCCGCACTTACGTACGAGGGAATTATTTTTGGTGGAGCCTAGCGGGATCGAACCGCTGACCTCAACACTGCCAGTGTTGATCACATAAAAACTGAGTTATTGATTAGTGACTAAAGTCAATGTTGACA
>Ga0209815_1001911_pt1 | contig 13141 bp, 10 predicted proteins | sample CoawatmetaG00DNA_FD_187507 | JGI IMG/M metagenome (GOLD analysis project Ga0209815, IMG submission 187507) | Marine microbial communities from the West Antarctic Peninsula - Coastal water metaG002-DNA (SPAdes) (version 2) | ecosystem: Environmental > Aquatic > Marine > Coastal ...
CACCCATTCTTAACTTATTATCTTCCAATATAGAAAACAAACCGCGAACAGTAGGCCCAAGACCATGTTCCATAATAATTTTCATTGGCTCAGTTACTGTAGAAAACCCAGCAGAACCTAAATAATTAAGCTGTGCGGCATTACGCATTCCTGCTGCAATTTTTTGATCCCAACTATCAGGATTACGAAGAGCAGTTCCAACAACACGTTCATATAAAGCAGTAATATCTTTAATTGCTGCATATGCTTGATCTTGAGTGCCACCGTTTCCAAGAACATCATTATAAATGTCATCAACAACATCATCATAAGATTTGCCATTAAACTTTTTAGCAAACTCATAGCGAGGGCCAACCCTAGAAACATAAGCCTTCATTACTTTAATAGGATTTTTTTCAATAAAATCTAACACTAACTCATTAGGTATATCTACAACCCTATGCTTCATATGCTTAGATTTGCCCATACCAAAATAACCAGCGTCAACATCAAGAACGTCAGAAAGCCCAAGAAGGTCATCTATCATTTTATTGACACGACCTTTAATTGCGCTTTCGTTAGTAGACAAATCTATTTTTTCAAAAATGCCTTTGTTGTTTCTAATTATTGTATTGGGATTCTCAGTAAACCACTTAGTTAAAACAGCCTCAAAGCCAGCCCTGTTCTTCATAATTGCTTTTCTATCCCAATAGCGAGGACGAAATACAGCTTCATTTGGAGGTAATATTTTTCCACTATCAGATAAACTCTCAACCATGCTTTGAGCATCTGCAAGTTCTTCTTTATATTTAACAAGATTAGATTTAAGTCTGCGTATATAGTCACCGTTTCTTGCAGTCTTCAAACTGTCTTCTGCTTTAAGAATGTCTTTAGTTCTGCGATCAATTAATTTCTTATAACCGCCAATAGAACCAATAAGATTAGTTTCGTTTAATCTGGTTTCCCAGTTAGAATAAAACCTATCAAAAATTTGTACAGCTTGAGCTTCAATATCAGATAAGTTTTTATCTCGTGTAATATATTTTTGATCTACATTAGTAAGCCAAGACTCAAAAGTATTTGCATTTAATCCAATAGAGGATTTAGCTTTTTCAAATCCATTAGTTACATTATAATCTAAAGGATTTATCACACCTTTGCTTGTAGACTTTCCCCAAAGATTAATAAGATTATCATACTCTCTAACCCATTCGCCTTCTAAAAGTTTTGCACTTTGAAAAACAGAGTTGCCTATTTTAACGCCAAGTTGATTAGCTTTTAATAATATGCCGCTATCACCAGCAATACCTTGAGCTATAAGTTTAACAGAATTAGGTAAATTTTTACTTTGCAAAACTCTTTTCATTGGAGTTGTAACACCCTTGTATATCCAAGAGTCAGTAAATAAAGAATTAGCTATACTAGCATCAGATAATTCTCCAGCATCAATAGATTCTGATCTTCTTAAAGTTCTTTCTAAATCAATAGCGCGAATTGCAGAGTCAGTATTTTCTTTACTAGCTAATTCTGATCTATGAGCTTTAAGCTCAGAATCATTTAAGTTGTTAAACTGCCTATTTTCACGAGAACCCATAGCTCTAACATCTTCTGGCGTTAAACCATCAATGGCGCGTAAACTTGTGTCTACTTCATTAGAAGCCTGCTCAATAGCGGTTAAACGTCTAGCTAAAGGTATAGAAGCAAGACCACCAAAAATAGTACCGAAGGCAGCGGCAGAACTAATGTTTATTGCTGATTCTGTTCCTGTAGCTAATGGATCAAATGGATAACGTATTGATTCTGCACCCGCTTGAATTGCAGTAGTTCCTAATCCAACACGAATAGCAGACCTACTAACTTTTGCAGAAACACCAACTATAGGTATGTAGTTTACAGGGTCAGCAAACTCAGTAAGCATATTTGCAAAGAAACCAGACTCAGACATAATTCTGCGGCGTTCAAAGTTTTCATCAATTTGATTTACAAGAACGCCCATGTGATCATTGTTTACAGCACGAAGAAGCGTAGAACCAAAAGCCTCATACCCTTCTGGAATATCATCTATAGCTCTGTAACCATCTTCTGGTATTGTACCAAATTGATTTCTATTTTGAATGCTATTTATAAGTGGTGAGTATTTATATCCAAGATTGGCAGGAAGAGTTTCATTAAAAAATGAAGGGCCTTCTTGTGGCATATCAATGCTATCTGGCCCTGTTATATCTACAAGTGCTGAGAGACCGTTTTGCATTACTCTTGCCCTCTCAATCTTTTTAATTTTTCATCAGCTTTAAACTGTTGAAATTTCCTCAAATCAGTAAATCCAAGAGTTGTCATTTCGGCTTGATACGCAGCTAATGATTTATTATCTTCTCTAAGTTCATCCTGTATCTTAGCGTCTTGCTCAATAAGATTAACTTTATCTTGATCATCAGCTAATGCTTGTTCTTCTACTAAACGCTCACGATAACTAACAAGTTCTTGATCAGCATTAAAGGAAGGCCAGAAAGGTTGATCATTAATTTTTATTATATGAGGAACAAGCTCCCCTCCTTCACTAACAACATGAGCAAAAAACAAAGGCTGGTCAGTTCCAGAATATTTATGAGGCACAAGATACACAGGGATTTCAGCTTCAGTTTTGTTTTTTATATCTTCTTTTTCTTGTTCAGCTTTTTGTATAAGATCATCTAAATCTTTATAACCTTTAGGAAACTCTTTTCTTCCATAACCACCTAAATACTTAACAAGATCAATACTTGCAGTAGTTTCATAAGCCTTTTTAGTCTTGTTTAAAGAAAACCCATCGCCCAAAGATTCATTAATTATTGTTATTAACTCTCTTTTCTCGTCCTCAAACCTAGCATTGCTTGATTTTTTGAGAATATTTTCAAGCGAAAACTCAGTCTTATTGGCTTCACCTATTGGAAAGTTTGCATCATGAATAAAATCACTTTCATGAAAAGTATTTTCTACTCTTGATTCTATGTATTCTTCAATCTGACCTTTAGGAACTCCAACTCTAGCCATTTTTTCAACTACATTATAAAGCTGTTGAGCAACATATATATTAGAACTAACTTCGCTTAAAACAAAAGCTTTATGTCCATCTGGAAAAATACTTCTTAAAGTTTCATTGCTGCTTTTACTATCCCGCAAAGTTAGTAAGCTTCTAACATCCTCTAACGAAGCACCATCTCTACCTATCATAGAAATCATTACATCAAGATCATCTCTTTGATCTTTAGAAAGAGCTTCTGCTATTCTGTTTGTAACAATGATCGTATCGTCATCAATGCTTTCAGTATCAAAATCTTCAATACTTCTAAAAGCAGAAAGCCTTGCGTAATGTTGCAGTAAAACATTTGCTCCATCAACATCTTGTAAATTAACAATAGACTTAAGAGAATTAACAAAAGTTTGAGGCACAGTTTCACTCATGGCTTTAAGCACATCGGAATTATTTAACGATGAAGGGTCTGTAAGATTTACCCCACTTAATCTAAATCGTTCGCTTTGCGCTTTTCTATGAGAAGTTTCAGCACTGCTTCCAAGACCATTAGCAACAAGATCAGTTACTTTAACTGCTTCTAACTTAGCTGCCGTTCTTCTTTCTTCTTCTGCAACCGTTACTCTAAGGCCGCCAATATGACTTTTTATTACTCTCTTATCATTATCACCTTTTAAAACACTAAGAACTGAATCACCTAAGGCTCTTTCTAATCCTGTAGTTGTTCCAGCATCTTTACCTTCTGACATAATGTACAACTGAAGAGAATTAAGTTGTTCAGAATTATAACTAAAAGTTGAGTTGTTAATTCTACCTACAGCAACACCCACACGCATTTTAGAAATATGAGATTCAGCCTGTGTAGAGGTGATTGAAATGCCTATTTCTTTTTCAACAATATCTACTTGATCACTTAGCTCTTTATCTTGAACTATAGCATTGGCTGCGTAATCTGCAAATTCATTTGCACCAGTGAATATTAAATAAGATTTTCTTTGTCTCTTAAGAGCTTCTCTTGCAGTATTTATATTTTGACCAAGAACTTGTTTAACAAACCCTGCATCATTTGCATCATAAAGATCGCTTTCACGATAAGCACTAATCAAACCTTTTTGAAGTTCAGTTAAAGTTTCTAAGTCTTCTGGGTTCCCACTGTTTATTGCAGCAGTAAAAGCAACAGCTTCTCCTTGTGCAATCCCTATAGTTAAAAGCTCACGAACCATAGATTTTCTAGCTTCATCAGCTAAACTTAAAGCACCTTGATTTAAAAGATTATCTTCATATAAATCAAACAATCTTGACTTAAATGCTGTATATGATGAGCCTGCCTCAGTAATACTTGCAATTACGCCACTTGCATTAGCATCAGATAATTGCCCATCAACAGCACCTTCAAGGTAAGTATGAATATTTATTTTAAAACTATTAAGAATATCATCAGATTGTTCAGAATTACGAGAGTAATATAGTCTAGCTCTTGTTGCATTTTCCTTTTGGAGTTCAGCAGAATTAATTCTTTCTATCTGGCTCATATCAGATGCAATAGCTTCTGTAGCGGAAATGACAGTCTTAGCATTAATATAATCTAAAAGAGCAACTCCATCTGTTTGCTTTCCATTAATTAACACATCAATTTGATCTCTGTACTTTTTTAAAAGAGGAGTTTTCCCACTACTAAGTATATATCTACTAATAGCTGATCTATATTTAGCACCATTAATACCAGAAGTTTGAGAATAAATGTGAGTTAATAAACCTTGAGCAATAGCAGTTCTGCCAGAAAGGGAAGACTTTCCTACAGAGCCAGCAGGTAAAACCTGAGACGCCTCTCCATTAGATACGTCATCTACACCTTCAACAATAAGATTAAACGCTTCGTTTAAATTTCCACTAGATGCAAACTGATAAGCTTTTGCTATTGTACTATCAAAATCATTAGAAATAGAAACAGCAGCCGATGCTCTAGCTTTAACATGTGCTTGTTTCATCAAGCTAGTTTTAGTTCTAGCCAAATACAAACCGCCACTATCCTCAATAAACCCTGCATACTCAGGATTAGATTCAGACATTTGCTGAACATACTTACTCATTTGAGTATCGTATGAATTTGGATTTGGATATTTAATAGCTAGTGAAGCTGCTTGCTCCTCTATTTCAGTTTGAATTGAATTTGTATAACGCTTTTCAATAACTCTTTTGTAAGCATCTTGAGCAATAGAGCCATAACCGTCTGGTATTTCCAAAGCTTCTGGCTTTTTAGTTAATGGATCAATAGCAGTTAGACTTGTTTTCTTTGCCTCTTCAGTCCCAAATTGTTCAGCAAGACGAGCGCCTTCTTTAAAAGCTATAGATTGTATTCCATTAGCCTCTCGGCTAACTGTTTGCCATAACTCGGCTTCACCAGTATTCATTCTGGTAACGCCAATAGGACGATTAAAAACTTTTTGAGTTTGACGAACTACAGCCATTATTTACTATCCAACGTATAACCAGTTGTTGTTGATCTATTTACTTTGCCACCTGTCATCGGAACTCCACTTGATGTAGAACCGCTTGGCCTTCTAACAGTTTTCGCCTGATATAAACCACTAGCTATATTACCAGCCGCCCCAAGATAGCCAGCCACCAAAGCATTCTTTCCGCGCTTTCTTTCAGCAGTAGCTAACATAGTCATTTTAGACTGCTCCGCAGTAGCTTGAGAACCACCAACAACCTGTTCTTGTATGTAGATTTGTTTTTGTCTTTCTAAAAATGCCTTAACACTCATGTCAGATACATCTCTGCCAGAAAAAGCAAAGAAAGCTGTATTGGCAGAAGTAGCATCTGAAAAAATAGCAGCCCTAGCATTGTGCTGTTGCATAGCTTGTGCACCAAGCAAAGCATTATCAACTTCCATTTGCTTTGCATTAGCTTCTGACTCAGCCTTTTGCGCTTTACCAGCTTTAATACTACTTACTGTACTAATAGCAGTTGCAGCAGCTATAATAAAACTTATCATTAGACGACTAGCTCCACTATCATTCCATTAACTTGCAAAGACAAAGGCGCAGATTGACTAATAGTTACCTGTGGTGTCCGTCCATATCCCATTAATCTAAACTCTTTACGTCCAGTAAAAGGACTTTGTTGATTAGACATATCATCAGTTACCTGTCTAATAATTAAGTTAGTGCCGTTTACACTAGCAGACAGAGTGCTGTTTAAATCAGTGATAACACTAGCAATGCTTCTAATCTGTCCACTAACAGGGCCACCAGATAAGTTAGCATCAATAGGATTGGTAGTTAAAGTAACGTCAAACTTATAACCAATCTCAGCAGAGTTTAATAACTCAACAGAACTAACATCAACATTACCACCACTGACAGTAAACTCCCCAATGTAATTGTTGCCACTAATAACATTAACAACAGCACCGTTTGCGAATTGAGAAGAGACTGTAAAGATTCCGCTATTAGTGCTGGTAGCCGCATAGGTTGAAGACATGTCCGTATTAAAGCCAGACTTGAACTCACACAAAACAATGCGCGTTGAATCATCACCCATAGGAAATGCAACATTGGCAAATACCCTATCATCTATCGTGACTGTAGAATGAAACTTACCTTGGCTTGTGAACTCTACCCAACCAGCACGTTTCTCTGCACGATTAGAATTAAACACACCCATTTTTCCGTCAGCATTTAAAACAAAGATGTAACTTTCAGAGCGATCTAATGCCCCATAGAACGTGTTCATTTCAATAGGTACGTTTATTAAATGGGAAGACAAAGATGATACTGGAACAGCCGTGTATGCAGACTCACTATCCGAAAATAGATACTCTCTAACAATAGCCCCACCAGCTTGCACAAAAACAGTTGCTCCATCCATAGGTTGAGGGCGAATAAAATCCACACCAAACGGTGTTTGTCTACGAATCTGAGCGTTAGTAGGAGTGACAGGGCTAGTATCAAATGAAGGTACAAACATTTCAGAGGAAGCAGTAAACACTTGTAAGTCACGATTAGACACAAGATGCCTAATCTGATTGATCTCACCAACGGCAGCCGTGATGTGAATTGAATCAGCGTCAGCAGCAGTACCTACATCAAAGTTATAATATGATGCCGACTTGCTCATCCAAATTGAATCAGGCTGTGCAATCGTACCAGCAAATACTAATCTGTTTTCGTGGAAGGTAACAGCAGAAGGAAAGCCACGAAGCGCGGAATAAGACTGCTCATCCCATTGAGAGGTTGGTGCATGAGTTACAACTCTTGGCGCACCTCCACCATCAACAGTAGCGTTGGCATTACCACCAGCATCAAAGGTGTATTTATTATCATCAACAATACTATTAACAGTGCGAGTGCCATTAAGATTAGAAGACGCAATGTTTCCAACAGCAGAAGCCCTAGAAATAACTACAGAGTCATTAACCTTCATACCATGATTAACTTGGGTTACTTCAATAGTGGCTGCACCATCAACAGTTCTAAATGCGTCAACGTCTAGCTGTACAAACAGTTCTTCAAGTATAGTTCCAGTTGCCTGAGTTGCAGACTGAACAGAAGTTATTTGTATTTCCTTACCACGATAACGAACAGTAAGCCCAACGTGTAAAGAATTTGCATAGTTACCATTTGCCTGACTGCCAGTAGTATCCCAGTAAGCTGCACTTGTTGTTAGAGTCTTTCCGCTTCCAGTAGTTCCGTTTGGATCAAGGGTAATGCCTAAGCCATGAAAGTTATAGAAAGGCTGATAGATTTGTTTTGCGTCAGACCTTCCATCAAATACAAAAGTCTCAATTTGAAAAGCAGTAAGACTAGTCCTCACTAACTGCCTTGGCATAAATGTCGGATGGCATATAAACATAACATCGCCAGCTTGGGCAAATGTATATTCGTGCATAAAAGAATCTGAGAAGGGGAGGGCAGCACTATCTACATCTGCTGATAATGTAGAAGTTAAAGTTATTGCACCGCTAGATGGATCAATCTTAAACACCCTAACCTTGGCGTTTTCCATAGAAACTATATATTGCTCATCATCAGAAAAGATAAAAGGTAACAACCTAGATTGCTGTATCTTTGCACTGTTGTAAGTTATGTCAGCAAATTTATAGATAAAGTTTAGACCAGCGCGTTTAATTACCCCGCCTTCAGACCTGAGAAAGAAGTTCTCTACCTTCTGAGCCGAAGCCCCATATACAGGTGTATCAGTTCTTGATGTCAAAGAAGGGCTAACTTCTCCAAACTGAAAGTTAGTTATTGGGACTTGGATTTTTTGCATTAGCTGCGCCTATTAGAAATAAACCTAGACACATCCAGCTTGCGATTTGTCTGAGCTTGAGAGTCTAAACCCCTAGCCTTTGCCATAGCGATTGCACCTTTCTGCTCCATAAGGGCAGATAGATTAGCGTCACGCGCTAGTGATACAGCAAATATAGAAGCAAGTTGAAATTGAACTGCAATAACAAAGTAAGAAGGCCAATACTGCTCGTCTACTCTATAAGAGAAATCAGCAATAACACTATCAGAAGCATTTGCATCACAAAATACTTTATCACTGTATGTTTGGTACTCAAGATTAAAGTCATTAACGGTTAAGGTGTGAAGCATTAAAGAGCTACTAGGCATTTGATATGCCGCTTCATAACGACCAGTTGGCGCGTCAGTTAATCTATTTAAAACTTCTTGGTTGGTTGCAAACCTCCATCTGGTATTTACCAAGGAAGATTGAGCAACATCTTCATACATATTAGAGGAAACTAAGGCTTCATTGTTTCCGTCATCAAATGATGTAATAGGCTCGGCTCCGATAAGAATCAAAGCGCGACTACATATATCAATGGGTGAATCGGATGAGGTGCTTGTTACTGCCATTTAAGTAGTAAGGGGGCCGAAGCCCCCTCTCCTTAATCGCTGTCTGTTTCAACAACGGCCGTGCCATCAGACACATCTACTATTGAACCAGTATTACTCAATACAGTTGCAAAGTTAGTTGTAGGTGTGTTTGTATCCTGCACAATAATCAGATCACGAATGTTCAGCATTGCTGCTGCATCATTAAAGTAACCCGCAGAGTTGATTGCTGCAATCGCGTCTGCTGTTCGGTACATCCAAAGGGCGGCGCCACTAGCACCTCCGATACGATGTAGACCTGCTGCTGCGTAAGCCATTATAAAATCCTTCCTTAACCGTTGTTGTCCAGAACTTCATAAATGCCGTTGGCGTCAATAGCGACTGCGCCCATAGACATCATGGAGTTTGCAAGGTGAGATGCCTTTTCAGCAACATAATTAACCTCAGTAGCAACTTCTGCGTTAATACCAAGACCGATTGAAGAGGTATGATAAGCCATATTCTTACCGCCTGTTACAGCAGAAGTAGAGAATATCTTAAAGCCCATAAATTCCTTCATGGTCATACCGCCAGCAAATGGCAGATTCTGCTCACCAACAAAGTCGGACGATGCAAACTGAGTAATTGCAAACAGATCAGCATAGCCTTTAGGGTGCATAGCTAAATAACGCTGTCCGTCTTCTGGAACATTAGCAACGCCCATAGTTTCAAACAGTGATAAAATGTCAGCTATTTCAATAGCAGAACTTGTATCGTGAATCTGAGTGCTACTAGCACCAGCATCCATAGCTGCATAAATCAACTCGTCAGTCTTACGACCAAGAGCAGCAGCAGCAGATTGAGCAACAGCTTGACGCTCGTTGATGTTAGTCTTCAACTCGTCCAGCTTATCAATATACTCAGGAGCATAGAAGTCAGTCATTGTTGCTTCAACAGTGGTGTGCGCCAATTCCATCGGAGTGACATTACCATTGCGAGATTTGGTAGTGGCTACGCCAGCACCAATCTTTTGGAACCGAACAACAGACGCAGTAGCGTTTGCAGTACGAACCGTATTCCGCAGCTTAGAACCCATACGTTGATATGCTAAATGCACATCGGATTCAAACTGCTTGATGAAGGCTGTATCTATTGTATTAGCCATTTCAAGAGTCCTTTATTAAGGTTGCATTTGTACCTTGGGTATCCTTCTGCATCCTCAACGTAGGTATCCTAACGGGCTACTCAGTGCATTACGGGCCGTGATGATAGAGCGTAAACATTCTTTCTATCAGGATTGCAACGCACAAATTGAACATAGGTATCTCCAGACTCGTCCTCAACGGTGCTAGATATAAAAAACCCCAGCCATATCATCCATTTGATTACGCCTAAATCTTCAGCATTTACTGAAAGATGAATCTCATAGTATGTTTGGTGAATATAAGATATTATTCTTGGGGAAAATTTAACGACGCCTATCCAACTTCTTTCCATTTCGTTTGTAAACATTGACCACATTTGAGACTGTTGATTTCCAATCGCCTGCACACCAACTATTTGAATAGGACTGCCGTTCTTTTCAACAACAAAACAGTCCTCATGCTTCTGCATGTCTATTAAAATAGAAAGCAAATTATCAGATTCATCTTGATATTCAGCAATATTATAAGCTGCCATATCATTTAAAAATGGAACTATGTGACGCTTCTGCATGGGAACTAAATCAAAGCCCCCATGACTAAATAAAGGTTTAACCATATAGCTTCTGGTAAGACTCTTGAACTTGTTTAACGTACTGAGGGTCACGTTTTTGTGGATTCCAATAACGCTCATCGTTTTGCATAGTGCGAAGAGAGTCCTCAGTAAGTTGCGTAGTAGGGGAAGTGTTACCCATAAATGATGGAGACTTCATCTTTTCCATAATATGTTCAAGCGCAACAATACCACCAGCGCTCTCACACATACGTTCTACTGCATCTAAACTTTCTTCTGGGAAAAACTGATTAGCAAAAAGACTAGCGGCCTCAATTCTATCACCCGAAGAATCACCAAGTAGCTTGGCTTCAGCCTCAAGATCAGGTTGGGTTCCCTCAAGAACATCAGCAAATAGCTCAATGCCTTTTTGAAACTCTTCTTGACCAAGGCCGCTTTCAAAAGAATGTTCCGACCACCACTCAAGTAATTGGTTATCAACTGCTGATTCTGGATCAATACTATCAGGAAGTATGTAATCTCCTTTAGTGGCAGGGCGATCAGCGTATGCAGCCTGTTGCATTTCCTCTTGCCAAGCTGCCTTTAGGTCTTCTTCCTTTGAACCCAGCTTCGTAGATAATTCATTGTACGCCTTGCCCAAATCCTCTGGCGAGTTAAATTTCTCAGGCAACCAATTCGGTCTATCGGTTTGCGTTTGCGTAACTTCGCTAACTGTTTCTGTGGGTTCAGACGATTCATTTAATAAAGACTCAGACATTATTCTTTACCTTATGTGCGTGGTTTATTCGTGATTCAATCAAAGCAACAATATATCTCTGGCCTTCCATATGACGCAACTCTTCTGTAGTTACGTTGGGGCCATGCACTTGTTGTATCGTAATTGATTTTAAATACTTTAAAACCGCCTGTCCAGAATCTGTTCCAAATAGTTGAGCTACAACTAAACTGATTTCTTTGTCATTACCTGCGGCTCTTTGATAACCATCAATTCCAATGTTTGCTTTTGAAGCAGCCATTATATCTCCTGTTGTTGTTCCTCTGGCATAGCTTGCTGTTGCTGCATTTGTTGCTGCTGCATTTGCTGCGCCATTGCAACTATTTGCTTACGCTCTTCGGGATCACGAATCAAGGCGTCAGGTACGCCAAACTTCTTAGCAAGATGCGCTGCTGTTTCCTCAGAGTTAATAAGTAGGTTAAGAACCTCTGGCCCAAAGGTGCTTAGAACAAGCTCTAGAAAACGAGCTACAGAAGAAATGTCTTGATTTGCCTGTGCTTGTGCAAGAGGAGATATAGACTTAACCTTAACCTCACGACCATTAACCGTAGGTATTTCTATACGTCCTTGCTTTTTAAGTATGTAAACAACTCGCTGCAATACTGGCTGCACCAACTCGGCTTGTAATCTACCAAACGCAGAGCCAATACGACGAGATAAATCAGCCATACGTTCTGCAACCTCAGTTGCAGTAGCAGGGGTTTTATCAGGATTCCCAAGCATATCATTATACAATGCACGTTTAATATTTAAGCGCATATCCGAAAGTATAAGCTGAGCTACATCAAAGTTGCCAGCCGCTTGAATAGGTTGTAATCCACCAGAGCCAATAGCCTTTGGTATTATAGATCCCGGAACCAAAGATATGGTATCTGGATTTACAATGCCATCATCATCCATTTGATAAATGCCAGAGATAGCCATCTGTGCATTCTCAAGAATAAGCTCAATGGTTAGGTTTGTTGTCTTAATTGCCGATAGCGCATTAATAAGTGGGCCACGCCCATACACTTCCCCAGCGCACTTAGCCCAGCGGAAACAAATAAACGGATTAGACCCAATGCCAATTAAATTATTGCTATAAATAACACTCTTAGTTGTTAAGCAAAAAGCATAACTAATATAAGCCTCTTCATTCCTGCGAGAATAATCACGAACTACAAGCTCAAGAACAGTAGTGGTATTGTTTCCACCAGAAGACATCTGCCCTTTTATCTGGTCATTTAGAACTGCATCAGGATATAGAATTTCTAATTGATTAAATCGTATCCCCTTCCGCTCTCTATACACATGATCAATACGATCATCAGGCCCAGTATCAAGAACAACGTGGGGCAGGGGGATAGCCGCAAACCTAATAGGATTTATTGCGTCCCCTTCTTCCGCAACCAAAACACCAGTACCAACAGCTAAATCCATGAAGGACTCATGAACCTCTTGAGAGAAGTTAGAGTTCTGGATTACCTCAAAGATGTATTCAGTTACTTCATCAAGATCATTATTAACTGCGTCACGTTGTTCTTTTGGAACTTCAGAGCCAGCAGTCATATCTGCCCATCTAGCAAAGTTAGGAACTAAGCCCGACTGCAATCGGGAAGCAAACTCTTGAACGCCAACAACAGCAGTCTCGTCAAAGATTTTATCATCCCGCCGCTGTCCAGCCGTTTCCGCATAGAAGGACTCACGTTGCGGAAGTGAATACTCATAGCACTCTTCAAAAAGGGGAATGAAGTTCTCACGCTTTGCCTTGGCCTTTTCGTAATGCTCAAGGTAATTCTTTGCTATGGGATCAGTTATCATTATGAAATAAACCTATTATAGAAGCCAGCACCAGTA
>Ga0209815_1001913_pt1 | contig 13128 bp, 20 predicted proteins | sample CoawatmetaG00DNA_FD_187507 | JGI IMG/M metagenome (GOLD analysis project Ga0209815, IMG submission 187507) | Marine microbial communities from the West Antarctic Peninsula - Coastal water metaG002-DNA (SPAdes) (version 2) | ecosystem: Environmental > Aquatic > Marine > Coastal ...
TCAGAGTCTTATCTGTAGCAAAGGTAGGCTTATTCATAACACGCCTTACAACAGGGATATCAAACCCTATTATGTTATGCCCTACTAAAGAGTCTGCATTCTCTAGCAGTTCATATGCCTCATCTAATTGATTAGGCCCGTAGCTATATACTGTTTTAGAATCTACATCTTGAGCAACAATACACCATATCTTTGTTGCATCAAGCCCGTCTGTCTCTATGTCGAATACAAGTCTGCTCATTATTCAAACCCCAATACTACGTCTTCTTCACTGTTATTAGTGATGTCATCTGTTGCAATCTCAGCAAGCCTACCCGTGTCATTATCATATAGCAAATGAGTAGCTAGTCCTACGTCTCCTGTGTACCTAGACTTGAGTATGCGTACCTTGGTGGTAGAAGCTTCAACAGCATCAGTAGACTGCTGGTTACGCTCCAAACTAAGAACACAATCGGATAGCTGAGCGATAGACTGACTACCTCTGAGATGATTAAGACCTGTCTCGATACCGTTCTCATGTCCTTTGTTACCGTCGATCCTACGTAAGTGAGACACTAGTATAAGACATACACCTGTCTCTGCTACTAAGGTTCTAAGTCGGTGCATGATAGCGTCAATCGTTCGTCTCTCATCTCCGTCAGCACTGGTTGATACAAGCATGTGAAGGTGGTCAACAACAACCCACTTACAGTCACAGCCTACTATCATAAAGCGGAGCTTGCTAAAGATTGCATCAATGTCATTGGCTCCGTGATGAGCATGTACCCATACCCTGTTCCTGTTCTCGCCATCGTAAAGAACATCAAAGAAGTCATCTAACTCTTGATCAGTAAACTGCTCTCTGATCCTATCAATGTGAAGCTTTGCATTAGCCTCGATAGATAAGATACCGTCAATCGTTCTTCTCCAATCCTCTTCAAGAGCAATGACTCCTACGTTATCTCCTGTCTGCTTGATAAGCCAATGCTCTAGCTCTCTAGTAACAGATGATTTACCAAGACCAGTACCACCCGTTATAGTAATAAGCTCACCCTGATGCATACCTTCTAGCTTATCGTTCAATCCTTGCCAAGGGAAAGGGATAGAAGGTTTCTTCTCTCTGTTCTTATACTTGTCACGGTTCTCAGAAACATTCATAACACCGGAAGGTGTATAGGTCTTAGCGTCCCAGAAGCAACGAACAAACTGGGCATGTTGGTTACCCTTTAGCATGTCGTTTGGGTCTTTGAAACCTTCAGGAAGGGTGAGTATCTTAGACTTACTAGGCTTGAGGATACGTGCTACCTTACGTGCTGCTTCTCTGCCGTGCGTGTCTGCGTCAAAGGCAATGATAACATTCTCAAAGCTCTCTATGTACTCAAGGTTATCTTTGATATCTCTCTCTGCACTCTGAGCGCCTGACTTAATACTAACGACAGGCCACTTAGATCCAAGGAGTTCGTAAGCAGCCATTGCATCACACTCTCCTTCAGTAATGGTTATGTACTTACCTCCTTCTTTAAATAAGTTCTGTCCGAAGAGAGGTGCTTTCTTATTTTCACCAGACCAGAAGAAACTCTTGTTGTCTACAAACCGTGTCTTGTTTGCTACAACTTCGTTGCTATCATAGTAAGGATAGATATGCTTCTTGATATCTCCTGCTTGGTCAAAGGTTACTTTAACTCCGAACTTCTTTGCAGTCTCTAATGATATCTGTCTATCACTTAGAGCAGCGTACTGCCCTTCGTCTGCGAATGATACGGGTTCTCGTGGATTGTTTCTGGTTAGGTTAGGTACTTCTTGCATCTGTGAACTTCCATTTTTGTGTGGATTGTTTGTGTCTTTTAACCATGCGCCATGTGAAAAACAAAACGCGCTCCCATCCTCGTTGACTGAGAGAGCGTCACTGCTATTGCACTCGGTACACGGCTGATGTGTTAGTACGAATGCCATCAGTTTATTCCTCTTTTGTTTCTTCTTCCTCTACCAAAGGTAACAAGGATGTCTCATCTATGTTCTCTTGAATGAACTCATGAAACGTCTTGGATGCAGCTGAAAGGATATCAACCTTTTTCCTTAGCATCAGTATCTCAGCCTCGACTTCGGCAACGTAGTCATACGCTGCTTTACCTTCAGGGCTGAAAAGCTCTGCATCATGGATATCTTCGTTAAGTTTATAAGTATATTTAGCCATTAAAATGCCACCTCATCTTCTGTGAATTCTACTACAGCTGGGCCTGTCTCGATAAGATCTAAGACTTGAACAGCGTTAACGATAGGACGCTTGTACTTACCTTTAGCGTAGGACATAGGCGACCACTGCACTGCTACTCTAGAACCATTACCAATCATATCAGTAAAAGAATTCTTTTCTGAGTCAACCACAATAGGCGCAAGGTTCTCAGTACCGTTGTAGTTAAGGTGATACTTGTAAAAAGTAATCACGTTATCTTCAGTGTACTTAGTACGACCAGCAGGACGTAGACCTACATTAAACCCAGCGTTCTGAAACTTGTTATAAGTATCGTCACTTACAGCTAAGTTAATTTCCCATCCGTACTTACCAGCACCGGGGGTTTGCTTCTCAGTATAGTCAGCGACAGGCTTACCTACATGTGCATAGTAAGCGATGCCTTCAACGATCTGTGGTATTCCATCTATATTTTTCATTTGTTCTCCAATAATTTAATTATAAAGGTTGTTTGTGCTACGTTACTTCTTACTCTACTTCTTTATTTAACATGAACTCGTCAAATAATTTGTAAGCATCTTCAGAGATACCTTCACCAAAGCTTATCACATAAGTACCATCTGCTTCAACAGCGTGTAGCTTGATAAGTATTTTATCAACGTACATCAGTGTCTCATGTTGTAACTTGAACGCAAAGAAATCTTTCTTAGATACTCGCAAAGTTCTGCCTTCCATTATGATCCTCCTAAATGTTCTATGAAGTCAGGGATAAAACTAATTATATCGTCTAGGTCAGTTGATAGTTCTCCTTGCACTTCAACCATTCTCATTTTAAGAAAGTTAATGAACTTTAATTTCACTGCTCCTTCAGGTGTACGTGTACCAAGACTCATAACAAAAGCATAAGCCCATGCATCATCAACCGCCTCGTAAAATAAGACTGAGTTACCGCTTGTCATTATACTTCTCCTTTAAAGTCTTTGATAAAGTTTACCACGTTACTTAAGTAAAGCAAGCCAGCTCGTTTCTAGTTCAGTAACATTATCTATCTCATCTTTAATAAGCAGTGCTAGTTCTTTAGCCTCTTCTTGTGCGCCTTCATGTATCCTCTGCTTAACAACACGAGCAAAGGCAACTAGACTACCCGACCATACCCACTCAGTCATAGTAGACTGTGGTAGTACTATACGCGCTTGTTCCGGTGCAACACCTGCCGCTATAAGCTTCTTGTATAGCTCTAGTACATAGGCTCCTATCTCTTCTACCTCACCATCTAAAGACCAAGTATCTCTATCATCACCATCTTCCTGCCTTAACAGAGCGCCTAACTCTGTACCGTGCCAGCTTGATAGATCAACTATACCACCACTTCCCTGTTTGATACTGCCGTCTGGTCTACCACGCCACGCTGTAGGGGAATAGAACTCAGGTTCACTATCTACATAGCGCCTACTAACCTCGTTCCACACTAGACCTACCTGATGTTTAACCATCTGACGGGCTATGAATATAGGAGCCTTAACTCTGAACGACAACTGAACATGTGCAAAGGGTGTCCAGTGATCATGCGCTGCTAGGTATTTAATTAACTTCTTGTCTCTCTCTTTCAGCTCTACTGATACTGTTTGAAAGCTAACCCTAGCACTATTGACTACAGTAAGGTCATCTCCCATACGATCAATAAGCTCTGCTTTCATCTTGCTCATAGATTATCCTCTTCAAAGATATCAGTACTTGTATGGAATGATATGAACTGTGGGTGATTATCATAGAGGCATACATGTTGATTAGACACTGTATAGATGGTACATACCCCGTACTCTTGACGGTGAGAGCGTTTAACCAGAGCAACATGATCACCCTCTGTCATGGTGAATGATGCGGGTTCACTAGTATTAAACATGTCACCGCTTAGTGCATAGCTTAGATCTTTAAATAAGTTAATCATTGTCATACCCTTCTGATGATTTAATAAAACTTGCTAGTGTGTAGTCAGTAAACTGTTCAGGTGGTTCGGGTGTTATCCAAGCCCTAGCCAATAATACAGCACCTTCTTTACTGAACCCTTGCTGATAAGATGTACGCCATGTCAATTTCTTTTCTTCATGACTTAGTTTTTTCTTAGTCATTACTTAACCCCTCTACAGATTCTTCAATAATATAACGTGTAACTTCTTTCGTTCGCCAGAAGTCTAAAGGCATGTATGTTAAGTACTTATTAATCTTACCCAGCTTCACGTACTCTTCCTTTGTTAGTGTGATATTACGTAGGTCTTTCACATCTTTAATATCCATTACAGTACCTCCTTTATTGTATAATAATAACCAACTATATTAGGCATGAGTTCATCATCTCTATCTTTTTCAAGCTGGGCTACACGTTTGATTGCATCCTCGTGGAGCGCATAAATAAACATAGCACTGCTTGTCGCAAAGGGGGTGTCGATTCTTGTACTTTCCATCACTACATATACATTCATAACATGATACCCATAATCGCTAATAATATAATTATAAGGATAATAACTAGGTAGGAAGAGAAGAAAACTACGTCTCTATGAGTGATCAAGCCTTCTCTAATATCTACCCAGATATCTTTAGCCGAAAGGATGAAACGTACGCAAAGACGTACGCTTTTCTTAAAGCTTTCAACTATGTAACTAGTCACTAGCTTTCTCCTGCTCACTAATAAACTCATCTGCTTTTTCCTCTATCATTAGGTAATAAAAGACATCGTGAAAAGATTGTAGCAGTTCTTTATCTAGTTCTACCTGCTCTCGTAAAGTTATATAAGACTCTTTGATAAACTCAATGCCTATCTCTTCGGTCATCTCCCACTCTATATCAATCTTCATTCGTTTATAAACTCCTGTCTAATAGTTAACTGTACGGTTACGTACCCGTCAGGGTGATAACGGTAAAGGCTAGTAAACTTATCTCTTAAATCTAACATTTTCTGAAGCTGATCTTTATCACTTTCTTCATCCGTAAAATCGGAGTAGCAAGAAACACAAGCAAGCATATGTTTTTCTTTTTTCTTGACCTCATCATTTACTAATTTATATGACATCCAGTAAGCCTCAAGTACATAGTCTGCTTCGGTATCAATCTTCATGCTGCTAAACTCCTTGCACATGTAGAGCGTACTGCGTCCTGTCTACGTACCTGTGTAGTCAACTGAGTATTAACACTCGTTGTCCTTGCTTGTGGTGCATGAGTAGACCAGTGAGTCATGGCGTTGTACGCAGCCCATTCATTAGATCCAAGGTACTTCTGTTCATCTGTAGTATACTGGTTCCACATGTACATAAGGCCACGATTATTGTAAACCTGCTTATGTTCTAGCAACTCTTGAATGTTCATGTCTTTACTAGTCAACACAAAATTACAGGATGCTGCATCAGCAAAGAGTTGAAAGGCTTGTCGGTTAGTAATAGATTTAGATTTCCAACGCGCCCACCTCTCGCCTTCAGCTTCAAAGGATTTGATAGACTCAACCATCTTACGTCTTGCATGGTCGGGGGATATAGAAGGGGTATGCTTAGATTTAAACATACTAAAGTCGTCAACAGATACCTGTCCGTTGAGACATGCCATGCGTATTGCACCTGCTCTAACTGTAAAGCACCACACTCCGTCATAGCTATTATAAAACAATATCTGAAACTGAGTCTCGTCACCTTTACCAATGTCTATAGTGTACTCAGGTGCAGTATACTGGATGATCATCTTAGAGCCGTTAGGAGCAACATCAACTCTACGGTCTAAACCTTTTAGATTTATTCCAGATTGTAGAAGCGTTGCTTCAGATAGTTTTAGTATATCTTCTGGCTGGTTGTTCTCAAAAGTGTAACCGTTCTTTACTACGTTTATAACTTCATTGCTACGGTTAGTATATATTACTTTTCTGTTATCATCCTTCTTTAAAAAGTCTTGTTCATCTTGAAATAATAAAGGAGAAGAAAAAATAGTTGGTAGATCTGTTACAGGTTCTAGCAGGTCGATGTATTGCTGCTGACTGTTCATGTTATATACATTATTCATGTTTGTTTATCCTAGTTGTTGTTGTAGTAGAGCGTCTCAAATATTGAGAATATAGGGTAGCACGTTTCAGAAAGGAATGCAAATCCTTGTAGTTTGTTGATAGATCATGCACTAATAGGCACATTCAAATCATAAAATCATACACTAATGTGCGGATTACTTTGGGTTAGGTAAGTATAGTGTACCTCACTGACATGAAAACCATCAGTCCATTTGGCAGACTTGGTAGCTAGATGATCGCACCATGAATTCCATAGGCTTTCTGTACCGTAGTCGTGACATATAGTTATATACTTCTTTATCTTTTCCTCTTTCTTTGCTTGTGACTTTAATTTTTTAGGTAGCGTAAGGTCTTTAACATCTAGACCGTACAGCTTAATGTTGTGCACATCCATGCATCCTACTAACCCTGCACATAGCTGACACATGAACCCTGCTTTAGGTAATCCAAGGCCGGGTACTCTTAGAAAAACTTTCATAAGAGATAACCCTTTAGCATCGTTAGACTTGTTACTGTTGATAACAGCCATCATCTGTCCGTGTATCTTGTGTTTGTTCGCTATAATATAATTATAAGTGTCCTTCTTAAAGCCCCATAGATAGGGGCTATCAGCCTTGTTAACTCTAACATCTTGCAACATCTCGCCTACGCCTAACCAATTCTGTTGGATAGATAGGGACACCATCATACAAACGTCAGCCATGTTTGAAGCATCACGTTGTGCATAATCTTGAATCTTTGTAGCGTGTTGTTGATACATGTTAATATCCTCTTAGTTGTTTAACGAATACATCATCGGTAATACAGTAATAGCCGTGGGTCTTTGTAACGTAGTTCCACATGTATAAGTACTTCTTACCTCTCAAAGCGAAAGGCTTTTCAGTACCTCCGCAACCAGCTATCCAAGCGTAGTCTTCTAGTGCCTGTCTTTTCTTATAATTAATTATAGCGTTACGCATCTTACACCTCTTTAGTCTTTAGATAGTCTCTTGTAACCTCGTGCTTGAAGTAGTGCTGACCTTCCATTGTGTACATATACATATAGGAATCTTTGTCATCCACATCAAGCGTATCGAATGCCGTATCACAGTCTATAATCTTGATCCTGTTCGGGTCTCTCCAATCGTAAACACTACCTCCGTCACCTTCATATTTAGAATCGTTGTCTTCCTGTTCTAGGTGCCACTGCGTTCCGCCTCTTTTCATCTTGTTGCTTCCTCTCATTGGTTAATCCTCATCAGTAAAAAAATAAACTAAAACTATTGCAAATATCAATGCGCTGAATAGGTGTACATATTCCATTTTATATTCCTTATAATTTAGTTATAACAGTTGATAACACAATTCTCACACGGAAAACTGCCATATAAAAACACTCATGATCTCGAAAGATCTTCTGAAAAGAATGCTTTTATATTTGGTCTGTCTTGATGGGTGCTAACCAAAATCAACAGACCTCAACTTTTATCAAAATAATTTGATTAGGTTGCTAAAGGGTTTTGCCTTTTCGCACCACCTATCGCCTCGCGGCTTACACTAATTGTTAAAGAGCTTGGACTATAGGGCTACTATAGCTTGTACCTTTTTGTTGAAGCCTATAACTAAATTATAAGACTCAAGAAAAAGAGGCGGAATCTCACCGCCACATTCTTTTCTAGCTTGATAGTTCAACCATTAGGGCTATGATCTTATCTTGTTTGTCCTGTGGCATGGTCTTGCTAAATTCCTTTGACATTTTCAAAAGTAGGTTTACGGGCTTAGGCTTTGTTTTTCTTGGTATAGCTGGCACCAGTTTTGAATTAACTACTGTTAACCCTTCACCTACCTTTTCTTTTGAAACCTTTGACAAAGTAGTACGTAGCTTTGCGAGGCCTTTACTATACTCAGGGTCAGATAGGAGAAGATCCCAAGATTCTATGATATATTCAAATTCTTCTTTTTCAAAAGCTTGTCGCATAATTTCGGTTCTGTTTCCAGACATAACACAAGCAAATGCCAAAGGTGTGAGTCCTGTTTCTTCAATCGCGAGTTGTAAATGGTTCATGTGGTAATCCTTATAAGTAAGTTATAAAACGTTTGTGTTTGTTGATGGAACAAGAGAAATATTAGAGATCAAGAGTTGAGATGTACTGGAGGACTAATGGAGGTTTAATGGAATTTTAAATGGGGGAATAATGGAGAGAAAAGGGAGAAGAAATAAGGCGAGAAAAGACTTGACAGCTGTACATCCATACAGTGCTAGAAGACTTTTTAATAGTTGGCACGGGTATTGCTTGCAAGAATCTAAGGCTATTAGAAGACGCGCACCGGATCGAGTTAAGAATTGATAGCCTAATATCTCTTTTTTAAAAGCTTTTAGAAGCGATTGAGAGAGGCGTTAGAATTGGGGAAAGGGTTTCTTTAAAAGCTTATCTATTCCTGATAGGAATGATTAATCTTTCCATATTGGAATACATTGCAAAGCTTGTAACAGTTTGAAAAGTAAGCATTCACTAACCTTTATTTCATACGTGATTACACTTTTTAAAGCTGCTAGCAAATTGTCCATGATTCAAAGGTAATGCGAACCATTCTCGTTAAGCTTCTAACAGCTTCTAACAACTTTTAACAGTTGCGTCATTAGATCGGGTACAGATTTGGGCAGATGGTGGCAACTTGTAGCAGCTTGACAGGGGTGGGCAGGTGGCCATGGCCCCCCCGGTGGGGGTACATACAAACACGTACATTTTACAGCTTTTTCAAGTTGTCAACATAGGGGGAAGCTTTGGGAGGGGTGTGCTATAAGGGGGTATAACAAAAAAAACAACCTAAGAAGGGTTGTCTAAAGGACTTTTAAAAGCCGTAAAAGGGGACGAGCAGGGGGGTTTGCTTGGGAAGGGGTAGTATTTTGCGCTCTCTATTTAGAAGCTTTTAAAAGCCGCTATATTTCTTTAGTATTGTTGTTATATTGATTAGAGACTCTGTGTTATTACTCTAGAAGCTGTTAACTACGTTACAGAGTATACACTCAGATTACAGGTTTGTCAAGTACTTTAACCTTTTATTTTTGTTTTCTTTTAAGAATAAAGGAAAATACAACTTTTAAAAGGCTTATTCCTTTAGGAATGAGTAAATCCTGTAGCATTGATTGTTACTATGTAAAATAAGTAAGAAAAGACTTGACAAGAGAGTAATTCAGGTGTATACTGACTGGTTATGACAACACACACATCTAAGTACTTACCGAGAAACATGCAAAAAACAGAACGTGAGTACACAGATAAACAGCTGAGTTTTTTAGAAAACCTACTAAAGACAGGAGGTGATCCAAAGCAAGCAGCAGAACTAGCAGGTTATTCCGAAGGAAGCTATCCTCAAGTCATTAAAGCACTTAAACAAGAGATGATAGATCTAGCCTCTGATGTACTGGCACAGTCTGCACCTAAAGCCGCTTTTAAACTAGTAGAAGTGATGGAATCAGAACATTCTATTCCACAGTCAAACGTCAAGATACAGGCTGCTCAGACGATCCTAGATAGGATTGGACTAGGTAAAGCAGAACGTATTGATGTGAACCACAAGGTAGATAACTCACAGGGTTCTTTATTTATCTTACCAGCTAAAGCCCCTGTAACGATTGAGAACGGCGATTACTTTGTTCCCGAAGACTAAGCCCAAAGGAAGAGGCGTAGTCCCTTTTGGTTACAAAGCTAATAAAGAAACAAACATGCTGGAAGCTATACCGGGGTATCTAGAGGCTTTAGAAGATACCATCAACAAGCTTCTGGAAGAGAAGATACCTTCTTTAAGAGAAGGGATAGTCTATCTCAAAAGCCAGTTAGGAGAGGATATAAAGATCTCTCATCAGACTTTAAGCAACTACTTAGAGAAAGCAGGAAAGAAAACCCGACAATACAATTTCCATTCTGAAGTAAAAGCTCAGAGAAGTGCTAAGAAAAAACTTACTACAACTAAAAAGAACGTAGATCTTCTGGAAAGAAAGCTTAGCAAAGAAAGATCTAAATTAAAAACAAGTACTAAAGCTTTTAAAAAGCTGGACGAACCCGAAGATGCTGTAACAAACGAAGGGAAAGTTGTTTCTTTAGAAGACTTCCCTAAGTTACTTCAGGAAGAGGTAAAAGATAATGTTATCTTCTCGCCTAATGAAGGCCCCCAGACAGAGTTCCTAGCAGCCGCTGAGACGGATGTACTGTATGGAGGTGCAGCAGGGGGTGGTAAGTCCTATGCGATGCTTGTAGACCCTCTCAGATACGCACACAGGTCTGCACACAGAGCATTGATAATCAGGCGGTCTATGCCTGAGTTAAGAGAACTGATAGATAAGTCAAGGGAATTATATCCCCAAGCATTTCCCGGTTGTAAATATAGGGAAGTAGAAAAGCTTTGGAACTTCCCCAGCGGTGCAAAAGTAGAGTTTGGTTTCTTAGAAAGAGATGCAGACGTTTATCGCTATCAGGGACAAGCATATAGTTGGATTGGTTTTGATGAGATTACTCACCTTCCTACAGAGTTTGCTTGGAACTACTTAGCATCGCGACTACGAACAACAGACAGCGAGATAGAGCCTTATATGCGCTGTACGGCTAACCCCGGTGGTGTAGGCGCTCACTGGGTAAAGAACAGATATATTACACCTTCAGAGCCTGATAAAAGCTTTTTAGGTAAAGATGGTTTAACAAGAAAGTTTATACCTGCTCGTCTAGAAGACAACCCCTATCTGGCAACAGATGGACGGTATGAGCAAATGCTTAAAGCCTTGCCCCCTACACAACGCAAGCAACTACTAGAAGGTAACTGGGACGTTAACGAGGGGGCAGCTTTTACCGAGTTTAATAGAGATATACATGTAATACCGCCTTTCCAGATCCCGGTAAACTGGGACAGAGTTAAAGGAGTTGACTACGGTTATGCTAGTGAATCTGCCTGTGTATGGGGAGCATTAGACCCTAGCGATGGTACTCTTATTATTTATAGAGAACTCTATCAAAAAGGATTAACAGGGGAAGACTTAGGATACAAAATAACTGAGATGGAGCTAGAAGACCCTATGTCAGTGCAAGGTGTTTTAGACACAGCAGCATGGAATAGAACAGGTACTACAGGCCCTACTGTAGGTGAAACGCTCTTAAGGCAGGGTCACAAGTTAAGAAGAGCAGATAAGAATAGAATACAGGGTAAGATTCAAATACACGAATACCTAAGGTTGCAACAAAGCGGCAGACCACGAATACAGATATTTAGCAGCTGTCCTAGCCTGATACGTGAACTTCAAGGTATTCCTTTGGATAAGTCTAATCCTGAAGATGTTGATACACACGCTCCTGACCACGCATACGATGCCTTACGGTATCTTATTATGTCTAGGCCAAGAGTAAATGATCCCTTATCACAGTTAAGGAGTCTAAGAATGCAACAAGCTTATACTCCTGTTGATTCGGAATTTGGATACTAATAATAAGAAACTTCGGCTACTAACTAGTAGTAAAATAATTATATAACTTAATCGAGGATTTTAAAATGACAGCAGTAAATATTAGAGATACGGGACGTAACTCAGCAAAAACAGGTGACGTAAGAGAACTCGCATCTCGCGTAGAAACCACTAACCCTACACAACAAGTAACAACTCTTCAGGAAGTCAAAGTGACTACTGGTACTATTGCAGTAACTGACGATACAAATACTATCGTTACTATCGCACAGCCAGCAGGTACAATCCTAACAGATTTGATTGCTTATCCAGCAGGTAACATTGTTACAGGCGGTTCTTCAGGTAATGACCTAGACATCTCTATTGGTACTGCATCTGCTGGCGCACAGCTACTTGCAGCTACAGCTCTTCTAGATGACGGTGGTGCTGCTGTAACTTGGACTGCTAACGTGCCTTTGAATATCATTTCAAATGCTAGTGGTAAAGCAGCCAACCAGTTTGCTACCACAGGTGTCGGCCCTAAAGGTGGCCCAGCCACTACAGAAGCTATTGTAATTGCAGCAGCTTTGTACAGTGCAGCAGCACGTAATATCTTTGTTACTCTGCGACCTATTGGTGCTGACTTGGCAACTGCTGCTACGACTGTTACTTATATCGCTAGGTTCCAAGAACTATAGAGCTAGTTAACGCAGGGTTCTGTTAACTCAACAGGACTCTGTGTATTTTTAACTACAACATTGCAACAGAGTTTATGGTTTGCTAAGGAAAATAAATGAGTTCAGACAACAGCCTTACATCTAACGGCTTATATTTTGAAGAAGTCGAAGACGAAGATGGCCTCCAGCTTACGCTAGAAGAGTCACTGCGTATTAATTTCGTTGGTCTTCTTATGGATCGTTACGAACAGGCTGAAAGTGCTAGAGACTTGGACGAGCAAAGATGGCTTACTGCTTACCACAACTATCGTGGTCTGTACGGTAAGAACGTCCGTTTCCGTGAATCAGAGAAGTCTAGAGTTTTCGTCAAAGTTACAAAGACTAAAGTTCTAGCAGCCTTCGGACAGCTTGTTGATGTTATATTCGGTGGTAACAAGTTTCCTATTGGTGTTGCTGAAACAAAAGTACCAGAAGGTATTAGCGAGTATGCTCATCTAGATCCTCAGAACCCTTTACCGGGTCTAGAAACGACTACCGAAAAGAAAGAAGACAAAGAAGAAAAAGAAGAGAACCCTTTTGATGTTGGTTTTGATGGTGACGGTAAAGTACTAAAGGCAGGAGCTACTTATGGTTCAGGTACTTTTGCTGATGTTCCTCTTGAAGTACTAGGAGCAGAGAAGCTTACTGAAGGCCCTGCTGTAACAGCTGAAAGCATACAGGTCAGCCCTGCTAAAGAGGCTGCAAGACGTTTAGAGAAGCTTATACACGATCAAATTGAAGAGTCTAACGGTGCTAGTGAAATACGTAACGCGCTTTTCGAGTCGGC
>Ga0209815_1001915_pt1 | contig 13126 bp, 17 predicted proteins | sample CoawatmetaG00DNA_FD_187507 | JGI IMG/M metagenome (GOLD analysis project Ga0209815, IMG submission 187507) | Marine microbial communities from the West Antarctic Peninsula - Coastal water metaG002-DNA (SPAdes) (version 2) | ecosystem: Environmental > Aquatic > Marine > Coastal ...
TACCAAGCCAGATATGCTTAACAACGGCCACATTGGCGACTATGATTTCCTTTGACAACCATAAGCCGTACTTTGTAAATGCTAGAGACAAGCCCATAGACTGCGACTCGTGGTCCACTACATCCATACGATGAGCAATAAAGATAACCACAGCGATAGAAAGCACACCTAAGAAAAGCATCAGATTACTGTAGTGCCCAGAGTTCAGCAGCCAAAATAATGCTAGCAGAATGGAAAGGTTTATTTTATGACGCATAGTTATTACTCGCTCCATCGTTCAGTAAACAAGCCATTGAACGAGCATATCATTCAATGGAACGACCCATCGCAAATTTGAGGTTTTATGGTGTATCTTCAACAATCGTGTCTAAACCAGCGAATGCCAATTTTTTAGCCCTTCAGACCTTAACTGAAAGGCTAACTCATCATTTGTGTTCTTTAGAACACTATTATGAGCGCATAGATCATACAGGTAAATTTGAAAACTTAATATCCTGTAGCCGATATGACGGAGCTGATGATGATTGGATTGTGGCCACCTTACTACATGATATAGGTGAAGGCTTGGCCCCACAGAATCACGACCGCATGGCAGCAGAAATCTTGCGTCCATTTGTGCGAGAAGAAGTGACTTGGGTCGTTGAACACCACGGCGCTTTTCAAATGATTTACTACGCCCACCATTTAGATGGTTGGAATCCCAATGAACGCGACCAATACCGTGATCATGCTTATTACCAAACCGCCGTTGATTTTTGCGAACGTTGGGATCAAAACTGCTTTGGTCCACTTTATGATAACCAGCCATTAGCCTTCTTTGAACCATTTCTCGAGCGCGTATTCAGTCGCAAAGCCTATGCACCAGAAATCATTAAAATGGACAATATGTCAGGATTGCCTACCATCATTTGAGATAGACCCAACTTGAAAATCTTATACATAATCATAGAAATGCTAAGCGGCAAAGGCTGAAATATCGACACTAAGCGTGTTCCAAATTGATTGGTTCATGTTTCATTACCATAGAGGTATTTAACTTCGTCAGAGTAATTCGAATACTCCCGTTTTAACAACACTCCTAGCAACTCAATCTCGATTTTAATGAACTCACGGTAGAATCGCTTGAAGTCAGAAGAATCAACATCAGTAGAGCGGTCAAAAGCTTCGGCTACTTCGATAGCACGGTCTAACCCCTGCCAATTTTCTAGTCTGGTAAAAGATATTCATGCCATTGATATTTCATCTAAGATGATTGCAATATCAAAAGAGAAAGCCGCTCTTGGTCACATTGAAAATGTAAATTTCGAGCAATCGGATATTTTTGATAAAAAGTATTCCAGCGAATCGTATGATGTCATTCTGGTTTTTAATATGTTGCACTCAGTTCCTAGTCCGCAGGATGTTGCGCAACGAATAAATGCAATGTTAAATCCGGATGGCTTATTTATTTCGGTCACACCTTGCTTACGGCAAAAAATGTCGTTGTTAGTTAATCTGCAAATTCAATTAGTTAGGGTCTTATGTAAGATTGGATTAATTCCCATTCCTATAAGAAGGATAACGAGCTCTGAAGTAGACGATTTACTAATTGCTAACGGCTTTCAGGTTGTAGCATCAGAAGAAATATATAAAGGAGCTTCTAGCTATTTTGTAGTAGCAAAGAAGTTACAAGCAAAATAACAATCAAGGGCAGCATCGTCGTGCCTAGAAAGTAACTATACGGACTGTTGAGTATAAATTGACCTATCCAGAGGATATGTAGATGCGTACGAATAAACGATTAATGCCACTAGTTTTCTCAATGCTCTTCAGTAGTGGAGTGGCTGCTGCTGAGGAGAATGTTGTTGATATTGAATCACCACCGCTTACCACGTGCTAAATGCTGGCTTGGGAAGGTTTAGGCCTAACTACAGGACAGGCTATCAAATTATGCAGTGGTACGATGGACACTGCTAAAATAATCACGTGTTTTGTAAAAGCGTATGCAGCTGACGAGGACAACGGATTGGGACTTACTATGGGATACGCTGTGAATCTATGCAAAAGCAACTCGGAGCCTTTCCGAAGAGAGTGACCTACGAAGCTCTGGAGAACCTCGTGGCCAAGCAATATAAATACACCATTTTACTTTTTACATACTGCTTGATAAATAGTTGCATAATTAGCTGATGCGGTTGAATAAAACATTGCATTTTCTCCATTTCCTTCTTTCCATTCTCCATCTGCAAGGACAAGAAATGTTCCAATCGCTTTATATATTTCTTGACAACTTTCTTTTGGGTAAACCTTTATGTCTTTAGACGCATAAGCTGTGTAAGAAATTAATAAGCCGATAACTAAGACGGTAATATGTTTCATAATATCCTCTCCTTAAAAATAAATTTAATTTACTTCATATATAAAAGTAGGTGCGTATCAAAGCCCCGTTTATTTCCTGTGCGCAAGCCCTGCAAGTGACTATCGATAACCGATGAAGTTAAAATTACTCCGCCACATAACCTGATACACCTCTATCATGATCTTTGAACATGCGCCGCAGAGTTTTTATATCAGGTTTACTTAAAACGGGGTCAAAATAAGTCATAAACAATCTATACCCAAGTGCATTATGCTTACGAACCCCCTTTGCTGTCCTTGCTTTGTTCGACCATTCTGGCGCTAACGACCCACCATCGCCCCAAAATTCTTTACCAAATTCCCACATACTGAAGTTTAATAAATACATATATTCGGTCATCATGACAGAACTCATGTGGCCTCTTGGATCACCATTTCCATAATCAGAAACATTGAATACTCTATTATCAATCGCCTCTTTCATTGCCAGCCAAAGCTCTTGCTTATGGTAATCTCTCCTGCGCTCTGGATCCCAAGATAGCGCATCTAAGGAACCATCAACTACGCCAGGCAAGCCAAATGAGTGAATGGTATGCATTAAGTGTTCGAGCAGTTCTACAATGTCATCATCACCTGTGTGTAAACTGTCTACGTTTTTATACCAGACCATATCTTTGTGAACCATACGATCTAACCAGGCCTCAAAACCTTTGTAATGCCGAATACCATTATCACGTAATGGGTTTGGACGATAGGAGTTGCCTCCGCCATACCCGATACGCTGGCCTGTTTGATAGCCCTGGTGCGCAGTGCCGGCGGCCCCTGCTAACGTGGCTACAAGACGTTTTTGTAAAGCGGTTTCAATATTGGGTGCCGAACTATCGATTAACAGTTTAATGGTCTGAGCCGTTTTTTCTACCCACTTGTTAGGCACAGCTTTTTGGCCACCGACAGCCCCAGCCACTACGATTTGAATACCTCGAACCTCTAATGACCGATCAAACCAAGCACCATTAGAGTCGTCCTCAACAATAATCCCGGTCTTTACTGCAGTATCAGCTGCCAACGCACCCTGCCAAGTAACAAGGGTCCCTAGCAACAGACAGAAAAATAAAGTGTGATTCATATTTAGTGCAACGCAGTAGCGATCAGTGAAAGCAGGATGCTTAGAGAGCCTGTGGGAGCCTTACAGCTAGTTTAAATCTACTGCATATTTTTTAAGTAGGATCATGGGGACTATCTCTAAAGCCCTGATATGGGTACTTTGAAGGTGCAGTCGTGGAGCCATACCGTTTTTTTCTGCCTCTAACCACCGTCCAGCGCATACACACCAACTATCGCCAGGCACTAAACCTTGAAAGTTAAATGCAGGCATAGGGGTAGACAAGTCGTTGCCCTTAGATTTTGAATAGTCTAAAAATTCCTGTGAAGTTTCAATGCAAACTGTATGAGAACCAAAGTCATCTTTACAGGTATTACAAGCTCCGTCTCGGTAGAATCCAGTTATTGGGTCTACTCCACAGGGTTTTAACTTTTCACCAAATACGTTAATCGGCTCATCCATTTTGATCATTTTTGAATCTCTATTTTGAAGAAGTTGAAGTGTTGTTTGTTTATTTTGTCGCCGCCTTGTGTTCAATTGATACCATGATTCCTATACGATAAATATCTTCAACAACTTATATGAATATAGTCAGTGTAATAGTGGTGGTGAGAATGTTGTTCATCCCTACTATTAGAGCCAAATTTAGAGGGCACCACAGTAAATCAAATACTTACAGGGCAGTCGGTCAATGTCAAGATAACGTTTATTTTTGATGTTGCAATGCCCGCAATTTACGTGTCAAAAATCACTGAATTTATTATTAAATACCTCACCTAAACTTTCACTGAATACCTCATATATAGTAAGTCTTGCGCAATCTAGCCTTTATCTACAAACAATGGAATAAACCTAGTAAGATTTTTTACATGATGGTTGGCCAAAAAGCACACAGCACTTTATCAATTATACCCTCTTCAACCTACCCTTTATGGCCTATTTCTTTTGGCTTCCAAAATAATCTTATTTAAATCAGTTATTTTTAGCATTTTTTAATATATAAATCATATATATATATAAAATTTTACTAATATTTGTTTTAGATTATTAAGTATTAGATATTGACTATAAGCATTTTTATCATATAATAATAACATAAGTGATACCTTATTTAGTTTTAATTAATAAAATGAGGCTTAATATAGTGAGATTTTCGGTTCACTATGGAAAAGTTGTAACTAGCACAGCTACTAAAAATTTATCCTAAAGGGAGAGTGACTTTAGAGTAAATAAATCTTCTTTATTCACAAAGTAAAAGGGGAGCCCTACTATGAAAACTGTAATGAAAGCTATTATATTAACAGGTTTGCTTAGTGTCATAATAAGCTGTGGAGGCGAATCTACTGCCACCTCCAGTTCGAATACATCCCTATCGACGATCGCCAATCAAGTGACCGGTCAAGGCGTCACTAAAGCAGTAAGCATTAGTGTAATTAATAGTGCAGGGCAGGGCAGGGGCTAACTTACACATTGACTGCCAGCCCAATAAGCACAGTTGCTGGGAGTGTTTTAGGTTCTACATTAACTTTAACCCCTGAAGCTTCTTTTTATGGTACTGCGTCGCTAACACTAAAAGTAAGCGACGGGATAAATGAAGCTAGCCAAACATTTTTACTAATGGTGGAGGCTCCCGATCCTTTATATGCATATCAATGGCACATTAATAACTCTGGACAAGCTAATTTTAGTAGATCCACAGGCATACCTAGTAAAGATATCAATGTCAACAGTGTTATCGCTGCAGGCTATTTAGGGGCTAATGTGAATGTTGCAGTGCTTGATACAGGTTTAGAAATCGCACATGAAGACCTTGCTGCCAATGTAGTCACTCATGGATCTTGGGACTTTGTTTCAAACGACACGAACCCTACAAACACTGCTATTACTGGTGATCATGGTACGAGTGTGGCTGGTCTTATTGCAGCTACTGGCTGGAACGGAAAAGGTGGCAGAGGCGTGGCACCAAAAGCTTCTTTAAAAGGATTTAACATACTGCGCAATCAAACTGTAGGCAATTATGCGAGGGCTCTTGGTGGCTTTGCAAACTCCGCAGATGTTGATGTTTTTAATCAAAGCTTTGGGGTTAAAGTAGATTATGACATCAATATGAATAGGTATATTGAGGTCCAATATCTAAGCGGTGTTACTCACTTACGCGGTGGAAAAGGTGCGATATACGTTAAATCTGCTGGCAATGGTTATAGAGGGATTTGGGTCTTAGACCGCTTTATTAACTGTAATACAGACTATGGCGCAAATACTGGGTTAACGTGCCAAAATGCAAATATGGACCCATGGAATACCATTCCTTACAATGTTGTCGTGGGTGCACTCAACGCCAATGGGGTTAAAAGTAGTTACTCATCTTCGGGTTCGTCAATCTGGGTGTCTGCACCTGGCGGCGAGTATGGGAGCCACGCTCCAGCTATGATTACTACGGACCAATCCAATTGTTCCAAAGGCTATGTGCGAACTGGTGGTAGAGCAATAAACGAGTTTGACACAGTGAGCGGTGGTGTTGGACATACAGAAAATTTCAGCTGCAATTATACGTCTTCATTCAATGGCACATCTTCCTCTGCACCCATATTATCAGGTGCTGTGGCCCTCATGCTTGAGGCAAACAGCACTCTTAACTGGCGGGACGTTAAACACATACTCGCTAGTACTGCTGTGCAAGTGGATTCAACCATTGCGGATACGGTGCTGTCGATAAATGGTATTAATCATATATCAGAACCAAGATGGCTAACCAATGGGGCAGGGTATAAATTTCATAACTACTATGGCTTTGGTGGGGTAGACGTAGCTAGCGCAGTTGCAGCAGCTAAAAGCTATGTTTCAGGTAGCATGGGTGCTTTTGGCACTTCGGTTAACAAAAGTGGTGCCGTTAATCTTACTATACCAAACAACAGTGCAGCTGGCCTTTTAAACACTATCACTGTAAATGAAGAGAGAACAATTGAGTCCATCCAATTACAGGTAAATATCACCCACGAGTCAAGTGGTGTTTTAGCCATAGAAGTCACCTCACCATCAATGACCAAGAGTGTGCTTATGACTCCTTTAAACGTGTTTGGTGCCAGTAATGATTTAACCGATATGGTGATGTTATCAAATGCTTTTTATGGAGAGCCAAGTAACGGCGATTGGACTATAAAAGTAGTAGATCCGCTGGTTGGCAATGCTGGGCAACTTAACGATTGGCAAATTAAAGTGTTTGGGAACTAGGAGTAAATAAATATGAAAATATTTTCAATTTTAGCTATGTTAACTCTGCCTATGATAGCTTGCGCCAATGGTTTTACAGTGAAAGAACCAAGTGCTAGCCCCGCTTCGATCAACATGTTAATTGAACAAAAAGCTCAAGCAAGCGGCGTGACTTTTGTAAGTAATAATCAACAATATCAACTAATCTCTGGTGGTCTGGGGGTTAAACAAAACATGGGTAATGGTTCTGGCTCGTCTTCCAAGGGGGTATCTAGCCTAACCTCAGTCACCTCGCCTAGGGTGTCTTCTAGTAATTTAGGCCCATCTCTATGGCAAGGCAAAAAGGCTGGGTTCAAACTATTTATCATTGATAAGGAGTCAATTGCCTTGGTGGCTTCTGCGTCAGTGTCAGGCACTACTAATAATTATTATCAGATAGGGTACAATCCAAGCACTAAAGCTATTGCTATTATCTGTGGCAATATTATTGTTACCTATAATAAATATGCCTCACCTGAGCTTATCGCTCAAACCTTTAACATCAATCTAGTTGATCATTTTCCTGATATGAAAGTTGCTATTTTTTCAATGCCGTCATGGGGTGATATTTTTGCCACTACCGATAGTATCAATCAATCAGGTTTAGTCGTTCAAGCTGAAATAGAAGTCCTTGAGAATGAATCTGTGCCGCTTTAAAAGGCTTTTTAATAGAGCAGCTTTAGCTTTAAACAACCAATGAGCTTAATAGTTTTACTGTTTTTCTTATGATTCTTCCCCTACAGCGACGACTGTGAATACGTCAATATGTGTATTTAGATTGGCCCTCATCGCTACTTGGCAAAATTTCATCTCAACTTATGTAATGTAAACAATTTGATCAAACAGCCCAACCTGTTTTTTATCTGTGTAGTAGTGTGTATTATTGTCATCTATTATTATCATCTAAAGGAAATAAGATGCTACCCACTGTTTTGGTGACAGGAGTTTCAGGATACATCGGGTTATACGTTGCTCAACAACTGTTGCAGGCACCCAATTTTGTATTGCATTTTATGGCACTGTTTTATCGTGAGTCAAAAGGCATGCTAGACACTAATATAGCTGCTGACAACACAGAAACCCTAAGCTTGACTAATTGGGTTTTCACATCTTTGAAAGAGTCTTTAACGGACAGCTTATTGGTGGTAAATACATTAATCAAAAAGCATTAATCTATATGTCCATTTGGTCGATAAATCTTTATCTGCATCCATTAACCCCTAGAGGCAATTATGCATAATCAATCTAATTCCACGGCCTTGTCATTTTTCAAGCTTGAATCTGCCGGTGGTATGATGCTTATTATGGCGGCAGCGCTAGCCATGATATTAGCTAATTCTCCTTTTGAAGGGATTTACCAATCTTTTCTTTCTATTCCTGTTGAAATACGTGTTGGGCCGCTTGAAATTGCCAAGCCGTTAATTCTTTGGATTAATGATGGTTTGATGGCTATTTTCTTCTTTTTGATAGGCCTTGAGTTAAAGAGAGAGATGCTTGAAGGGGAATTGTCAGATAAAAGAAATATTATATTGCCAGGCGTCGGCGCTGTAGGGGGAATGCTTGTGCCTGCTCTTATATACCTCTACTTCAATATAAATGATCCTGTGGGGGTAGAAGGTTGGGCTATACCTGCTGCCACAGATATTGCCTTTGCTTTAGGTGTTTTGGCATTGCTTGGTTCGCGTGTACCGGCATCTATTAAAATATTCCTAACCTCGTTAGCCATTTTTGATGACATCGGTGCAATACTGATTATTGCCTTTTTCTACACCTCCAAAATATCTGCGATATCCTTAATAGTGGCTGCTGTTTGTATGCCTATTTTGTTTTATCTTAATAAGCGTAATGTTACTTCAAAAAGTCCGTATATTTTAATTGGTGTGATCCTATGGGTGGCCATGTTGAAGTCTGGTGTGCACGCAACCCTAGCAGGTGTTGTGTTAGCCATGTTTATTCCCATGCGCTCTAAAAAGCAGCCAGACTATTCACCCCTTAAAAGCATGGAACATGATCTACACACAGTTGTGGCTTTTTTTGTGTTGCCTGTGTTTGCTTTTGCCAATGCTGGCATTTCTCTTCAAGGCGTCACGGCAGACCAGCTAACGCACAGCGTACCTATGGGCATTGGCCTTGGGCTATTTGTGGGTAAGCAAGTGGGTATATTCAGTTTATGTTGGTTATGTATTAGATTGAAGGTCACTGCGTTGCCTAAGGGCATGAGCTGGTTAAGTTTGTATGGTACCTCTGCTCTTTGTGGTATTGGTTTTACCATGAGTTTATTTGTAGGCTCACTGGCCTTTGGAGAAATGGGCCCACTTTTGTTTGATGAGCGTCTTGGTATCATTATAGGCTCTGTAGCTTCTGGTGTTTTGGGTTATATCATCTTACATTTTAGTTTAAACGCTAATAAAAAGTTGCCTTAGTGGGCACCTTTGTTGCTGCTAATAAAATAGAAAAATTCTTTTTGTCGGCGTAGCGTAAAGACTAAATTAGCTAACCCTCATGGCTTGAGAATCATGAAGATAGTAGGTAGTCTAATAGTCTTTTAGTGTGCTGATTTATACCTATGGGACTGAGCATGGCTGGTAACACAGACCTTTTGAAAATGCCCATGCTCAAGCTCATACATATCTTGGGTTACGCGGGATTACTGCCTTTTATAATGTCTGCTGGTCTGCTTTTAGTTGAGCGCTGGTTTGGCTTTAGTTTGCTTTTGGTTTATCCATGGGGGCCTTTGCCTGCTTTTTTGGTAGCCTATTTTTTCACCACTTACAGCGCCATCATCTTAAGCTTTATGTCGGGTACCCTTTGGGCAAATGGGCAGGGTCTCAAGAGTCATAATGCAGCACTGGGTGCTATTTTGATGAGTAACATACTTGCACTATTTGCATGGTTTGCATTGCTGCTTGGCATTGTTTTACCGCAAATGCTTGTGATTTGCCTGCTTGTATTAATGTTTGGATATGTAAGCTTATTATGGGTGGAGTGGAGCCATAATGAGGTAAAAAGCGAAATTAAAAGTGCCTATTGGCTGATGCGGCAGCGGCTAAGTTTTGTGGTTTTGGCATTGCACCTATTAATGATTATTTTGTTGGAATTTTAACATGACACAATTAACAATGTTTTTTGATGGCGGTTGTCCTTTATGTGCGTCCGAAATTAGACACCTTGAAAAGCTGGATCGTGACAAAAAAATAGCCTTTGAAGACATTTATGCGCCTTTTTTTACCGAACGGTTCCCCCATATAGATGTTAAAAAAGCTGATCTAGTTTTGCACGGGCAGTGGAGCGATGGCAGTATTATTTATGGTTTAGATGTCACCTATCACTCGTGGGCCTTGGTGGGAAAGGGCCATTGGGTAGCAATTTTGCGCTGGCCAGTATTTAAGCAATTAGCGCAGCTTGGCTACCGGTTTTTCGCCCGTTATCGCCACCGTATATCTGCCCTTGTCACAGGTAAAGGCCGTTGTGAACCATGTGCGACAAAAGAGGATGTGAAGTGATTATGCAAGACAATCATCACGCATTAATCTTGGGCGCCAGCGGTGGCTTGGGCGCTGCCTTAGTAGCTCAGTTTTTAGCCGACCCTACCATTACCAATGTATTTGCAGTGAGTAGCCAGGTTCGACCTGATTTTTCGGCGATGCCAGAAGATCTTAAAAGTAAGCTGGTTTGGATTACATGCACATACAATGAAGTCTCTATGGCACAAGTAGCAGATCAGCTTACACCTTACCAAGGGCAGTTTAGCCGCGTGTGTGTTTGCCATGGCTTACTGCATTCAGATACGCTTTGGCCTGAAAAACGTCTTGAAGATATCAATGCTGATGCTTTGCATGAGGTCTTTCAAAGTAATACGGTAGTGCCTACACTTTGGTTAAAGCTTCTTTTTAAAGTGCTCAAAGGCTCGACTCCATGTGTGGTAGCCACTTTGAGCGCTAGAGTTGGTAGCATAGGTGACAACCGTATGGGTGGCTGGCATGCTTACCGTGCCTCTAAGGCTGCGTTGAATATGGTGCTGAAAAACATGGCCATTGAATACGCCAGACGAGCTAAAAACGTTAAGTTGATGGCTTTTCATCCAGGCACTACAGACACAGGCTTATCTAAGCCTTTTCAAGCGTCGGTGCCTAGTGGTAAATTATTCACTCCAGAATTTGTAGCGTCACAACTATCTAACATCATGAGTGATGTGGAGCCAGATGGTTTACTGTCTTATGTGGATTGGAATGGCCAAACAATAGACTGGTAAAAGTAATAGTAAAGCGTTGGGTAGCTTTTTAGTAAGCTCTTGACGCGTATTTATTAGCACAGCTTCAATAGGCCTTGTAGTATCTAGATCAGCTACAAAGTGAGGGTCTAATTTATGAAATTATCTGATGTGTTAATCGCCCTTATGGTGCCCCTTATTTGGGGTATGGGTTTGGTCATTGCCAAGCCTGCTGTAGATCAGTTTCCTCCTATATTACTTATGGCTTTGCGCTTTTCTGTCACGGCATTGCTTTTAGTGTGGTTTGTGCCTGTACCCAAAGGCATGCGCAAATCTTTAGCTTTGGTCGCATTAATAGGCTCTACCATACAATATGGGTTGTCTTACAACGGCTTAAAACTCTTAGACGCCAGCACAACCGCCTTAATTGTGCAGATTGAAACACCTTTCTTATTACTCATTAGTGCGCTTTGGCTTGGCGATAAACTTAGCATGCGCCAGCTTGTGGGCTTAGCTGTTGCGTTTGTAGGTATGTATATTCTTACGGGGGCGCCAAACTTGGTGGATAAATGGTTGGGTATTAGCTTAACCATTGGTGGGGCTTTTATGTGGGCTTTAGGACAGGCACTCATGCGTCGCTTAATTCAAAAACAGCCTAATCAGCTTTCGGGCATGGCGACCATTGCTTGGGTGTCAGTATTTGCAGCGCCTCAGCTATTTGTTGCCTCATTTATTATGGAAGACCAACATTGGCATCATATTAGCCATGCAGGCTTTGCCATTTGGGGAGCTGTGGCTTATTTGGGCATCGTGATGACTGCCCTTGGCTATACCTGTTGGTACCATGTTTTGGGGCGATATCCTGCCTCTAAAGCTGCCCCCTATTTGCTTTTGCTACCTGTATTCTCTACCTTGGGTGGTTGGTTGTTCTTAGGAGAACCAATCAATCCACATATATTAATCGGCGGAGCAGTGATTGTGTTCGGTGTTGCTTTACTGACTGTACAGCTATCTGCTGCCAATAAATAGTGGAACTGGCTAATCCCAATAGGGTTTGTCCCCAAAGCGCTCAACAAGAAAATCAATCAGGCTTCTAACTTTTCTTGGCAGGTAGCCGGTGGATGGGTAAACCGCATAGGCATGCATAGTGACTAGCGAGTAATTCTCAAGAATTGGCACTAGATCGCCTTTTGCCAAAGCATCCCACACGATAAAAGTGGGCAACATAACAACACCGTGCCCAGATAGTGCTATTTGCTTCATAGCGTCACCGTTGTTGGTTGTAAGGCACGCATCCATATTGACAAAATGCTGCTTGTCTTCACTATCTAGCAGGGGTATACCAGCCAATGGCCAATTCCCATACTTAACTATCTTATGTGTTGCTAATTCTTTTGGAGTAGTGGGCGTGCCTTGACGTTTTAGGTAACTTGGACTGGCACAAACGATGTGTTTGATGGGGGTGATTTTACGAGCCTGTAGGCCGGAGTCTTGCAGGGTGCCAATGCGCAGTGCTAGATCATAACCGCCTTCGACAATATCAATTTTACGATCAGAAAAATCTATATGAATGTCTAAATCTGGATGCTGGCGCATAAACTCATCGATAGCGGGTGTTAGGTGGCTAATACCAAAAGATAATGGTGCTGTTAGCCTTAAAGGCCCGGCTAGCATCTGTGTTTTGCAAGCCATATCCTCGTGCAACGAATCTACTTCGCCTATTAACACTTTCACTCGTTGGTAATACTGATTACCTGCGTCAGTCACGCTAAATGTGCGAGTTGTTCGGTTTATGAGCTTAGAACCTAACCTAGCTTCCATATCTCCTAGGCGCTTACTAACGGCAGATTTTGCCAAGTTAAGTTGCTCTGCAGCTTTGGTGATACTTCCAGATTCAACAATCCTTATAAACACCTGCATATTTTCTAGCTGGCCCATAGGTATAGTTCTCAATTCACGAACAATCTTTCCACATTCTTTATGTTTTTCCGTATTTAGTCAAACTGTATATTACTCTCGAGAGCAATAAATTACTGATACCCCTGTTATTTGTTGCTCTCACTCCCTGTTACCATAATGATTTTAATGAGAGAAGGAAGAAAATTATGACAAATGTAAGAGATGAAAATGGCACATGTGGATGCGGCAGATCACCCACTGGAAATTGTATTGGTTGGCATGCCTTAACGCCTGCAGAATATGCAGCCAAAACGGACAAAGAAAAAGAA
>Ga0209815_1001920_pt1 | contig 13104 bp, 10 predicted proteins | sample CoawatmetaG00DNA_FD_187507 | JGI IMG/M metagenome (GOLD analysis project Ga0209815, IMG submission 187507) | Marine microbial communities from the West Antarctic Peninsula - Coastal water metaG002-DNA (SPAdes) (version 2) | ecosystem: Environmental > Aquatic > Marine > Coastal ...
CTGGGTTCCTGGAATTGGTGCTGCGCGAGCCGATAAGACTGATTACTACTCGGTCTACACGGTTGACACTCTAGCCGGGCGCGGTAAGGCCCACGACATGATGATGAAGGGTGGATTTCAGGTTTGGAACTCGCTCTATAGTGCTATTTCAGATTGCGATAACCCTCGCGTGTGGGCCGCACAGCCTGCTGGTGGCGTTGCTGCGCAGTAAACAGCCATGAGCCAAAAAAAGCCATGAGCCAACAACAGCCATGAGCCAAAAACAAAAAACCCCGCGATTCATGTTGCGGGTTTTTTTATGCAGATAGTTAACCAAGTAGTGTTTGGCTCGCAGATCTTCGGCCATTAGCCATTAGCCATTAGCCATTAGCCATCAGCTACCAACGCCTCGCGAATCTGCCCATGACGTTTCTCATCGATATCATAGTGGGAAAAAACATAGGCCGAAATTAACACAATGACGGATAGCCCAGGACCCACATACAAAGCTAAGCGGCTGATCATATCGGGGGTGACATCGGCAATGCTGGCGACCCGATCAAAACCGACAAATTCAACCGTTAAACCCGCGATAAAGGCGCCAATGCCAAAGGTCACCTTAGAGGTGAACATCATCGCTGAGTTTAAAATACCCTCCTGACGCATGCCTGATTTTAACTGCACTTCATCGGCCACATCTGGCAGCATTGAACCGATCAGGTTGAGGTGGGAGATAACAAACGCCTGATGCAGGATTACAAAGCCACCTATTGCCAGCACCAATGCATTGGTGCCACTGGGGGGTGTGATGCCATAGAAATGCAAGATCGCCGGCAGTGGGCCAATCACTGCGGTGGCAACTGACAAGTAGACAATGGTTTTCGGCTTGCCAAAGCGCCGTGCGCCGGCCAGTGAAAGCCAGGCCGCGGGAATCAGCGAGACAAATACGCAGATCATGGTCATACCGATTTGCACGCTGCTAAAACCATAAAAGAAATTATTGATATGCAGTAACAATGTGCTGCCAACACCGCCAGCAATAGCGCCGATTAATGTGCCGCCAATGAGTATTCGCGCTGAGCGCACATGGAGCAAATTCCACAGATCGATAAAGGCTAAATACCAGGCTCGCTGTTGTTGCACCGGCGATGCTTGAGCTAGCTGTGGGATATAGGATTTGGTGGCGAGTATTGCAACCAGCATGCCGACGAAAGATAGCCCCGCGGCGATAAGGCCAATGCTGCGATAACCGTCGACTATATGACCACTGGCTACGGCCATTGGAATAAGCAAAAACCAAGCGCTCATCTGCAAGCTAAGTCCGCCACCATAGGCGGTGATAGTGCGAAACACCGCAATGCTGGTGCGCTCGCTGTAATCCTCAGATAGTTCTGCACCCAGGGCCATATAGGGCACGGTGTAAAAGGTCAGGCTGGTGCGGGCAATTACCACCATGCTCAGGTACCAGGCAAATAGCTGTAACTGGCTGAGGTCGGCTGGGGGATTGAACACGGCCACCAGAGAGAAGCAAAAGGGCACCACTGCGGCAATCATAAAGGGATGGCGGCGGCCCCATTTACGCGATGAAAAATTATCCGAGATGTGCCCGACAATAGGGTCGGAAATGCCATCAAATACTAGGGCCAATAGTGCTGCCAGTCCGGCCAGGCTCGGTGCTAGGCCGAGCAGTTGGGTGTAGTAAAAAAACAGGAAGAATTGAAAGCAGGTATCTTTCGCGGCCCAGGCCAGCTGGCCGCAGCCATAGGCAAATTTTGCTGTTGCGCTGAGCGCGCGCATTAGGAATTCACTCGAAGATTTAGGTGCTCTTCTGCTACGTACTTTGCTGCTATGGCGACCACCGATGGATCGTGAAATGGCTGCTCAAATTCGCTCTGTAAAATTCCCATAAACGGTTCCGCTCCCATTTCATGCAAGATTTCAAAGGGTCCCTTATCCAAACTGGTAGCCACCGTCCAGGCCAGATCTATGGTCTCTGAGGTCGCTACCTGCTTTTCTGCAATCAGGATCGCGGCAAGAATTAATTCGCCGACCAATGAGCTGTAAATCGCCGCCAAATCTTTCTTTGGCTGATAAAAATCAGGCTGCTGATAGGTCGGTTGAGGGTAGTTGTAGAAACCTTTCCCGGTTTTTACTCCAAGCGTATTCCGCTCAACAAAAGGACTTAGAAACCGTAGTATTTTTACTTGAAAGCCCAGTGGATCCGGCTCTCGGCGCTCCCGAGCCCAACCGTCGTGAATCACATTGAGGCCGAGATAGTCCATCAATCCAAAAGGGCCTATGGGTGTAGTGCGGTTGAGCATCCAGGCCAGGTCGACTTCCTCTGCCGTGGCAGCGCCTTCGATTACCAGCTTTAAGCCTTTACTCAGCAGCGGGCCAAACATGGCATTGAAGATGTAACCGGGGTTTTCTTTTTTCGACAGCATCGGCACACAGTTCAAGCTGAGCACATAGCGCTGCAATATATCGAGGGTATCTGATGATGTTCGCGGGCCGCCGACTATATCCACCAGAGTTGAGCCGAGGTGAGAGTGTAGGGCGGCAAACTTATCGCCTCGCTGCACCACATCCTCAATCTCGGAAACCAATAGCGCCGAGGTATTGGTGGTGATAATGGTTTTTGCTGGGAAAATACGATCGAGGTGGGCGTGGGTATCGCGCTTGATACCCAGCTCTTCGGTAATCGACTCGAGGTCACTGTGCAGAGTCACCAGCGTTAGGGCTTGCTCTATATGTTCTTGCAGGCAGAGACCGGCGGCAACAATGCTGTCGCCAAACTCACGCTGCCTGAGGTCGACCTGATCGAGTGTCCCCTGAGAGATGTCATAGAGCGCCACTCTGTAACCCACCAGTGCTGCGAGCAGGGAGTTGTAGCAGCCCATGGAGCCGGCGCCGATATAGCAGACGCTGTTGATCTCAGGAATTTTCATAGTATTTTAATTCTTATTGTTGTGGTTATTAGTGCTGAAATTATTAGTATTTTTACTTCTTATTATATCTGCTCTGTAACAGAATTATTTTAGCGTTCGGCTAAAGCGCTCAGGCAGTACAAGATTGGTGCTGCCCTTGGTAATCACTGCTGGTAGATAGGCCAGTATGGGCAGCTCAGCCAGTGCATTAGCAATATGAAACTGGGTCGGGTTTTGCTCCCAGGTGAGATGTTTCCAGTCGATTTTACCCTCGCCCAATTGCACTTCGCTGACGGTGCTTTCTGAGGGAAATAACGTGGCTTCATTGATCGCCGTGCCAAAGCCGCCGACCGCGGCCAGATAGCGGTTACCCATGGGGTTATCTCGGCCTTCTTGCATCTCGGCACCGAGCTTTAATTCTTCTTCTGTGGGGCTGCGCAGGTTGTCGATGGAGAGATCGACAATCTTGTGTCCAAAGTGGCTGGCATTGGTGCGCCACTTGCCACCAATCACGCTGTGGTCTGGTATATCCGCGTAAATCTTGGGAATGCCCTGTAATTCCCGGCCCGCGAGAATTGGGTCGGTGAGGTTTTCCCAGACGACTAAGGTGTAGGTGCCGCGCAGTGTGTCTTTCTCGCCCTTGTAGATTACTGAGGCGGTGACGCCAATCAGGTTGTAGCCATGACCCGCTAGCCAGTCGATATTTTTACTGCAGGCATAGGTGACGGTAATCACTGCCTCTTCGTCGACCTCATAGGGGGCGGGCAAATAGGCGGCGAGCTTTTCTCTGTCGGTGACATAGGAAATCGTCATTGCCGTGACGTCGTGATACCAGCCACTGCTATTGGGATGCATCGGTCGTGGGCCAAAATGTGCGGGCATCATATAGCTGCCGCGAGGATCAAGTTCGAAGGTCAAAATTAGTGCTCCCAATGGTTTTTTCAGGCCAGTCTATCAAACGCCTGTGGAATTATTTAATTTATTATAAAAGTATGTTTTCGACAAATATAGGTATTTAAAGCATGCAGGTCAACTTGTTTATAGTTTGGTGGTTATTCATCGTATTACATCGCCATGATGTTACTTTAAACGGTTCTAGAATGACTAAAGTGCCTATAATACAGTGACTTGTCAGGAATTTCAGTGTAATCCATTGATATATTTAGTGCTTTATAGGCCACTTTAGGCGGTTTAAGGCTATTTATTAAACCTGTTTACATGCCAATTTATCGCTGCTATGGTAAGGGAGCTAATAAAAGCGATCGGCCGCGGCACCATCCTTATGGCGACCGCGGATTATAAAAAGACAAAACTAAAAGAAACGTTCAAGGGGATTATTATGTTAAAAACATCTATAACAGTGCTCAGTGCCGCGATTGCCTGTGCTTGTGCGATGCAAGTGCAGGCTCAGCAGGTGTCAGGTTTGATGGAGGAGATTATTGTTACCTCTCAGAAACGCGAGCAAACTCTGCAAGACACACCTGTTGCAATCACAGCCTTTACTGGCGACCAAATGTCCGATTTGGGCATTGTCTCGATTCAGGATATTTCCAACTTCACCCCGAGCATGTCCTATCAGGAAGCCGCCGGTGGCGGCGAAGGCAATAGAATTTATATTCGCGGCATCGGTCGTGAGACCAGTGTCTTGGGCACCGAGCCGGGCGTTGGTATTTATACCGATGGATTCTACAGCAATGAATCCGGTGCACTTTTAGCCAGTCCCGATCGCCTAGCGCGAATCGAAATTCTGCGTGGACCTCAGGGCACTCTCTACGGCAGAAACACTACAGGCGGCGCGATCAATGTTGTCTCGAAGCGCCCCAGTGATGAGTTTGAAGGGACTATTCGCTTTAATGCTGGCTCCTACAATTCAAAAGTTGGCCAGTTCACTCTGTCAGGCCCAATGACTGACAGCGTGCGTTACTTTGCCCACCACTCAAAGACCACTCAGGATAGCTTCTATAGCAATGTATCCGGTGAGGACCCAATTGGTCGTGATGAGTCCTACTCCGAAGTTCAGCTCAATGTTGATGTTAGCGATAACGTCAACTGGAACTTCCGCGCCACTGACGCAAGCTTTGATAATGAAACCATCGGCTTCCAGAACCTCGGTGCTAATTTCACCACTGGCCCATTAAAGCTGGGTGAGTTGGTGGTTAACCCTGAGCTGTTTTCATCTCTGGCAGTATCGCCCAGCGCGGCTGATCCCTTTGATATAGATTCTGACTTTCAGGGGTCTGTGCACCTGAGTAACAACCACAACTATCAATCTACTCTCAATATTGAGCTCGATAGCATCACTGTGCGCATGCTCAACGGCTCCTCAGAGATAAAGTGGACGGGTGAGAAGGATTACGACGGCACGTCGAGCCCAGTATCCTACACTGAAGAAATTACTCAGATTGAAGAATCCACTCAGCATGAAATTCAGTTTATCTCCAAAGGCGATGGCGCTGTGAGCTGGGTTGCAGGTCTGTTTTATTATGACAGTGAGCTGTTTCAGCCCTACACACTCCATGACTACGCCAATCCCTATTTAGCCAATGTCATTACACTGCCGACCTACGCACCAAAGGCCAATCCTGAGCAGGCGTTCTACCATCAGTCTGGTCAGTTAGACGCGCAGACTACCGCTATCTACGGACAGCTTGACTGGCAGGTGAATGAGGATTTGGTTATTACTGCAGGCTTGCGCTACAGCGAAGATGACAAAAGCGGCAGCGAACAACAGCAGGTTATCATCGACACTCTAGGTTGTGGCTTTAACTACTATCCGGGAACCGGCAATCCGTTCCTATTGCCGTTTTATGCACCGGCCGACTACAGCACCTTCGTGACCAATGGCAACCTATACCCCGGCGCACAATTCGCCGATGCTTGCCCAACTGACGATAACGGCCGATTCGCCCTTGAATACACTAACAAGTCTGCCGACCACAGTGCCAAGTGGGACTCGATTACCTGGCGCATAAACGCCAACTGGGCAATCAATGATTCCAGCCAAGCCTATGCCACAGTCTCCACCGGTTATAAGTCTGGTGGCTTCCGTCTCGGCGGCATGCAGGATGATCCGGCTACAGCGGTGAATGAGTCGATTGTTGATGAAGAGACCCTGACCTCATTCGAGGTAGGTTATAAAGGTGCTATCACTGACAGTCTTAACCTCAATGCGGCGGCTTACTTCTATGACTACTCGGATATGCAGGTTGAGTTGGATATTCTCAATCCGGATTCGGGCATTTCCACTTCGCTGCTCGCCAACGCTCCTTCAGTGGATGTCTACGGTTTTGAAATGGAAGCCACTTGGGCGGCTACGGATAACTTAACAGTGCTTGCCAGTTACTCTTACAACGAGTCTGAGATCACTGAAGAGTTTCTGGTGGGTGATCTCAAGACTTACGTCTTTAACGCTGCAGATCTGAGTAATCCCCCGCTTATCAGAGATGCCAAAGGCAATCAGTTAAACCGTTCGCCAAAGAACAAGGTCGCTATTGGTGCTTTCCATGTGCAGCCATTTGACGCTGGCACCCTGGTCACTTCGGCTACCTATAGCAGTATCGATAAGCAGTTTGTCTCTATCCACAACGATGATATTGAGTCGATTGATAGCTACGCCAAACTCGATGCGCGTATTTCCTGGAAGGCCGCCAGTGGCAAGTATGAATTCTCTGCTTACGGTGACAACCTCACTGATGAGCTGAGCTATGCCAATGGTTACTCGGTGGGCAATCAGCAGTTGGGTAATAGACTGTCTGGTCGAGCTATTGCACCGCGTACTCTGGGTGCTGAGTTGGTATTTTTCTTTTAGGGGCTAGTTTTACGAGCCAGTTTTACGAGCTACATTTACCAGCTAGTCTTACCGGCTAAAAAGCAATAAACCATTGGTAAAAAAGGCTGCAAGTTTTCACTTGCAGCCTTTTTTATTGTCACCGAATTATTTTGCTCTCTTCAATACAGCTATCAGCTATCTGTCTTCCGACTTGCCAAGCAGCATATTCACCATCATCTCGGCATGCTGTTCCACTACCCCTTCATCGTAAGAGCTGAAGCCAAAGAGTAATCGACATTCTGGCTCAAAGGAAAAGATCGTCGCCGAGGCGCTGACCATAATGTAATACCAGTGGGCGAACTCGCGTTCGCTGAGGTCGAGGCTCTCGGTGATATGCTTGGCTAATAGTGTAAGGCTGGGGTGTTGGTGTTTGGTGGCCAGATATTCAATCCGCCAAGTATCCTGGCGCGCCTCCTGGCTGACAAAGCGACTTAGTACCGGGTGTTCGGAGTAATAGCGCACATGGAAGCGAATCAGTAGGGCGACACTTTCGCGCTTGGGTAGATCTTTCAGAATCACCAGGCGCAGATCCAGTTCGCGCACTAGATTGGCAAAAATCTCATCGGCGACTACCTTCCAGAGATTGTCCTTACTCTCAAAGTGATAGCTGAGCATACCGCGCTTAACCTCGGCGGCGGTCTCTATATCGCGCACTGAGATGGCGTCAAAGCCCTGTTCCGCAAACATCGGTGTAGCTGCCGCGATAATGCTGGCGCGAGCCACTTCGGTGCGCTCTTGGATGCGGCGTTTGCGCACCCGAGGTGTAGTGTGTTGCGGGACTCTTTCGTTGGCGGTTGTACTCGAAGTCATTTTAGTCATCAGCTTAGTGAGGTTTTAGACTCTCAAAATACCGCAATGATTAAAAAATAACATCCTTAAATCCGCAGAATGCCAGATTTAAGCGATGAAGGAGTCTTCGGCCAGGTCATTAATTCCCAATAAACGGGCAGCTGGCGACGCAGTTGCTTAGATTATGCCTTACCCAGCGCCTGTAAAAAATTCTGATAGTGGCCGAGAACATCTGCCGGCGCCTCATCCTTTTAGTGGCGGAATACTTTCAATGATCTCAGACAAAAACTCAATACTGTATCCGTGGAAGTAGCGTTTAGCAGACTCGCCGCTACCCCGGTTGTCCTTATGACCGGTCACCCAAGATACCTGCTGTTCGTTATAGCCTGCTCTGTAGGCGAACGTGGTGAACGTGTGGCGTAAGCTATGGAATACCAGGGTTCTGTTTCTGTCTGGATAGAGTTTCTTCTTCACGTTGCCGAAGCGCTTTGTGTAGTTCCTTGGATTCTTAAGTCTCGGTTGGTACTGCTCGGCATAGGCTATCAGTGATCTGCGTATAGGAACCAGACGTGTACCTGCGTCCGTCTTCGGAGACCACTCAGACTCCTCTATCTCTTTGATGCTGAAACAGACAACGTCCTCCACAGTAACAATCTCAGCATAGGCTAACTCAGCCATACGGCATCCGTGGTATCTAGCTAAGACCGCCCACGCCCTATCCTCGTCACTGCTGAGATTGGGTAGGATATTTAGCAACTCCATATCTGACATCTGCTGTACAGGCTTAGCATCCGGCATTCCCATCTGGTGATTTTCAAACGGGTTTAGTCTCTCCTTGCAGTGTCCTCGCTTGACGGCAGTTGTGAATATCTTTGCTAGTCTGTGGATATGATCAACCCTTGTTGAGTATGCTGTTTTAGACTTCAGGCTATCAATCCAGAGGGCTACTTCTGGGCCTTGGATGGCATCAAGTGCAAAATCGGTTTTGTCATCCAGATACAGGGCCACTGCGCGGTCATATGCCGCTAAGGTTTTCTCCTGTATTTCACCACGTCTTAGCTTGCGATAATCTAAGAGTGCGTCTCTGAGTGTGTATTTATATTTGGTTGGTGGTTGTTTACCTGTAGCGTCGACGAGCGTGGCGGCTACAGCGGCTAGTTGCTGTTGCGTTAAGGTCGAAGGGGCTATGAGACCTTGCTGTAGACCATCCAGTATTGAGGGGTCTATGATTGGTTCACGGATGCCGTAGATCTCATCCACTGGCTGTTGCTGAACTAGTGCCAGTTGCTCTAGGTAGTGTTGCCTAGGTGGGACAAAGTCAAAGACACCCTCACCCCCATTTTTAATCCAATCATCAATGATTCTTTTCCTAGCCAAAGCTATGGATGAATCTTTGGTTTGTAATGAGACTTGCAGCACCTTCTCAGGATCATTACCGTTGGATGCGAACAAGGCTTTGAGATACTCAGGAATTCGAGACCTGTAGTGGTAGGTCCTACCCCTGAGTGATAGCTTTGAGATCTTCATGAAAACCCGCACGTGTGCATAATGTGTGCAAGTGTATATCTGGATCAGCCCCTAAGTCTAGTGGCCTTGAGGGTTAGAGATAATTCTGGTGCCCAGGAGATTCATTCATTGCCTTAGGTAGGCATTAGTAACACCCCTGATCCTTGTGTTTACTGATGTTGACACCCCTCTAGTTCATTGTCAAAGGCACATTTACGTCTACCATTTTGTCTACCTCAGACTGACACAAGGCACCCACGAGTATTCCTGTAGCTAGAAATCCATGAGGGGCCGGGAGGGGCTACGGTGACGTGGGATTGTTACGGTATCCGTGGAGATACATTAGAAGGTGGTTTTGCAAAATAAGTGAAGAGTGAGTGCCCAAACAGGTACTAATAGATACCTGTTCCCACACCATGACCCACACATGCTAAACCACCTGCAATAAGCCATGCAGAGGCTTCTTATGTACTCCCTAAGGCTTTGTATTAGTATATTTATGCATCTGCATAGGTAAGTCTAGAGTGACGCTATATGGCTCTGTAATGCGTTCTAAGCGAGACTGTATTTGGCCTTTTTATCAGTCTTGTTTTAGTTTGTGCATCAGTTTGGGTGGGTCTAACTTAAGCCGCGATCTAGACCTGATTTGACTAGATGGGGTATTTGGTTATGATTAGGTAATTAATAAAGGGAGTTATTCATGAAACGATTACTTTTACTTACAGCAATATTCTTAGGTGGGTGTTCTGACGCTAAAATAGAATTAAATACTAAGAGTCCTGAAAGAACTCCTACTGAGACTATTTCTGTATATGTTGATAGTTTTAATAGTGCTGATGTCACAGCACTGAATGAAATAACCGCATCGCCTTTCTTTTGGTTGAGAGGTGAAGACAAGAACGTGTACGACAAGTATGGCGATTCTGTAGATTTTCAAGCCCTACAAAATAATGGATGGAGTTACTCTAAAATAAACTCGCTTGAACTTATCTATGAGGATTCAGAAACATCAATGGTTCATATGAACTTCTCAAGATATGGCGCAGATGACCAAGTTATTTTGACTGCCTCTGCTAATTACCTTTTGATGAATTATGACGACAACTGGAAGATAAAAGGTGGCTTTGCTCCAACCAAAATAAGCATAGGGAAAGACTGAATATACAAAGGATAAATAATGAAACGATTAGCTCTGCTTACTCTACTGGTCTCCATACCCATCTTTGCTAACGACACTCCCTTTGATTGGTCTGGTCTTGAGAGAAGTAAGATAAGCCTTGAAGCACCTTTACTGATAGTGAAAGGCTCCTTAGGTTTCCTAGGTTGTGGTTACATCAACACTGATTCCTGTATTGATGAAGCCTGTGCCATAGTCTCTGGAGTTAATACTCATGATGATATGCTCAAAGCATCAGTAAAGGCTGTATCTAAGGATGGCACTGAACTTGGCATTAAGGTTGGTATGACAGGTGCTGAGGCTATGGAGTTGTTGAGATAAAGGTTAACTGACAATGAATATTTTAGTAGTTACTATTAATGTCTCTCCTTAAAGGTGTCATTAAAGTATCAACATAAGCACCTATCTAAGCATATACTTTTAGTCATTACATAATGACCAACTAAAGTCTTCTAAGCTTTTACTTTGTTATATCATTAATGAACAACTTAAAGGCTCTTAAACCTCCTAACTATAACTTCAAGTTAATTATTGAAGTATATTCTTTGGTCTCTTCTAAAAAGTTATAGTTTAATTATTAAAGTATCAACATAAAGGAGTTTTATGTCATTCTTTGGCTCTTCTGTTCTCCTTTAGGAGTAACAAGTTCGTCATTAGCAATGGATATGTCAGATATGGATAAACGTTATGATTGGTTTAGTGTGCTTGAAAGTCCTGAGCTAGAGCTTTGGGTTAACACATTATCTTTAGACGTGATTCTAGCCTATGAAACAGCTCATTCATCCCGTGGTGGCAATAAGAGCAATAGGGATGCTGAGTATATAAGGATCAGTAGACACATCATCTCTGCCCTATACTCTGCAACTCATGCACGTTCAAAAACGAAGCTGTGGGTTAGCTTTCCAGCAGCCGCAGGAAACTACGCGATACCTTCAGCCACTAAAGCATCAGTGGACACGACAAAGATACCTTATTCATACAGACGCTTTTGTGATGTAAGAGACCAACTCCTGAAACTAAAGTGGATTGAAGTCCAGCCGGAGGTTACTAATGTTAAGCATAGGCGGATGTACCCTAAAGGGGAGTTGCTCCACGCTCTCAAGCGCATGAACTTGCAGTGGCTAAAGGTTACTCCTCGTAGACCTGAGCTGCTTGTTCAACTTAGTGACGTGGAGAGATACAGTAACGGAAAGCCGATTAGGAATAAGAAGTTTAAAACCACAAAGAGATACCTGTCAGTCCCCAACACTCCTATTGTTCAAGCGTATAGATCCAGACTCTTTGACCAAAATGCCACCTACACTGAACATTGTATCTCTTTGTCAGTTAGTGATGATCAGCTTAAAGAACTAGAGGAGGCAATGGCTAATAAAGATTCTGAGTATCGGTACTTGGACTTTGCTCAGGTGCAGATGACACGTATATTTGCCAGAGGCTCCATGAGTAAGGGCGGCCGCTTCTACCAACCTTGGTGGCAAAACATACCTAGCTCCCATAGGAAGTACATACTGATTGATGGTGAATCAACGGTTGAATGTGACTTTACTGCAATGTCACTGAACCAGTTATACGCCAAAGAAGGCATAGCCTTCACTAAGGGCGAGGATCCCTATGATCTTGGTTTACCTGATTGGTTAGGTCGTAAGGATGAGCGTAGGGATGCCATCAAAAAGTTTGTTAATGCACTACTAAATGATGAAGACAGTATCTACAAGCTTAGGGCGAAACAATCCAGTATTGTTGATGGTCTTACACATGATGAATTATTGCAGAAGCTCTATAGTAAGCATCCAGAAATCAAACGTTATATAGAGAAGAAGATTGGCCTCAGGCTTCACTTTGAAGACAGCTCCATCGCTGATGTCATTATGCTCTTTTGCAACAAGGAAGGTATTGTTACGCTGCCGGTGCATGATTCATTTATCGTCATAAAAAGACATGAAGAAAGGCTAATCCAAATCATGACTAAAGCGTTTCAAGGCCAATACTCCACGTCAGGTTTTGTGCCAATAGACGTTGAGCAAGGGGCTGAACAAGAGCTTGATCAAGGGTCAATCATGGGTAAATATCTTAGTTCTTGGCAGGAGCATATGGATGGTGTGAAGACTAAGGTAGGTTTTCCTTACGTGATATAAGCTTTTTATATTATCATCACAGTATAAATTGGGGGATAGCAAGTATGAGAGTTGATAGGGGTATATCTTTCCTGGATATAATCAGGTTAATTATTTATATAGGGTTAGGCCTGACATCTGCTTCAGTCTATTCTATATCTCTTTACTGCGAGCCAGTTGGCCTAGGAGGCTGGAATACTGCAATGGACTCAAAAGGTCAGGTATTTCCAGAGACTTGTATGGAGTATAGGAAACTATACCCAGATAACTTTGGTTGCTACCCCTTTTATTTTTATTACGAACCCCCTAGTGATTTTGGTCGCAAGGTATTTGGGGCTAAATCGACATATAAGCTAATCGCCAAAACCGCCTATGAATATGAATTCCAAAAGGAAGGTGTGATGGGCTTTAATAGTGGTAATGATGTCGCTTTGTATTCCGTGTCAGAAGAGGACAAGATAAAGATTGATAGAAGTTCTCTTGAATATACCTATACACATGGATCGTCCATGAAAATCGGACCAAGTGCGTTCAACAGTACTTTAATGTTGGAAAGTGGGGTTTGCGCGGTGGTTGAGGCGGAACTGGAAGAACCGCTTTTTTGAGGTTAGGTATTGATATGGGCTTTTACTTTATTTGTTACATTTTGGTCGGCATCTGCTTCGGTTGTGCTGGCACTATACATCTCTCAAGACAAGATGAAAGGAGAGGCCTCGTGTCCCTCTTCTTTTTAAAAGCGTCCTCAGCCTCAGACATTATCCTAAATAGGATAATGTCTGAGGC
>Ga0209815_1001924_pt1 | contig 13089 bp, 12 predicted proteins | sample CoawatmetaG00DNA_FD_187507 | JGI IMG/M metagenome (GOLD analysis project Ga0209815, IMG submission 187507) | Marine microbial communities from the West Antarctic Peninsula - Coastal water metaG002-DNA (SPAdes) (version 2) | ecosystem: Environmental > Aquatic > Marine > Coastal ...
TTATTAAACTAAACTATAGTGAAATAATTCAAAATAATAACTCACGTAATATTATTTTTGATGGAACGCCATTTAAAGTAGCCGTAGTGTCGAATGTAATAACAAGTCAAATTAATAATATATTGGAATTATTTTTGAGATCGGAAGGTTTTGTCACAGATGTAATTTCGGGCGATTACAATAATATTGTTCAGGACAGTAAAAACTTCAGAGAATTTAACTTAGTGTTGGTGTTTTTTGAATTGTCTAACGTGATTGAGGGATTGCAATATAATATTGAGTCTCTTGATCAGTCGAAGATAAATGATATTTACCGAAATATTACGGCACAAATAGATCTTGTATTTAGAAATATGGCGGGCATACCGCTGATAATTTTTAACAAGTTCACGTCTTTGTTTTTTACTGGTTCTGAAATTAGACAAAACAAATATGATTGTTTGGTAGTTCGTTTGAATTTATATTTGGAGAATGAAAAACCAATCAATGTCTCTTTAATCGAAATTGATAAAGTGATCGCTCATGTTGGAATAAATGAGTCCTTTGATCCAAGAAACTATACATATTTGAAGGCGCCATATACTGTTAATTTTTTTAAAAATTATGTAAATTATATAATGCCAATTATTTGTTCTACGAACGGGATGTCGAAAAAAGTGTTAGTTATGGATTGTGATGATACCTTGTGGAAAGGTATTCTTGGAGAGGATGGTTTTGAAGGAATTCAGATGTCCTCGGTAACGAATGTGGGCTCTATTTATAAAAATATTCAGAATTTGGTTTTATCACTAATAGACACTGGAGTGATACTTTGCCTAGTAAGTAAGAACAACCCGGCTGATGTCGATGAGGTCTTGAATAATCATCCAGAGATGTTAATTAAACAACATGGGGTTGTTATTAAAAAGGTTAACTGGAACGACAAGGTTGCAAATATCAGAGATATTTCGTCTGAACTGAACGTTGGGTTGGAAAGTTTTGTTTTTATAGATGATTCAATGTTCGAAACAGACAGCGTCAGACAACTAATACCAGAAGTAACAGTTTTTCAAGTTCCCTCAAAAATCCATTACTATCCAAAAATGTTTATGGAGAATGTGATGCCTCTCTTTTACAAGTTTTCCAGGACTGCTGAAGATCTTAGAAAGTCTGATATATATAAAGATCAAGCTTTACGAAATTCAGTTAAGGGTAAGTTTGATAATATAGAAGATTACCTTGTATCTCTAAAAATTGAGATGTCTGTAGAGCGAGATAATATTAATAGCGTTTCGAGAATTTCACAATTAACTCAAAAAACAAATCAATTTAATTTGTCAACGTATAGGTATACCGAAAGCGATATTTTGAAACTAATATCAGATGAGAATTATTCTGTTTTATCAGTTTCCGTAATTGACAGATTTGGTGACAATGGCCTAACGGGGGTAGTTATTTTAAAGTTTTCTGATCTCCGAACAGTTGAGATAGACTCATTTTTGCTCAGCTGCAGAGTTATTGGTAGGAACTTGGAGTATGTAATTATGGATCACTTAGTTAACTCTGTTATTAACACTAACATTAATTCAATTAGGGCAAAGTACGTTAAAAGTAATAAAAATGCACAAGTTGAGACCTTTTATGATAAGTGCGGATTTGAAAGAATTATTGATGACGCAAAAGACGATAAATTTTATCGTATTGATGTAGCAAGTTATAAAAATTCTGGAATAACATATATAGGAATATAAAGTGAAATCGATCGATGTTGATGAATTAAAAATAATTTTTTCTAAAGTTCTGAATGTTAATGTTTTAGATATTGGGATGACCACTGCGCTTCATACATTACCTGAGTGGGACTCCCTAAATCATATGAATTTAGTCACAGCTTTAGAGGAACACTTTTCCATTGAGTTTGATCAGGCAGAAGTTGAATCAATGATTAATTTCCACATTGTTTGTTCAACAATAGAAGCGTGTTTAGATTGATCTGATGAAAATACTAATATTAGCAGACTCTGCATCAAATCCTAGAAGTTTTCCGGATTCGGAAAAAACGTTTTTAGAAGAAACTTACCCATATATACTTAGAAAGGAGTTCATTGACTCGACCTTTTGGCAGTTGTCTTTCGGAAATATAACGTCTGAAGAGCTATGTAGTCAAGCAATTGGTTATTTATCGGATTGGGACCCAGACATTATTATTGTTCATTCTGGTGTTAATGATTGTAGGCCCGAACCTATGACGAAGTCCCAGAGTACTTTTTTTAAATTTTTAACCTTAGGTTTGATTTATCGAGTAAGTTTTCTAAGGGATTTCATATATAGTCCTTATATTATTAAAAAAATGGGTAAAAGTAGGGTTGTGGACAAAAGCTTCAAAAAGACCCTCAAGAGATTAAAATTAGTTTTTTCAGATTCTAAAATTTACTGGCTCGAAATAGTTGCTCATAAAGATTACGAAGAGGACCGGCCAGGGTTTATTAAAAAAGCTACATCGTATAATAAATTAATCAAAGAAGTTTACCTAGATGATATGGTTTTAACCCGTCAATTGATTGAAGGTGTTGATGGGTTTAATATGGATAATTTACATTGGCGGAAAAATGCGCACGAAGTTGTTTCAAAAGCCATCATAAATAGAATATATAAAGATTTTAATTTGTTTAACCTGGGAGTTAAGCCGTGAATAAAATATTGATAATTTCTGAAATGGCATGTTCTCATGAAGGCGACATATCTTTAGCAGAGAAAATAATTGATGCCTCAGCAGCTGCGTTAGCAGACGCTGTTCAACTGCAAATTTGGTCCCTCGAGTATATGTTGTCTCCAAAACGTAAGGAATATGAACTACTGCAGAAAATCGAATTCTCTGAAAAAGAATGGCGCCAATTAGTTCAATATAGTAGAACAAAGTATCCACATTTAAAAATTTATGTTTGTGTATACGAGCATTCGACAATAGAGTTTATTGATTCACTGGGAATTGACGGTTACAAAATTAATTCGTCTGACTTATCTAATCCACTAGTATTGGATAAAGTCGCAGCTACAGGAATGCCGATTAACTTAAGTGTAGGAGCTTCGACAATCGCAGAGATACAGTCCGCTTTGGTTCGTATCAATACAGTTTCTGAATCCCCTATAACCTTGATGTATGGGCATCAAAGTTTTCCTACCTTGCCAGAGAACGTGAATATGGCTTATATGGGGAAACTTGGTAATCTCTTCGAGCTGCCAGTTGGCTACCAAGATCATTGCGATGCTGACGAAGACTCGGCATTTTGGCTGCCGGCAGCTAGTATTGGAATGGGTATTTCGGTAATGGAGAAACATATAACCCATGATCGCAGCTTTAAAGGGATTGACCACCAATCTGCACTTAATCCAGATGAATTTGTAAAGTTCGTAGAAATGGTGCGTACTATTGAAAAGTCTGTGGGAAAGTCTATTCCAAGGGAGTTTTCTCGAGATGAAAATACGTACCGAGAATTTCAAAAAAAGAGTATTGTTTCTACAAGAGCTTTGCAAGCAGGTTCTATAATTAGTGTTAGTGATGTGGCTTTTATGCGTGCTGAAACATTAGGGCTGTCACCGGATAGGGTTGGCCATGTCGTTGGTAAGAAGCTACTAAATAATATGTCCGAATATCAACCAATTATGGAGGATCAAATAGTATGAAAGCTGCCATTTTAATTACTGCCCGATTAAAATCATCAAGGCTGCCAATGAAGGTAATTAAACCCCTGTCTGGGGTGCCGATGATTATTCATATGTTGGATAGGTTGAAGCTTGCTAAGATACCAGAGAAGATTGTTATTTGTACGTCTACGCTAGAACAAGATGACCCTCTTGAGCAAGTTGCTAGGGAACAGGGCGTTGATTGCTACAGAGGGGACCCAGATGATGTCATCCTTCGCCTAACTAATGCGGCAAAAATTCACAATGTAGAAACTGTGATTAATTGTACTGCAGACAACCCTTTTGTGGACCCAGTCTATATTGATAAGCTTTATCAACATCACATAAAACAAGATAATGATTTCAGTAAAGTTCATGGATTGCCATGGGGTGTTTTTTCTTATGCGATGTCACGAAAAGCGATGGAAAAAGTTTGTCGAATAAAAGACAAAGACGACACAGAAGTCTGGCACGGGTACTTTATGGACACAGGTGAATTTAAATGGGATGCATTAAAAGTTACTGATAGCACAGTAAGTTGGGGCGACCTGAGGTTAACGGTAGACTACCCTGAAGATTTCGCTTTAATGGAAAGAATCTTTGATGAACTTTGGGACGGCTCCCGGGTTTTTTCATTGCGAGAAATTATTTCTCTGTGTCGGAATAATCCTGAGATTGTTGCGATTAATGAGCATGTGTTACAAAAGATAGGCGTTCCAATTAGGCTAAAAAATAGCAATTTAGATGGATGAATTATGATAATCGGTAATCGTAAAGTTGGAAATAAAAACCCTGTTTATATCATTGCGGAAGTAGGTGTCAATCATAATGGAAGCTTGTCATTAGCAAAAAAGCTAATCCGTGAAGCGGCACTTTGCGGTGCTGACTGTGTGAAATTTCAGACTTTCAAAGCAGATCGAGTTGTTACTAGTGAAGCCCCTAAAGCAAAGTATCAACTGAAAACAACTCCAAAACTTGAATCTCAAAGGGATATGCTTGAGAAACTTGAAATGGATATGGAGTCCTACAGGGAAATTGTAGATTGTTGTGAAGATAATAATGTTCTTTTCATCTCGACGCCATATAACACAGAAGATGTTGATTTTCTCGAAAAACTGGGTGTTTCAGCTTATAAATTGGCATCAATCCATGCGGTAGAACCTTGGTTTGCAAGTTACGTTGCAAAAACGGGAAAGCCAGTAATTCTGTCGACAGGAATGGCAACTTTGGATGAAATTGAAGAGACCCTTAATGCAATGTTCAGCACGGGTAACAAGCAGATAATTTTATTGCAATGCACAACTAATTACCCATCGTTATTAAAAGATACAAATCTTTTGGCTATGCAAACTATGGCCGATAAGTTTAGCCTAATTGTTGGTTATTCGGACCATACCGACAATGATATCGCTTGTATCGTATCGATCGGTTTAGGTGCAAAAGTAATAGAGAAGCATTTCACATTGGACAAGACAATGGAAGGCCCTGATCAGTCTACTTCTGCCACACCAGATGAATTTTCAAAATTGGTGACGGCTATCCGTTCGTCAGAAATGGTTCTGGGTTCCCCTGTCAAAAGGCCTTGTCCGGCAGAACTTGAAAATATGCTTGGAATGCGGCGTAGTATTGTTGCAAAGTGCAATATTAAAAAAGGATCAGTAATTAATGAAAACCTAATTACATTTAAGCGCCCTGGATCTGGCTTAAAGCCAAGCACTTTCGACCAGTTGCTTGGGATGAAAACTGTGAGAGATATTGGTGTAGACGAGGCTCTTAAATGGAGTGATGTGGATAAGTCAGATGAGTAGTCTTTTGATTTTAGGTGCCGGGGGGCATTCTCTAGTGGTAATAGAATCTGCTTTAGCTTCTGGGGAAAATATATTGGGGTTAATCGACACAGATTTTAAGGACCAAGAAGAGGAGATTTTGGGTGTAAAAGTCCTTGGTGGGATAGATCTGTTGGGTGGCTATAACCATATGGAGGTCAGTTTTATTGTGGCAATTGGCGATAATGAAAAGAGAAAGTTTTGGTTTCTGAAGTTAAAAAAAATGGGTTTTAAGATGTCAACGATTATCCACCCGAATGCTTTTGTATCGAATTATTGTGATGTTGGTGATGGGGTCTTTATCAATAGCGGTGCGATAATTAATGCACGAAGCGTCATTGGAGATAATAGTATCATCAATACAGGGGCTATTGTTGAGCACGAAGTAAAAGTTGGAAGGAATTGTCACCTTGCTCCAGGAGTGAAAGTAGGTGGGCGAACTACAATTGGCAAAGGTAGTTTTATAGGAATAGGTACTAGCGTTGCTAACCATATAGAAATTGAACAAGACGTAGTGATTGGTGCTGGAAGTGTAATTGTGAAAGATGTGAAGCGAGGTCTTACAGTTGTTGGCATTGGGAGAGTATTATCGTGAATAACCCTGAAATATTCATTTCTTCATCTTGTGTGAAGCATAAAAGGATTAAAGACTCTGTTATAGATCTGGCTGAGGCCGGTTTTAAAAATATTGAGCTTTCAGGAGGTACTGAATACTCAGATAATTACGAATATGAGCTACTAAAATTACAAGATAAATATGCTATTAACTATTTAGTACATAACTATTTTCCACCACCTACAAAACATTTCATGCTTAATTTGTCTTCTTTAGATGACCAACTATACCGAAGAAGCATTGAACTTTGTGCAAAGGCAATTGATTTGTGTAAAAAGCTGGGATGCAAAAAATATGGTGTTCATGCGGGCTTTCTGATTGACTTTCTGCCGAGTGAAGCTGGAAAAAAAATTAGTTTAAAGCGAGTTAATAATCTTCAAGACGCATATCTGCGTTTTAATAATGCGTGGCAGATATTAAAGAAGCGAGCTGGTAGCGAACTTACCTTATACGTAGAAAATAATGTATTTTCAAAGACCAATAAGGAGACCTACCCAAAAAACAATCCGTTTTTGGTTACAGATTTTCAAAGTTGGCTAGGCTTTTCAAATAACGTAGATGCTAAATTATTACTTGATTTTGCTCACCTAAAGGTTAGCTGTAAAACTATAGGATTAGATTTTGGTACAGAGGTGGACCTGCTTTTCGATTTTACAGATTACTTCCATATCAGTGGCAATGATGGTTTGCATGATGAAAATCGTACGATATTAGACGACATAGATATGATTACTGTATTGGATGGTTATAGTTGGAAAGGTAAAACTATTACAATTGAAGTATATGATAATCTCGACATTTTACGACAAAATTTTGACTTTTTACAAAAACGGATGAGTAAATGAACGTTCAAGTAGAAAAAATTACAATTAGCGAAGAGTGCACTATTCGTGATGCGATGAAAGCGCTTAGTCATGGTGAAATTGGAGTCGTATTAGTAGTTCGCAAAAAGGACATGCGGTTTATACGTATTATAACTGATGGGGATATACGGCGTGCCCTGCTTAATGGGTTTGGGCTGGAGTCCTCCATCAAGCTAATCGATAAAGTTGCTACGACGGTGATGCACATAAATACACCTTTAACAGAAACAATAAAATATTTTAATGATAAGGTTAGAGTAATACCGCTGGTGAATGATAGTTTCCAAGTAGTTGACTTAGCTTTTTATGATAAAAGAAGTCATATTCCAGTAGCTAAACCCCTTTTTGATGACGAAGAAATCGAGTTGGTCAACGAGTGTATGGTTACTGGTTGGATCTCTGGCGGAAAATTTGTAACAGACTTTGAAGAAATGGTTGCAGAACATACAGGAGTCAAATACGCTATTTCTACTAGTTCTGGGACGTCAGCACTCCATCTAATTTTGATGGCTTATGGAATTGGCAAAGGGGATGAAGTTATAGTCCCATCAATGACATTTGTAGCAACGGCAAATGCAGTAACTTACACTGGCGCTAAACCAATATTTGCAGATAGTAATGTTGAATCTTGGAATATAGACCCATCAAAAATTGAAGAATTAATTACACAAAAAACAAAAGCTATTATTCCAGTTCATTTATATGGCCACCCCGCAGATATGGACCAGATTAACGCTATTGCTGGCAAATATAAGTTAAAAGTATTTGAAGATGCTGCTGAAGCGCAAGGTTCGTTGTACAAGAGTAAAAAGGTTGGTTCATTAGCTGATGCAGCTATGTTTAGTTTTTTTGGTAATAAAATCATAACGACTGGAGAGGGTGGTATGATTGTAACCAATGATAAAGTGATCGCAGATAAATGTAGATTGCTCCGAGAGCATGGTATGACCCCAAGCAAACGGTACTGGCATATCGTGCTGGGCTATAACTACAGAATGACAAATATACAAGCTGCAATTGGTGTTGCACAAATGAGGAAGATAGATTCTATTATTGTTAGGAAGAAAAAAGTCGCACAAGAATATTGTGACCTACTAGAAAATATCCGAGGAATCATATTACCACCTAACTTGGAATGGGCAGACAATATCTATTGGCTCTTCACAATCTTGATTGATAACTCTAAAACTAAACTGAATCCAGAACTGCTTAGTTCAGAATTGAAAAAAAATAATATAGACTCTCGTATGGTCTTTTATCCAATGCACACACAACCAATTTACAAAACGGATGGAGTGTTTCCTGTTGCAGAGAGATTGCACGAGATGGGCATTAGCCTACCTAGCTCTCCAGATATGAGCAAGAATGATATAAGAAATGTTTGCAAAGTAATTGCGTCATTAGTTGATTCGTATAAGTGAAGACATCACTAGAGTTGATTAATGAATTTGAACAAACCTTTCGTGTTGAAAATTGGAAAGTAAACAACCTTCATATTTGGCCAGCTATCCGAATACCTTTGATGACAGCTTGGGAACAAACTTTATATTACAAAGATCTTGATATTAGTAGAAACAAAACCACTACATATTACAGGGTAATAAGTGACTTAAAGCAGCTTATACTTGGTCTCCTATCAAAAAATAATAACACAGTGAAAAATTATGAGGCTGGTGTGTGGGGGCTTGATGTAGAAAGGCTACTGATTGATGGAAAGTATTACTCTCCGTATGGTGATGGTCTCAGGGATCTAGAGTTTAAAAATGAATTGCTGTGCTTAGATCTAACGTTAAAGAGTGTGAAAGTGAATCATTATCCGTGTGCTGACATTACACTAGGTTATTTATCTAGTCGGTATATAGCTAAACTTTACAGTATGATCAAAATAAGAACAGTTAAAGCCCCTTTGAGTGATGCGGTTCTTTGGTGTGAAGAAAGAGGCTTGCCGTCTGTTGGCCTTACATTAAGTAATCTGGCATACCAGTATGAGCTATTAAGGCTTGTTAAAAATTACTTCGTGCGCATTATACAAACTTACAAAATGAAAATATGTTTTAAGGTTTGTTGGTATGATCATGTAGGGATGGCACTTTCCTGGGCGTGCAAGGAACTAACAATCCCCTGTTATGACCTGCAACACGGTATTGCGGGTGCCACCATAAGTAGAGCTTATTCCTCTTGGTCAAGTATCCCACCTGAGGGATACAATTTGATCCCTGATGGGTTTTGGTGTTGGACAGATAGTGATGCGAAGGCAATACGTTCTTGGGGCTCAAAACTCTCGACGCCAATAAAGGTTTTTGTCGGTGGGAATGTGTGGAATAGGGTATGGAAAGATAACAAGCTTTCCATCACGCCCTCGCTGAATAATAAAGTTAAGTCTGACAATATTAAAATACTCTTTACGTTGCAGCCAATGTGGTCGTCAGCTGTACCAGACCTGTTGGCAGATTTGATTAAAAAGTCCCCCATAGGTTGGACTTGGCTCATACGCTGTCATCCTATGAACATGGAAAATATGTCGCTTATTGATTGTGAATTAAAAAAAATAAATACAAATTCGATAATTGATCTTGTTAATACTACTAAACAGCTACTACCCAGTGTATTAATGAATGTAGATATACACATAACCGGCTGGTCTGCTGTTGTTTTTGACGCAAAGGAGTTTGGAATAAAAAGTATATTATGCCATCCTTCGGCTAAAATTTTGTTTGAAGATACTTTGAAGAATGATGACGCCTTATATATTGATGATGCAGATGATATTGTATCTGAGATCAAATTAAATCTTGCTTCCTACAGAAAACCTGCCGAAGCCAAAATTTATCCATCATTTAGAGAGTTTTTGAAAAATAATGAAATATGAAGTAGGGGTAATTAACTATGGCATTGGTAATATAAAATCCATTGCCAACATCCTTCAAAAAATAGGCGCTAATTTTGTTGTAATCACCAATCCTAATGAGGTGAATAACTGTAAGTCACTAATTTTACCAGGTGTTGGTTCTTTTGACGCTGCGATGAAACGATTGGAAAATGGTGACTGGATTAGTGCATTGCATAACTTTGCAAAGGTTGAGTGCAAACCTTTACTTGGAATATGTCTAGGTATGCAATTATTGACAATAGGTAGCCACGAAGGAAAAAAGAACGGCCTAGGATTTATTGATGCAGAGACAGTTTTTTTTGACAGAGAAAAGATGGTTGAGAGAAAAAAAGTTCCTCATATGTCATGGAATATTGTATCTTCAGAAAAAGAAAATATTTTTTTTGATTCCTCGAAGCTAGAAAAATTCTACTTTGTTCACTCATATCATGTGATATGCAATGATCAAAAAGACATACTAACAACAACACACTATGGCTATAAATTTGTGTCATCATTTTCTCGGGACAATATAATTGGTGTACAGTTCCACCCTGAAAAAAGCCATCACTTTGGCTATGATTTTTTCATAAAATTTCTCAAGGACTTTGTTTCTTGAGGTATACGAGAGTGATACCAGTTCTATTGATACATAACGGTGGAATATATAAGACGAATAAATTTCAAGCCCCTGTGTATATTGGTGACCCAATAAATGCTATTCGACTATTTAATGATCTTGGGGTGGATGAAATTTGCATTCTAGATATAGATGCATCAAAAAAAAATGTACCGCCAAACTATAAGGCTATTGAAGACATAGCAAGTGAGGCATTTATGCCGCTTTCCTATGGTGGTGGAATTAGAACAATTGATCATGCGACCAACTTGTTTCAACTTGGAATAGAAAAGATCGTTTTAAACCATGTAGTCCAAAACGATACAGAAATAGTTAATAAATGTGCTAGTCAGTTTGGTTCACAAAGTGTCGTGGTATCTATTGATTACAAAAAAACATTATTTAATGGCAATCAATGCTATGACCATGTAAAAAGGAAGACTCTGAAAATGAAAGTCAGTGATGCTGCAGCTTTTGCACAAAGCTCTGGTGCTGGAGAGGTAATGATCAATTCAGTCGATCGAGATGGCCTGATGTGTGGAATGGATGTGGATACTATCAGAGGGGTTTCGGGGGTAATTGACGTACCTTTGGTGGTGTGTGGCGGAGCTGGAAATATTGAAGATATCCAAAATGCTGTTCACGCTGGTGCTACTGCTGTTGCAGCAGGGAGTATGTTCGTATTCCACGGCAAGCAAAATGGTGTATTGATTAATTACCCTGAAGAAGAACAGTTAGAAAAGTATTTAAGATAGGATTTATAGAATATATGGAACATCAAATTTGTAAGAGTTGTTTGATGGATTTTACGGACACCAATATTAAATTTGATAGGAAAGGTGTTTGTAATCATTGTACCGATGCTGAAAAAAAAATACATAAATACCAGATGTCTAAGTCGGATGGTGAAGCTAATCTAAAAAGATTATTTAACAAAATAAAAAAAAGCCAAACAGGCGAATATGATTCAATTTTGGGGTTGAGTGGAGGTGTAGATAGTTCTTATGTAGCCTATTTAGCTAAACAAATGGGATTAAATCCATTATGTGTTCATTTCGACAATGGTTGGAATTCTGATATTGCAGTCAAGAATATAAGGAATATTATAAATGTAACAGGGTTTGACCTTTATACTTATGTAATTGACTGGCCAGAGTTTAGGGATTTACAAAGAGCGTTCTTTAAAGCTGGCGTTGTCGATATTGAAATGCTTACCGATCATGCGATTTTCGCATCATTATTTAAAATAAGAAAGGCTCACAATATTACAACAGTTTTAAGTGGAACCAATTACACTACTGAACATGGAATGCCAAGAACATGGTCTTGGTCCAAGATGGATCTGAAAAACATAAAATCAATTCAAAAACGTTTTGGGGAGATGAAAATTAAATCGTACCCAACAATGAACACTTTTTATTGGTTGCTAATGAGACAGTTTAATATAGGCGGTACTTTCGAAGAACCTTTAAACCAGATTAATTTTAAAAAAGGCGAAGCTATGGCTTTGCTCACTAAAGAATTTTCTTGGCAGTACTATGGAGGTAAGCATTATGAGTCAGTATTCACAAAGTTCTACCAGGCCCATATATTACCTACTAAGTTTGGCATTGACAAAAGAAAAATGCATTTGTCGGGCTTGATTAGAAATAGTGAAATAAGTAGGCAGGAAGCTTTGTCAGAATTAAATAAGCCACTTTATCAGGAAGGTGAACTTAAACGGGACAAGGCATTTGTTTTGAAAAAGCTAGGATTTTCAGAAAAGGAATTTGATCTAATAATGTTAGAAAAGCCAATCCCTCATGATGTCTACCCAACTGATCAGATATACATTGTCCCACTGATAAAGTTTGTTAAGTGGTTTTTAAAAAAAGCAAAAATAAGTTAAAAAGAAAAATTAATTTTTATAACATATGGTATATAGGGTATGGTTGGATAAGCGTTACGGTTATGTAAATATTATGACGGTCCTGGCTTATCTCTTTCTAGACAAAACTTATTGGGTGTTTCTCCAAGGAAAAAATTCGGAACACGGATGTATGGTAACGTAAATGATAATTCCAATGTTATTTCAGAAGTCTTTTTGTGAAAAAAATAAAATAGCGAGTAGAGTCTATATAAATTAATTCTTTTGTAGGGGCGAACGTCCCGTTAGTATCGTAGACTTTCTTAAAGAAACTGCTGAAGCTAGTTCTCTATACATTTCTAGTTGTGTAAATTACTTCCCGGAACCAATTAACTGTAATCCAACTTTACCCGCGTCTAATGTGCGTTCTGGATGCTCCATCATTGGTTCACGAGATACAGCTGCGATTGAGACTGACATATCCTTTAGATAGGCAAATGGCAATTATGTACTATATGAAACAAAACCTTAACTGTAATAGAACATGGTATCCGCAATTTAAAGCTTGTGATCAATCTAAGAAACTATGTGGTGGGAACAAGTTTTTCAAAACAATATTAATGAACTTAATTCCTTTGATATTATTGTTGAGTATCTAAGTTTGAAAATAATACTTTGTAAAAATTTTTAAATATTCACTATATAATTATGTTTTTACAATTAGTTAATTCTTTTTAGTTTTTTTCTGAAGGTGCAGTTTCAAAAATGCATTTCTATTCTATTATAA
>Ga0209815_1001931_pt1 | contig 13062 bp, 15 predicted proteins | sample CoawatmetaG00DNA_FD_187507 | JGI IMG/M metagenome (GOLD analysis project Ga0209815, IMG submission 187507) | Marine microbial communities from the West Antarctic Peninsula - Coastal water metaG002-DNA (SPAdes) (version 2) | ecosystem: Environmental > Aquatic > Marine > Coastal ...
CATATTTAGCGGCAGTACTTTGCTACCATCGACTTCATTTTTTTCCATACTCTCCGTAATTACATGTTTACAAGCCTTACATTCCCAAAGAATCTCATCTTCTTTAGGTTGATCTGCCGGAGTCTGATCTGGAAACTTTACAATTTTGGTCTCTTCATCAGACATTTGGGGATTCCTTTTCATTAGATTTAAGCTCTTCATCTAATAATAAATTATATATCTTTTTCAAAGTTTCTGTTTTAATTTTATCAGAAACGGTAATTAGTATCGCATCATCCGCTTCGTTATGTAAAACCTGTTTTAGTATTCTATCACTCATTAGTCTATCCACTTTCTATGATGCATTAAGTGCCAGCATCTATGTTTGAAAACTTCCCAAATTATTCTTACTAAAGTATTTGCTTGGTAATACCCTGCATTAACTATGAGTTTCACTCTATCACCAAGTCCTCTACAATACCGTGAAGTATTATTTCACTAGTTAACTCTATTACGCCATAATTATGACTGTCTATGTGGATGTAGTTATCTTCATATCTATTACCGGTAAATGGAGATTCACCGTCCATTCCAAAGATTGCAAGGACATATCCTAAACAATCATTAGTATGATTAATAGCATTTAAAATATTAGGGCTTTTACCCGAAGAGGATATAGCCACAAGAAAATCTGTCTGACCAAAATTGTTTATCTTCATCCATTCTACAAAAGCATTTTCTTGGCCATAGTCGTTGGTAAGGGCGGTCAGCAAACTATTATTACTTAGCGTAGTCGCTTTCACCTTACATCTCTTATTAAGATCTGTTGAGATATGCTCTGCAATAGCGCATGATCCACCGTTACCTACTATAAATATCCTTTTGCCTAACCCAAGATGCTTCTGATATTCACATCGCCAAGTATTGGTAACCTTCCTAATCGTATCTATATCTTTACCATCCTCTATACTTTTCAGTGCAGAGATGATTTCTTTATAATAATTAAACTCTTCACGTACGGGCGGCCAATCATTATTATGTTCTGACTGTCTTCCTTCTACCACGATAATTGCTCCATGTTAATAACAACCCTACTTCCATACTTGTCTATAATGAAGGGTAGTTCTTGATAATCTGCTAACGTACCTTTAAGTTTCTTTTTATCATTTGCCCAGAATAGAAAGAAGCCGCCGCCGCCAGCACCTATAAGTTTACCAGCTCCCGCTCCACCAATTGTTGTAGCTACATCATGTATTCTATCTAACTCTGGATTGCTAACATTACCAGCAAATTTTTTCTTCAACTCCCAATTTTGTCTTAGTGTAATTGGGATGAAGCTAATATCTTTAGCGGCTAAACTTTCACACAATCTGTTTGCCACCTCAACATTACGATGCATATTATCAATTACTTCTTCATCACTTATAAGGTTCTCAGTTTGAGTTGCTAGTATATCCTTTGACTCTCTAGTTATACCTGTATAAAATAAATGCAAGTTTTCAGATATATCTCTTATCTCTTGGTCACAGAAACCAAAACCACTTACTGTGCTTTTCTCCGGAGAAAACTCCATGTGATTAAAACCACCAAAAGCAGCGGCGTATTGATCTTGTATTCCAATAGGTTTACCACACTTTTCTATCTCTATGTAACACGCTTGGTCAGCCAAAGTTTCTTTACTAACGTGCCGACCTTCCAAAGTATGTAAAGCCAATAACAAGCCAACAAGGAAAGAACTGCTACTTCCCAATCCAGTTCCCTTTGTAGGTATGTCAGCCCAGTTGATAATTTCCAATCCATAACTTACATTCATAAACTTAAGGGTTTCACGAATGAAGTCATGTTGTATATCGTCAATGTGTCTTACATCCACAACCTCATTCTCAGAATACTTTAGATAGACCTTATCGTCAAATCTTTTCTTTACCAACACATACACATACTTATTTATTGTGGCTGAAACACAAGTAGCTGGGTACTTCATGTAATACGAAGCCATGTCACTACCACCACCTGCAAAGGTAATACGTAATGGTGTTTTAGTTATTATCATATCTTTTTATTAAGTCATCAAGTTTGTCTTCAATCCGCTCTAACCTTTTACATATACTAATATAATCAATTTCTTTTGGTTTGTCAAGCTTTATTCCGCTTACATCACAATATTTATCGTCTATGAGAGTTCTATAAACATTTTTACCGTCTGCAGAATATATGTATCTATTTTCTTTTACACTTATCTTTTTAATGTCAATCCTTTCTCGCATCTTTTTATCAACTCTAATTGTCATCTCTCATCTCCCATAAACTTTTAACAGTTTTTTCTACGCCTTCTTCAAATGAAATTTTAGGAGTCCACCCTAATTCTTCTTCGGCCTTTTTAATATTAGCTAAAGTAACTTGTGCTTCATCGGGTTGATCATCCCTATACTTAATTAAACTACCCACACCATCTTTTTTAATTTTCTTACAAGCGTCATGTACCTTATGATAAACTTGTAAAATAGAATAGTTTTCCCCATACCCTGCATTATAAGTTTCACTACCTTCCCTATTACCTCTTGTAGCTAAAACCGCCATATGGAACTCTGTTAAGTCATCAATATGTAGAAAGTCTCTTTTCTTAGAACCATCACCATAAATTATTGGGCAATCACCATCAAAAAGCTTAGAAGTAAAAGCTCCAACAACTGGAGGAATATCTCTATCTAAATTCATAGAAGGTCCGTAAATATTTGTATACCTAAACAAAGTTGTGGCAATGTCATTCTTCTTACCAAAACTTCTTACGAATTGACTGGCACACATTTTAGTAATTGGATAATAACCCATTGGTGTAATAGTGTTGGGTGCCATCCATTCTGTTGTCGGGAAATAGTCAGGATCAGTAAAGTTGTCGTACTCAGCAGATGTGTCTGCAAAAAAGAAATGTTTAACTCTCAACTTCTTTGCTTGTTTCAAAATATTTAACGTGCCGTTGACATTAACATCTAAAGCTTGTTCGGGATTATCCCTGCACCAATATACCTCACCTCTAGCCGCAAGATGCCAAACATAATCAATAGTGCTATTAATAAAGTCGCAAACATTTTCATTACGAATATCTACTACCCTGAAATGAAATTTTGGATTTTCTACCAAGTCTTCAATATTTTCATTAAAACCACATACCAGACTATCTACTCCAAAAACTTCATCGCCTTCTTTAATTAATCTTTTAGCGAGATGACTCCCTACAAAACCTGCTACACCTGTAATTAAGTGTTTAGCCATTATTCTTTATCTCCCATTAAAAATTCCAAACTTTCTATATATATAATATAAGCAATTTTATTCATTATGTCAAGGCTTTTTTATGACTTTTTTAATAATTCTTTATAAATATTTAACTGCTTGTTTCCCATAATCTCTGGTGTCACCTTCTGCCACTGGCGATAAGCGTTGTCACTTAATGCTTTATAATCTACATCACCCTCTATAAACGCTTTCATTATACGAGCATACTCATCCACATCGCCAGGCAATACAACAAAACCGCTGTCTTGTATGGTTTCCATATGTCCATTAAAAACTTGACCGTAATGGCTAATGACTGGTTTTCTGTGAGCAGCAGCTTCCCAAATGTTCGCCGGATTACATTCCCCATCTTTTCTAGCATGAGCTAACACATCTATAGTGTTATAGAATTGACTTAATCTAGTTTCACTAGTAGTCCTTTCAATATATCTAGCGCTTGAAATATTAAGGCGCTCAATATCAGAGCGTGATGATCTGGATGGATTGACAAACACAAAGTAGGTATTGCTATTTGCAACTTTAGCATATGCTTCGATATTAATTGGGTCATATATGTTTTCATCATCTCTTCCTATTCTGCCAAAAACGAAGGCATCATCGGGAATGCCTAATTCTTCTCTTAAATTTTCTGTTGAGTATGGAGCTTCAATTGGGTTTCTTACTACATGGTGGTTTTTTGTGTTTTGTGTACCGACTAGCCATTGTATATGTTTTGACACATAAATAACTTTACTTATATCAATAGTGTTATCTTGATTACCAAATACGGCAGTTGAAACAAAATGGCGAGTATGATCTTTTATTTCTTTCACGAAAGGAAACTCTGGTATACCAGCCGAATACCTGTGCAATATAAATGGCTTCTTTTCTTTTATGATGTTTAACAACTCTAAATGAGATGCGTAGCATAACATTTTCTCCGAACCTAAAATTTCTTTAAAATAAGGCTCTCTTGTGTTTTCTTCACCTTTTTTATAGGCTACATAGTGATCAAAAGTATTATCTCTTACAAAGTGTTTGCAAAAGATTTGACTCATTTTTTCTGTACCACCCATCGTAAGTTGATTATGATGGTGGATTATAATAGGCTTATGCCGCGATATATCAGATGTGGGTAGGGTTAGGGACGATATTGATCGTAACATTAAATAGCCATTGTTGTACCATCGGGTTGGCGAACATCATTCAAAACTTTATGTGGAATTTTTATATCTAAATACTTACAAATGTTGTGACCCTTAATAGAGTTACTATCTCTTAACAACTTCTTCTTAACGTCATCATCATGTTCGTGAATGAGATTATATTTTGCAGTATGCCTATATCTTGGATGACCATCTCTTTCCATTTGATGCCATGCATTTATAATATTAGGATCAAGATTGTTCATTAAATCATCATTAGTTTTATTTTCTCTAATCTCTCTTACTACGCCATCACTTACTGCTCTATTAATGGAATACAACATCCACTCTTCCATATTCTCAAAACCAAGTTGTGTTCCATCCATTTGCTTTTTAAGCCAGCCATTTTCTTTACGACTATTCAACACCTTATCTTGTATAGGTAATAGTTTCTGTAAAAACTCTTTTCGGAAAAACATACAATCTGTCATAGCCCAATGATGACTCTGGTGATAACCAGCACCAAACTCTTTTCCACTTTCAACGAAATCATCCATAGCGGTTCTAAAACCATTTTGTGTCAAAAACCAAACATCAAAATTAAAGATAGCTACGTAGGGCCTATAGCCACAACGAGCATAATCTAAACCTTCATTGAACGCATCTAATGCACCATAACCATACCCTCTATTCTCAGGCATATATATAAAAGTATTTTCTCCTACACCGGACGGGCATTCGTTTTGATCACCATTAAAAACTGTAGTAATCCATAATTTAGTACCTATGTCTGGATAATTATATCTCATAATCTCAAGGTTGTGTCGGTAATCTTCTGCTCGTTGGCAACCAATAAGTATTATATGTACATCTTTTGGATCAAACATACTCTCTCCTTTAAACAAAAACCATTAAATTAGAGCGCCACCAAAGCGGACAATTGTCTGGTTCACCCCAACTCTTAATTTTATCTAATAAATGTTGGTTAAAAAGATATCCCATATTTTTCATCTTTGTCATCCAATATTCTCGTTCTTGACAATTCACATGGTGTGATCCGTTTTGGTTTGGAGATGCTGCCGTAAATAGGACAACATCTGGATCATCCTTTAAAAGATTGTGCATAAATATATCGGCGTATTTTTCTTCTATATGTTCAGCTACTTCAAAACATTGAGCAAAATCAATACTCCATTCTTCTTCATGCATAGTGTCTCTTAAATCCCACTCAACAACAACTTCTTTTGTTTCTTCCGACATCACTTCCCATGCATTACTACTACCCTCAATACCTATTGCTTTAACATTATATTTTCTATACTCATCTAACCACTGACCAGTGCCGCATCCTACATCCAAAACATATTTAGGTTGAAACTCTTTCATTATTTTAGGAACAAAATATTCAGCTAATATTTTTTGCTGAGCCGCATTATTGTTCCATCCTAAAAAATCTTCTGTATAAGCTTCATCTAGATCATATCTCATTATAATAATTCTTTATATAAATCTAAATGCTGTTGAGTAATAATTTCTGGTTTTGCTTGTCGTTCCCATCTACTAACACAATTTTTACTCATAGTATTATAGTCTATCGTACCATTAATAAACGCTCGCATAATTCTTGTATACTCATCTTGATCATTCTTAATAGAATTAGAACTATCTTCGCAAGTAAAGTTTGCAACTCCTATACTGCGGGAATAATCTAATATATCTACAATACTAGAGGGGTTTAAATCTTGCCACACATTATGAAAATTATCTCTTCTATTAACGACAAAACCACAATTACCAATTTCTTGTATGTGGCCATTGTATGGAATGCCGTAATGACTTACCACCGGATTACCGTGTGAAAAACCTTCCCAAATATTACCGGGGTTACACTCACCATCTTTTCTACTATGAGCTAATACATTTATTGTATTATAAAACCTACTAATTCTTACGTCATCTAACGTCTTATCCACATAACGAATGTTAGTTAAACCTAAACCCTCAGCCTTTTGTTTAAGCGATTCTGATGGCGATAAAGCTACGAAATACGTGTTTTCATCTTCTAACTGTGCGAACGAAATAAGATTAACAGGATCATAAATATCATTATCATCTCTACCCAAACGACCAAACACAAAAGCGTCTTGTGGAATACCTAACTCTTCTCTTAGGTTTTCATCAGTAAGTGGAGCCTCTACAGGAATGGCTATTAATCTAGTGTTGTCATTAAACACTCCGGCGCAATGTTGCATACTATTAGAAATATAAATAACCCTACTTAAATTAATACTTTCATCTACATGACCAAAAATAGAAGTAGAAATTATATGCTTACACTGTTGTACAATAGGTGGAACAAACGGCATTTCTGGTTGACCTGATGTTTGACGATGCATTATAAAGGGTTTGATTTCTTTAATGATTTCATAAAACTCTGGTACTGATGCATAAGATATTAAATTTTCTTTACCAAGAATTTCCTCAAAGAATGGTTCTCTTTCCAATTCACCATGTGCTTTATAAGCTAACACATGATGAAATTCTTTATCCATCTTTTTAAAATATTTACACAGGATTTGTACTACTTTAGCTGTGCCGCCGATGCCTAAGTGATGCAAGTAATGTACAATAAGTTTTTTATTAAACCCAATGTTTATATTTTTCTTTACTGTCTGAGCTTCTAACCTGTATTGATCTTTTTCCCTTTGTATACCAACCTTTTGTCTTTCTAATGTTTTGGGATGCAAACAATGCACACCAACAATAGCAGCATCTTTTTTAACATTAATAATTCTTTCATGGGTTCTACCGGCAAACTTACAATGAGATTTAAAAACTCGTTGCTGATAGTCGGGGTAGTTAACCCAATTGAAGTAACTTAAATTCCAAGATTGCTTTTCAGCAAACTCTGGCGTTATTCCATCTACTATATTAATGCGTGGTACATTAATACAATCAACGCCGCGAGTATCTGCATCTCTAATATACCAACATAACTGATTCCAAAATAATGGTTCATAGGTTTCATCAGCATCAATCCAAATTCGCCATTCTTGATTAGCTGCAGCCAATGAATTATTTTTTTGAATCTCAAAATTGTCTGCCCATTTTCTATGAATAAGATTGGTATCGTATTCCTCTATGATACTTATCGTCTTGTCAGTAGAACCGCCATCCGTAATAACAAAATCATCTGTAATATATGGCGTTACATTTTCCATTGTATCTCTTACACATTCTTCATCATTATATGTAATCATACAAACAGAATACTTTTGATCTGGTCTTCTTTTATTCTCATATAAATAGAAAAACTTATCGAAAATCTCAGATGGTTCTTCTTGACCCTTCATTACTCTACCAGCCAAGCTTGATTCACCGGCTGGTATTGTGGCCTTTTCAGTTTGTACACAATTTGTTTCTATATAACAGGTATCCCAAAATGGATGGTTAGCAGGTGGTGTATGGTTTTGTATAAAGAAATGGTTCTTCGTATAAAAAACTATAGTAGGGATGCTTAATCTACTAGTAATTTCCCAATCCCAACTATTACACGAAATACAACCAGATGCATTCTTTAGAACATATATAGTGTTTTCTATATCAATACCCATAGCATCAATATAGTCTATCCTTCTTTTATCACAATATTCTTTTAAACCCCAATCCTCATCATTAATACCAACAAAGGTTGGCGTTAAGCCCTTCTCACTTAATAGCTCACAAATCTCTTCCCAAAATTCTTTCTTCCAAAACCTACCATTATTTACATCACTTTCAAACCCTTCGGCGTTTCCATCTTTCGTAAGAGGGTGAACGGCAACACCATTCTTTTCTTTTATTTGCCTTACAATATCTTTTGCTTCTTCCGTTGGCTCACCGGTCTTATATTCGTACGGAAACTTCATTTCATAAGGGGCAAAATGAGGCGCTTCATTTTTAAATATTTCTTCGCAAAAAGAGGCATCAAGTAGAATATCGCCCTCTTTACAAACCTTCGTTTTAATAAAGTCTCGCATAGCCGCAAGTTGATTATGGAACGTGAGGTTCTTTATCAGTTTTGCCTCATACCCTTCGCGTTCTAACTGTTCCTTACTAAACTGGGGGCTTCGACCGTAGCCGCCTAAATAAAAAACTGGTTGATGGTTAGGGTATGCCTTCTCGATCGCGGGCATTCTGGTGATGAGCGACAATGTATCGCCAAAACCTGCAAGCTGTAGTACTATTAATTTATGTTTTTTCATTAAAATATAACCTTTTGCGTGCCGAAGCATACTATTCCAGTTCCCGTGCCGGCTGAATATATACTATCTGCTATATTGTATTTTTTTATACTAACACTATCCCACCATGCCAGCATATCTGGATGACTATTATGAATTTCCTTACCAGTACCGATATCGTCACATACCATTATTCCTGACCATTTGTTCTCAATTAAAAAGTCTGTAACTATTCTTTCTTGTATTCCATCGTGCGGATCAATATCTAAAAAAATCAAACTGCTTGCTAAGAATATTTCCCTATCACTGATTGCTTGTTTAACATTACCAGCCATATCAGTCCTAGTGCCGTAGCTGCTAAAATATACCTTCCTAGGGATATCATCATCTAGGGTCATACCGTTCCAGTTATTTTCTAAGCAGTTACCTATAATATATTTAACATTATCAAGTTTGTCAAATTTTTCTACGGCATTCGTACTATGATCAATATCGTAAGTGTATATGCGATTTGACTTATTATACGATAAAGCAACTGCACTATCTCCATCTCGCGTTCCCATATCAACAATTACAGAATCATTAAAATAAGTAGAAAGATGCGATAATAATACAGAATAGTGTGGTCGCTTTATTCCATACTCATCAGGACTCACATTACGAATATGATATTCAGATATGTTTATTTCCATTACTCATTATTTCTTTCAGCTAAAATAGCTTCTGCTTTTGCTCTTGCCTCTTCTTTGTTACCACCATGATACTCATAAGCGTGACCTTCTTCTATTAGAATATCATTTACATTTCTATCGTCATCTAAAATAATTTCTCCGAGAACTCTACCAAATTTACCTAGCCCATGCGAAGTTAAAATAAACTGATTTTTATTTTCTTTAACTAACTCTTTTAGTCGTGCCTTTGCCGCTAATCCCTTTTTCTTTTCTTCCTTGTCTCTTGTTCTACTTTCCCATGTGTCGATGTTTACTAACCTAATTCGTTTCCTAACCCATACAGAAAATCCCAAATCTATATCCGCATCCAGCGTATCACCATCAACGATTTTTACCAAGTTTGCTTGATATTCATGCATTTTGTTTTACTCCTTAAACTTTATTATAGTTGTTTATCTTCGTTAGGGAAGCAAACAACCCTTATTTCATTTTTAGTGCCAAATAAATTTTCATACGTTTCTTTTGTTTTAACTTCTTCCATATGAATGTCGAATATTTTATATCCATAATTTTTTAAGACTTCATATACTTCTAAAACGCTGCCATTGTATAACTTTAATAAATGTCCATGAATTTCTAAAAACATCAATGGCCGAAAATTCATTATTGTTTCTTTAGCACCAATCAATACCTTCTGTTCATATCCCTCTACATCAATCTTCAAAGTATCTAAATCAAATTCTTTTTGAAACCCGGGATAACTTTTATTTTTTCTTTCTCTTTTATCTTCAAACACCATGTCTAAGCCATACTCTGCATCTTCATTACCCATTTGAGCAATCCAAGTAAAATCATCAAGAGTAGATACTCTACCACCTATCTCTTTCTTTTTAATTATTGTAAAGTTTGGATCTTCTTTTTCAAACCTAACAACAAAAGTACCAGACTCTTCGGTAAGTATGCTTACAGTGCCATTTTTATCACCAATAAACATAGGAAATAATTTAATACGATCAAACCAATCATTATGGTTAAGTATTTCTACACAATTTGTCAAACCTTCGGGGCTAGGCTCAAAACAATAAGATCGTTTCATTTGATCATCGTTATTGTTCAAGCAGAATATATAGCTGAACATCCCTACATTACCACCAACATCGTATAATGATTTTCTATTTTTGGTTAGTTCAATAAAATTATTTACCTCCCAACCTTGACCGTTTTCTTTATCCCATTCTTCATTGTAGGCATTAACTTTATCTGCGTGTCGTTTTGGTAAATTTATTTTTAACTGACCTTGTATATCACATAACATTATTATTCCTCGCTATTGATGCCGACGATCTTCTTCATAATAAGCCAAACAATAAAACTGCTTACAAAAACAAACGCACCAATAATACCAATTCCTTGTAACTGAACTAATACACTTGCCTCTGATTTGAAAATTCCAACAGCTAAAGTACCCCAAATACCAGGCACTAAATGTACAGACAACGCCCCTACTGGATCATCTACTTTTACTTTATCAAACAAAGGTGTAACAAAAAACATAATCAATCCACCAATAGCCCCAATCACTACAGACAATTCCATACTTGGATAATCGGGACCGGCAGTAATAGAAACCAACCCAGCCAAAGCACCATTAAGCATCATTGGTAAGGATACTTTCTTATTAATAATTTGGGATAAAAACATAGCAGCCAAGCAACCTGCTACAGCAGCAATATGTGTATTAGCAAAAACATTTGATATAGCATCAATATCAGACTTAGTGGCCATAGCTAATTGACTTCCGCCATTGAACCCAAACCAACCTAACCACAATATAAATGTGCCGATAGTGGCAGCTGTCATATTTGATGGTTGAAAATCCCATGTGTTCACCGAGCCATCATCATTATACCTACCTTCTCTTGCTCCCAACAAAATAGCACCAGCTAAAGCTGCCCATCCACCAACTGAATGAACAATCGTTGAACCTGCGAAATCGGAAAAGCCCATCTCAGAAAGAAAGCCTCCACCCCATGTCCAACCACCTTGTAGTGGATAAATAACCAAAGAGAGCACAGCTACAAAAAACATAAACGGCCAAAACTTGGCTCGTTCAGCAATGGTTCCCGAAATAATACTTGCTGCCGTTGCTACAAAGACAACTTGAAAAAAGAAATCTGCTGTTGAGGCATGACCAATACCAGTAAAGTCTCCATACATCACCTCATAACCAAAAAACAAAAACACTAAACAACTTACACAATACAGCCCGACATTCTTCTTAAGAATATCTACCGCCTTTGAAGCTCTAACTAAACCACATTCCAACATTGAAAAACCAGCAGCCATCCAAAAAACTAAAGCTCCCGAAAACAAAAGTAAAAAGGTGCTTAAAATGTACTGAATATCTAACATAACCTATTCCTTCCTATTCTATTACTTCTACGTATTTATCATCTGTTTCTACCCAAACTTTAGCACCACAAGACAAAGGTTTATCGGGCGAATAGACAACTTCACTAGGTCCGTTTATTTTTACTCTATGAGCATAATCATTGCTTTTGTATGTTTTACAAGTAATGACTGGCTCTCGTTTATTATATTTATTATTTGATCTAATAATGTGCTGGTTGATATGAATATACATTTTCATCTCTTTGTTACCAATCTGTTTTTTCCGGTATGGGTACCATAATACGTCTTATTATTTCTGTAGTAGATATTCCTTCTACAATCGGCGCCACTAACACCTTACCTCCATAACTATTTACAAAATCTTCACCTATTATTCTATCTTTTTCAGCACACGCTTTCTTTGAATAGTTACCACCTTTAACTATTATTTTAGGCTGAAGCGCTTCAATCAAAGGAAAGACACTTTTAGTATCAAATGTAACAATACAATCTATCCATTTGATAGCCTTTAGAACTCCTATCCTATCTTCCAATGAAAGGATGGGTCTATTATTGCCTTTCAATTGTTGTATTGATCTATCAGTATTAACACCAACTACAACTTTCTGTTCGGGAGATTTTTGCTTCCAACAAAACTCTAACAATGAAACATGGCCACGATGTAAGATATCAAAACACCCATTGGTAAAAACGCAACCCTTAATCCCATCAAAGATTTGATAATGAAGAGGAAAATTTAAAACCATCTTAGCCATTATGAGATTGCCATTCAGTAGCTCGTTTATATAATTCCTTACAGGTCAAGTCAATACCGTGGTCTATATCAACTTGATGCGCTCCTAAATATTTATGCATCTTCTGAACGCTTGCGCATCTCTTCTTCACAAGATTAGGATCATGTTCGTTATATTCTAAATTAACCTTTGGGTTATCAAGTATTTTATTCATCCTATCAGAAATCAATTCAAAAAGATTTATAACAGATGTTTGAAACCCTGTACCTACATTAATAAACATATTTTTACAATCACCATTCTCTAGAGCAGATACGTTAGCCCTGCCTATGTCAGCACCAAAAATCATATCCATTGTTTGTTGCCCATCACCATAGATAGTAATAATTTCCCCTGTTGCCATGGCTTTAATCCACTTCGGAACGATTTGCGTATATACGTTAGACATACTTTGTCTTGGGCCGTAAACATTAAAATAACGAAGCCCAACAATATCTAAACCAAACTCCATAAATGATTTTGCAATATATTCTAATGCAATTTTGGATGTGCCATACAGCAACTTACAATCGTCAAAAGGGTAATCTTCTTTTGTAGGGGTTAAAGTGGGGGTTCCATATAC
>Ga0209815_1001938_pt1 | contig 13031 bp, 8 predicted proteins | sample CoawatmetaG00DNA_FD_187507 | JGI IMG/M metagenome (GOLD analysis project Ga0209815, IMG submission 187507) | Marine microbial communities from the West Antarctic Peninsula - Coastal water metaG002-DNA (SPAdes) (version 2) | ecosystem: Environmental > Aquatic > Marine > Coastal ...
TCCCAACAACTAACTTAGATGCGGTTTTCATTTTAAATTCCTTAATGGCTTTATGTATCCCAAGTGTTTGGGAATGTTGTTTAACTTGATTCTATTTAACCTGACAAGCATGAATCTTCTCTGAATAGACCCTGAATACTTGATGATTAATGATGAAGATATATTGAATTTTTAATGGCTAGTCGCCGCTCAAAAATGCTATAAACTGCAACAAACTCCTCCCCTTGTTGCTCCCCTTTAGCCTTTAAATACTGAAGGTATAACTGCCATCCGGCGACTTGTCGTTCATTCCTGGCATCCACCATTCTGGCTTGGTATTCCCAATTACGAATTAACTGCTCATAGTGAAATAGAGTCATAGCACTAGTTGGCCAAGCGAATCGATTGCCCAAATAGCAGCGCCAAGTGCCAACAGAATGTGCGCAAGGGTTTGTTTTACGTGTCTGCGATTCATAGAGATGTTATTCATGAGGATTCCTTGCGTTGGGTTCATTAATGGTGACAAAGCAGCGGCGTAATATTTGTTGCGCCATAACGGCTATCCCTGCCCGTGCTACCAAGTATGAGAACCATTAAACAACTTAATAATGAGGAACTATGGAAGGCATCCTGAAGATCTAAGGAATAAGTCTGAAGATATGATGAAGGGGTGTGGTTAGGGTGCTATATGAGGGTTTAGGCCTCTTTATGAATAACAAATGGATACATCGCTGTAGCCTAACAGTAAAGTTATTATCTAGATCAAATATGCCCCCGTCCGCGCGTAAGTCTGTATCTGCATCTTGTCGTGTGTTGTACTTATTAATTACTTCGATTAGTTTTTGGTCAACTTTTGCTTTAAGTAAGCCCATGCCCAGATGTACCAGAAGTTTAATCTGGGTGGTGGAATCAACCGCTTCTAATGGGTCGATATTTTCGGCGATGAAGACAACGAAGTCTCACTGCGAGTAGTTCCCTTGTGAGACTGAGTCACCTTGCTCTGTCGCAGCAGGTCCAAAGGCATCGTCTTGTGGACTACGTATCCGCACTTGGACATCATTTACTCCTATAAATATGTACAGCAGTCGAGAAATAAAACTACTCTGATCTATTAATGTTACTACCATACTAGGAAAAAGTTCCACTCCAGCTTATTACTCCCATACCTCTCGGACGAGGCCATTTGAATCCATCACACATGTAAATGATTCGCCTGAAACATAGGGAACTGTTAATGGAACCTCAAAGGTCACGAGTGAAGTAGTGCCAAATTTCTCTATATAAACCCAAGAATGACCACTCACATCAACTTTTTTATTTTGAAGCAGCTCAGAGGAGCATTCATACACAAGCGTGCGCTGTTCCAGACCTGAGTGATGATTGAAGCGGTAAACTCCTACTGATACCAAAATTACCCATACTGTAAGCCCTACTAACCCCAATGCAACTTTTAACTTATAGTTCATCTTTTCAACTCATATTTTCTATATTTAGTTTGGCGCAATTAAAACAACTTAAATAACAATTGTAAACGCTGATATTTTAGCTCGTACTTATATTGTGGCCATAACTACCAAACAAGAAAACACTGCAGGACCAGTTTATAACGCAAGGTTAAAACTCAAATTGAACCTGCCTGAGCTTGCTCAGAAATATACCAATAACGCCTTAGGTACGCTGGTAGATGTCATGTAATCAAGTCAGAGTGATTAAGCTAGGATTACTGCCGCTACTGCGATATTTGACAGAGGTATGGCAGGCAACAAAAACTACATTATTCTAACTTGGAGCACTTTCTGCACCTACTAGAATAAAGTTGCATACACAGGGCTAGTTTAAGGTAGAAGTGTGTCTCTTCTGGAATCTGATTGACTAGTTTTAAAGTGGTCCCTAAGGAGCATAGATGAACGTATTTATGACTACAAAGCTTCATGAGGGAACGCATTGCGTAGGTTGCTAATGCTTGCTTAAAAGCACTCTGCGGGGTTACTAAGCATGTAACCATTGGTAGGTGCTCCGAGCATGAATCTATTTTAAGCGTTGTTAACTTTAGAATTTCTCCTACATACACTTTGCTATTGTAGGTGTATGGTTATGTTGATAAGCAAATGGTTACGCGGATTGCTTCATGAGATTAACTATTTTAGAAATAACAGGAATATGGGCACTGGCAATAGCAGGGGCATACAGCTATGCGGCTCACATCAGCCAGAAGTACGCAGAGCAAGTAGACGTTAATGGTGACTGAACTGCTGCAAGCAAGCAAGATTAAATGCCGTTGCAGGGCATGCTGATGATTACTCAGAGCCTATCTGTTTATCTATGGTACTTATGTTTCTAATACTGAGGAATCGCGCTCAAGGCTTCTGGCTACTTACGGCGCTGTTGGCGTGTTCTAGTTTGTTAATCTTCATAATCACTGACACTATAGTGGACAATTCAGTGTTGGATCTATGAATAATTTGCTACACCTGTTTGAAGAGCTCGCGACTGTGGAAACCATATTAGTTAGGTGGCATGACATTAAGGATAATATATGAAAATCATACGCCATCCGGATGGCATCGATCACAACCATGAAAACAGAGCGCTTCAAAAGATTGAAGAGATGTTTAAGAATTCTATAGGGCACAAATCTTCGTCTGCTAAAAGTGGTTCAATTCAAGATCAATTGGCCAGTACTTTGGGTGTAAATCCCATGTTCCCTTGGCGAGGGTATTCTGGATTTAGGTTTAAAGAAGACGGTCCCCCGGGTGAGATTGATCTACTGATGGTGACGCACCGTCATATTATTATCGTTGAGCTGAAACACTATGCAAAAGGTGAAATCTACGAAGCTAAAGGGAATTGGTATTCAGGCAACAAACACTTGGGGAAATCGCCTGTCGCCATAACCGAAAGAAAAACGCATTTGATCAGAAAAAAACTTAATAAAATAAATCGTAATGAGTTCACTAGTAAAGACTATCCATATGTTGACTTCCTAATAGTAATGACCGGAGAGGCCAACTTCAATAAATTAGGAGCGGATGCTAAAAAATGGATAATTACGCTTAAAGATTTTTCCGAATTATCTAAAGAGAGCACATACGATAAAAGGTTTATGCGTAAGAATAAACCTGAAGCAAGCATGCTTAATCAAGATTTTGATTTGTTTGATAAACTATTTACTAATAACAATAATATAGCCCCCAAGGTCGTCAGATTTAATGGTCATAGACCTGATAAAGAGATCTTCAAACATCCTCTAAATGTGTATAAAGAATTTATTACAGAACCTGAATCATCTGCATCAGATCCAGCTCTTTTGCGGAAGTGGAATTTTGAAAACATGGAGGGAACTCAATCACAGAGCCCTGATGGAAGACTTGAAATTATATCTAAAGAACCGGGAATCTTATTACATATAAAGCGTCAAGATGGAGGTTTATATAGTAACTGTCTACGTTCGCTCACCACCCCGCCTCAAAAAAATGAGATCACTGCAGAATATTATGAGCTCTACGAATTACCCTCTCAACATGAGACATTTAACCAATATATTGGGACGTATGGAAAAACACTAGGTGAAGTTGAAAAGCTTAATCTTGTGAAGATCCTAATAAGTCGTTTCTCTGACCTTCATAGTATTAATTTAGCTCACCTTGATATAGGAGCCCACAGTTTATGGCTATCAACTAAAACATATGGTGTGGCCTTATCAAATTTCATATCAGCAACCCATAAACCCGATGGAGAAATTGGTTATTATAAGAATCCTATCGCCGTTAATGAACTGGCTTTAAACTCGTCACCAAAAAACCAAGGATCGTCGACTGCCTTTGAAGAAGATGTTCGCACTCTAGCAGTAGTTTCGTGGCATATTTTCAACGGTGAGCGGTTATCAGAAAACACTGTAAGTTCCTTGTATACGAATGTAACAGCTAGCAGGGCCTGGTACGCTCCAATACTTATTAACGCTCTGGACGGTGGTAAATACAGGTCTGCTAGTGATTTTTTTGATGCGATAGAAAGCCTTCAACCATCTAACGAAAAAGCTTATGAGTTTGACCATACTGATTTAGAAAAGTATCGAAAGAATATTAGTCATAGTCGAGAGTATAGAGATGATGAATTTTTCGTAGACACCGATGGGAAAGAAGTTTATCTATCGGGGGAACAGGTTGTAACTGCGTGGAATGAAATTGGTTTTTCAGAGGTTGGCTTAGGTTATAAAGTCCTTAATTTTCTACAAAAAATTGAAAAGCTAAGCTCAGTTTCACCTAATTATTTACCACAGATTAAAAATTTTGGTATAGCTACAAAATCCTCCAGTTTGTTTGTAGTGACGAGTAGAGTGGTGGGTTTAAGTTGGGGGAAATTAGATTTAGATGAGAACGTTTGCCTTGACGTGATTAATCAGTTTATTGTTGCAGTAGAACATTTGCATGAAATTGGTGTAACTCACGGGGGCCTTCGCCCCGAAAATGTCATGGTCCTGCACACTGATAATGAGACAAAGATTACCACCATCGGTATTCCTGAGTTTATTCTACCTAACGGAGAGAGGGACAATCGTGTGTATAGCCCTGAAAAGGTGAGTGACTATACCATTGAAGAGCTCGACAACTACGCTGTCATGCATATGTCCCTAGAACTTCTTAGTAAGTCAAACCATGTTTCAGGCATAGCCTACACCGCATTATCGAAGGCTATCGAAACGGAGTATGCCGACTATTCTTTTAGCTTTAAATCCCTCACCCGATTTAAGCAATCTTTTGAAATGAAGGTGATTGAAAAAAATACACCTGTATCGATCGTGCTGAAAGGAAATTTTGAGAGACTTACAATTCATCCTGATAATGGAAAAATATATGTCAATATTGACAAAAGTAAAGAAAACGCAGCGCATGTGAAAGTTCGTTTGACAGGGATTGGTGGTTACATTTTTTTGGTATATAGCCCTAAAGAGCAAGTATTCATTTCAGGTTCCGATCCTCATCCACAGGAATTTATAGATGACTGGCATATTAGAAGTAGCCAGTTAGATCTAGGCTTTCCGATAGAAATTAAATCGGGCTTACAGGCCGATTTTTTAACACTAAAACTAAAGCTTCATCATAATAAACAGTTTCAAAGAGCAATAGACGAATGCATTACTGTTATTAGCAAAGTAGTGCCAAATAATGTCAGTTTAAAATCTGAAGAGGTAATTTCCCACAATGAATTTGTGAATTTGGCTGGTGAGAATGAGATGAAAAAAACTGATTTGACTGCCGGTCCAAGTTTATCGGTAACCTCATCGATTATTACAGAGGGCAAAAGGTTCGCAGATGTGTTTGAAAAAGGTTTTGGACAGGTAGAAATTAAAAAAGATTCTTTGGTTACTGGTGTAGTCACAGCCATTGACAGCGAGATCGTTACTATTGATGTTGGCTCAGGTTATGAAAGTGAAGTTTCACGTAGTGAATATATAAACAGTGCTGGTGAGCTGGAAGTTGCTGTTGGTGATGAGGTGCCAGTTAATATTCAGAAAATTGAAGATGACTTAGGTCCGTCCCAAGTATCTCGTCAACGTGCTATGGAAATGGAACGCTGGCATCAACTTAACAGAATTTATTTTAACGATGAAACCGTTACCGGCGTTATTAGTGGCCGTGCTAAGGGCGGCTTTAGCGTTGAACTAGGTGGTATCTGTGCCTTCCTGCCGGGTTCACTGATTGATACTCGTCCGTTACAAGATGTGTCTCATTTAGAAGGCGTCGATCTAGAATTTAAGATTCTTAAACTTGATATGTTACGTAACAATGTTGTCGTATCTCGCCGTGCCCTGATGGATCAAGCCGCCAAGGCTCAACGCACGCAAATCTTACCGACTCTATTTGAAGAATCCAAAAGTGCTGTTGAAATGCGTCCAAGTGCTGTCGTTATGGGCACTGTATTAAAAATTGACGGCGACTGGGTAACAGTTCACGCAGGCCTTAAATCGAACACTATTATTCCTATTGAAGAAATCTATAACGATTCCCATGAAGTAGAATTAAAAATAGGTGATCAAGTTAAGGTGTCTCTTGAAAGTGTTGAAGATGGAACTTATGAGACTAAACTTTCACGAGAAAAGGCCATGCAAGCCAACGTTATAGGAGACCAGGTTGTCAAGCGCAAAGACTTTGAAATTACGACTAAAAAGCTTTGGCAAGCAATTCTAGAAACTGAATTAGAAACCTATCCATATATTGAGATTGTAGATCAGCCTTTACCATCAACTGATGGTAGCGGTGATTTAGTTATTCAATATGATTCTGATACAAATCCCATAGGCAAGTTTAAAAAGACGGATGACGTTGAACTTGTTCAGAAGAAGGGGGATCGTGAGACGGTCTTGGGTAAAGTTAATTTAAATAAAAGCTTTTCCAATAAGGTGGTCATAACAGAAACGGGAACTGACGCAGAACATTTATCAGAAAGAGATGTCGTTTATTTTAGGTCTAAAAGAGAACGTAGCATAAGCAAAAGACGCATAAACGCAATAAAAAAGTTGCTTAAAGGAGCCGGTCAGATAGGTAATTTAGTTGATTATTTTGACCCAACCTGTGCACTAGAACCATTGAAATATGACATCACTGTCAGCGATCAAGATTTCTCTCAATATGATAACCATGATAAAAAAACTAGTCTCAATAAACATCAAAGAGACGCGTTTATTAAGCTATTACAAAATGGTCCTCTCTCGTTGCTTCAGGGCCCACCTGGAACAGGTAAGACCGAATTTATTGCAGCGTTTGTTCACTTTTTACTAAGCAAGCAAGGCGTACAAAAAATCCTTTTAGTTAGCACCACAAATGAGGCTGTGAATAATGCATCTGAGCGGATAAGAACACACTTTGCTAGATCGGGTTCGGATTTAAGCATAGTTAGATTTTCCTCAAACCCAGATAATGTGTCACTTGGGCTGAAAGATGTTTATTCAGAATTTCTTGTAAGTGAGAAACGTGAATTATTTAGGGCTGAAGTTAAGTATAGGCTAGAGGGACTAGCTACCGCATATGGTGTTCAACCAAAGTACTTAGAGGGCATAGTGGATGCAGAACTCAGGATCTTTAATTTGGTAGATCAATATTGTGCTGACATAGCAAGTATATCCAAAGCAGGTCCTCAGTCAGATGATTTATTATTAACTAAACAATCATCGATTGAACTAGCTCTGAGTATTAGGGAGATAGTGGCTATTCGGTTTGATATTCATCTTGCCCCACTTGAAGACGTATCTGACGTGAAGGACAAGGTAATAAATAAGCTCAACAAAGAATACTCAATACGCCCAGATGAATGTAAAAGAGCACTAGCGCTGGCTAAAATATCCAGCGACATGTTAGGGGTGTTAGCCGCAAATCCGCTATCGTATGATGAGTTTTTTGCTCGTTCAAAACAACTAATTACAGGAACCTGTGTGGGTATAGGTAAATACAAGATTGGAATGCAGGATAATCAATACGATTGGGTCATTATTGATGAGGCAGCGCTGGCATCCACAAGTGATTTAGCGATTGCGATGCAGTCTGGAAAACGAATTTTGCTTGTAGGTGACCATAAACAACTAAGCGCAGTATTTGAAAAAAAACAACAAAACGCTATGGCAGAAAAACTGGAAATAAGTTGGAGTAACGCTGGCCTCCACAACATACTTGAATGTGATTTCGCTAAAGTGTTTGAATCTCCTTATGGCATTCAAACGAGTGCGCGGTTATTGACACAGTACAGAATGGCCCCTGCCATCGGGCGGCTCGTTTCAGAAAACTTTTATGAAGGCACCCTAGAAAATGGTGAAAGAACAGTACCTGAATTTTACAGCGCGGGACCTCAATTTCTTAACAGCTTTGTCACGTGGGTTGATACATCTGACCTTGATGAAAAATCGTATCATAAAAATAAAACCAGAAGCACTAGTCTTTACAACATCTGTGAAGCAGACTTGATTATTAAAATGTTAAAGGAAATACACGCAGATCAACCTCTAGTCAGTTCGCTTAAGGACCTAGTAAATGAAGACGAAGCTGCAATAGGAGTGATCTGCATGTACAGCGATCAAGTAGCGCACATAAGCAAAATGTTTAATGAGGAAGTTTGGAGTGACGAATTTGAATCATTGGTTAATATTGGCACTGTAGACAGTTACCAGGGCAAAGAAAACCGGATTATCATCCTATCAGTGACACTTTCTAGCAGTAGTAAGCAACCTAAATTTCTTAGGATTCCGAACAGGATTAATGTTGCCCTTTCAAGAGCAATGGATCGGTTAGTTGTTGTTGGATCTGTCGCAATGTGGAAAGGGCGCAATGAAGCCTTGCCTTTTGGCAAGGTCGTTTCATTTATGTCGTCAGCCGACAGCAAAGAACAGTATCGCTTTATATCGTCTGACGTTATAAAGGGAGTAAAAGGGGTGGAGGCGTGAGTGATTTAAAAGCTGTTGTTTATAATGAAGTCGACTTTATTCTACACGCTCATAAATTTGAAGTAAGATTTTCATATGTGACAAAGGAGGGGTTGTCGTTCGTTCGCGAATTTGTTCTGAGGCTACTTCACATTTCCGCATTAAGTCCAATTCAACTTGCCACATATTTTGGCTTTTCTAAGAAAGAGGCAAGTGAAGCGATTGGTGATTTACTGAATAAGGGCGATATACAGTACAGTGCTGATGGAAAAATTGAGCTAACTCGACAGTCTAATAGTTATTTTACTTCTCTTGGTTCGTCGCCTCAAGTAGCGACATTAACAAAAAAAAGTGCCCATTTATTTTTTGAACTTGGCGGCTTCAACTGCTTAGGCACTAAAAAACACAAAGAAGAATGGGGCCATGCAATAAACCTAGATATTGGGCATGAAATTATAGCGAACAGTCAGGCGCTCGCTTCTTCAAGTTTTAAGAAGCAGTTTTCTAGAATCTTGGAAAAAGGTTACATTAAAGGTCTTAATGGGCAAGATGGCGCAGATCGCCCCCGCATATACGCCATCGATTCGGTGACAAAAAACAAACAAGAACCTTTAAGGTTAACAACCAAGTTCTATCTTGGAGAAGATGGGGCTCCTATTGAACTCAATGATTTTGAGGCTCTGGATGACTCTGAACGGGTACATGAACTTATAGCAACGTCTTTATCGAAGCTTAAGATACCTAGTAACTTAACCCAAATTTATCATGCGATGGATGATCTAAGTGATTCCTGGACGCGTAAACTTTTTAACGAGACGTCTATCGATGTTGGTGCCCTAGCTATAAAGCGCGCGTTATCTATGCATGAAGACGTAAGTGTTGTCCCATTACTTGGGCAGGTTTATTCCCAAAATAATTGGGAACTAATTCATACTGATTTAAGAAAAATATTGCCCACACATAAAAATCCCACTACTGAAAAACTGGACATGCTTTGGATAGCACCTTCAGACCCCTTTTGGGAGGCTAGTGATAGATTTCCCACGATTTCAGGCATCTTTCTGGATTGTGTTCGGACGTTAAAATGTGAGCAATTTATTAACTCTCCAGTCATGTATTTACCAGTTTCTGAACAAAAAGATACGTCATGGAAACAAAAAATACGCAATATTAAGGGTGATATTCATGGGTTACTAAAAGGTTTTCTTAGCGGTAATGTCGAAATAATACTTGTTGAAAATAAGTATGTGGCCGTTTGTTACCATTACAGGTCTGAATTATTTCCAGTAACACTTCCCGTTGGATTTGTGTCCAAGAACATAACTATCATTAAAAGTATTCAAAAGGTTGCCTTTGAATATATTGAGGGTATGGCTTCGCAGGATAAGCCAAATCATATTGGTCCTTTAGCTCGACATTAGGACAGGCTGATGAAAGAACATTGCAAAAAGTGCGGTGATAAGAAGTCTTGTGGACTTCACCACGTGTACGTCATCGAACTCAAAAATGAAGTTCTTAGTAAGGACAAGAAATTTGCTCCACACTTTCTTGATCGATCCGATACCACAGTCAAATGTTATTATGTAGGTGAAACGAAACACCGCCCTGAATGCCGCTATAACCAACACGTGGCCAAGCGAACTAGACCTCGCAAGCACTTCAAATGTTTCTGCACAACTGCCAAGCCCGAGCTTAAGCCGTTCACTATTTATAATAAAGGTAACAAAGCCACCAATAAATTTCATGAAAAAGGTGGCTTAAGGCCTGAACTATTTGCTCATCTAAACCCTATTAAAGGTGGCAAAACAGCTGCTGTGGAGGCGGAGAAATCATTGGCGCTTTCATTACGTGCTGATGGTCATGCTGTGCACTTTAATTAGCACCTAACGACCACGATTAAACAGATCATCAGCAGCTTCTAAAATATTATCGTGCATCTTTAGAACCTCTAACCAGCGTTTTGGAATGGAGCTATACCCATACTTTACTCCAGCAAGTTGGCCCGTAACAGCACCCACAGTATCCGCATCATGACCTCTATTCACGGCCAAGATGACTGCGTCCTCAAAGTTAGTTGAGTGTTCTAACGCCCACCAAGCACACTCATAAGTCTCTTTAACGTAACCGCCGGACATAACATCATGACGATCTATGTCATGCGGAAGTCGCAACGCTTTATACTCGTCAGAATCACTACCAGCAAATAAGTCTGATGCGAAGGCAACGCTGTAATCAACGCAGGTATTTGAGCCGTGTGTAAGTAGCGTCTGTTGTATTGCCTCTGTAATGCATTTGTCCCTGTTGCTATGGTTAGCAATGATCACCGGTGCCATGCGCATCAAAGCCCCATTACCTTTTCCGTACTCGTCTAAATTACCCGCATAGGGGTTCTTATAGTGAAGCCTTTCGGCTGTAGTCACTGCTAAGTGGGTGGTGCCACCAATATCAAAGCACTTACCCCGCCATGAGAATGCCCCATCCCGTAACCATGCGTTGAAAGACCGTTGAATACGGTCAGCCTGAAATTCAGCCTTGGATTGATAGGACTCTGCAATAGCTAGAGCCATACTCGTGTCGTCTGTCCATTCGCCTACTGCAGTTGAGTGAGCACCACCTCCAACCATATCAATAAGGTAGTTGTCAGGCTCTCTGGCTTCTGTAAATTCAAGTGGCGCACCTAATGCATCACCTACAGCAAGGCCAACTAACATTCCTCGTGCTTGATCTAAATTCATGTGTATGCCTCAATTTTTTACAGTGTTTAGGGCTATTTGTTTTTGGCCCGGTGTTAGGTACTTGTCCAATCCATCCTTTTCTAATAGACCAATGAGGTGGCGCATAGATTTATGAAAGGTTCGTTTTGCATGACTCGCATAATCATGCCCACTATGTTCTTCGGTGCCTAAGTATCTTGCCGAGTATTGCTTCAGAGACTGGACGGAATTTATTAGCGCCTTTGTTAAGTTAGGGGAAACTTCACTTTCAAACTGATCCTTTAGCTCTGTTTCTAAACTAGACATCATCCAATGGTTTGCTGAAGATTCTCGTCCTAGCAAGGCAATATGGCTCAGTCTAATCGAAGGTGGCGCGATCCCTGGGCGCATCATTGCCGGGACGCCCTACATCGAAGAAGACTATTTATCAGGGAACATCGTGATTGCAAACCAACCTAGTGGTGACACGTTAAATCTATTGGAGTAGGTATGGAAAAATCCAATGAAGGAAGGCCAACCCCTATGGCCCCACCAAAGAAACAACGCACGTTTGACGACGTCGTATTAGCTGTCAACTTGTACCCTGACTCCAGAGGCCGTGTAGGGTACTGGCGCTATCGCCGCCCTGACAGGACATTTAAAACATTCCCAGCAGGCGACGTCCACTTGGCTAACAAGATAGCCGAGCATAACAATACGATGCGCGGTGCATTCCCTACTAAAAAACACCCCAACGTTAATGGGACGCTCGCTGCCTACGTTGACGATTTTATCCTGCACCGAGAGACGCAGGACCCCTCCTCGGTAGATAAGGACAGCTGGAGAAACCGCAAGTATTCCCTTGCCCAATTCTGTAGGCAAATCATTCGGCCTTTAGCCCAGCTCAAAAGGGCTGAGATTATGCACTGGTGGGACGTACTTACACCTCACCAACAAAAAGCCAGGCATGCGGAGTTCCGCAGATTCTTTAACTGGCTAATGGGCAGAGAACTTCTGCCTCAAATGAAATACAACCCATTCACTTTGGCTGATGATAGGCCACGCTTTTACGCTTCACCTACACCCAAACGAGCCAGTGTCCGTTTTAATATGGCGGGCTTCTGGAAGATTTATAACGCAGCCGGTACATTGGGCTATAACGGGTTGCAAATCGCAATGGGCATTAGCTTAACCACGTTCATGCGAGAAACTGACATTCTAACGTTGAAATTATCGGACGATTTGGAAGACGACCTACTTAAAAAGGTAATTGGTAAATCGCTAGCGCAAGTGGGTGAGGCTAAAGCAGAACGATTGCAGTGGAACATGAAAGATTATGTCTTATTGCGCAATTTAATTAACAGAGCAAGACTTGCCGCTATTAAAAACTATGGCTGCCCTTATGTCATCAGCCACACACCTAAACAAAAGCGCCTTGGTAAAACCAAAACTCACATCTGCCAAGTGACGCCGCGACGGTTGATTGAAATGATGGAAGAAGCGAGGGATCTGGCTGGCTATGCTGGGACGGAAAACCCACCTACGTTTCACACAGTAAGAGCGCTGGCTAACTTTGAAGCTAAGAAGGCAAAAGAGTCTAAAGAAGCTATCCAAAAGAACAACGCACACAAGTCTGTGGACACACAATTGATCTATCAAGAAGGGCATGATTTGCCTTTTGATGATGCACCAATCCAGTTTACGGCTGAGCAAATCGGCGGTGATTTCAAGTAGTTAGTAACCACTAACGGGATAAGTAGCTGATGGTGTTCAGCTAATGGTGTTCAGCTGGTGTTCAGTTAGTGACTACTATGGCTGTAAGCCGAATAAATGGTGGAGCCTAACGGGGTCGAACCGTTGACCTCAACACTGCCAGTGTTGCGCTCTACCAACTGAGCTAAGGCCCCACACGAGGACTATCAAGGCGCTATTAATGCTGCTGTTACCGC
>Ga0209815_1001940_pt1 | contig 13027 bp, 6 predicted proteins | sample CoawatmetaG00DNA_FD_187507 | JGI IMG/M metagenome (GOLD analysis project Ga0209815, IMG submission 187507) | Marine microbial communities from the West Antarctic Peninsula - Coastal water metaG002-DNA (SPAdes) (version 2) | ecosystem: Environmental > Aquatic > Marine > Coastal ...
CCAAACTTATGCCCAATGCCAACGTTCCCGCTATCAACATTTATTGTCATCCTTCGATTATCTGATAAGGGATCAATCGAAGAGTCTTTGGCGATGATTAGATCTGTAGACATCAGCCCGATAGATGCTGTTCGCTGCCAGTCGCTAAACGTAACCTGCGCTGCACCATCAGTGTCTGATGCGGACCCAGCTTTGACCCTGAGAATGGTATCGCCAGTGCCTTTAGATACAACAACATCCACCTGTGGTTCTATTAGTATGTCACCAGACGTACTATCCTCGATAGTAATCGTGCCAGTGTCCACGCCTTCGTTGGTACTCAGGATAAGATCACGAGCACCTTCGGAGGTGACTGTTAATGCGGTGGCAGTTTCCGATGATTCAACCGGGGTGCCTGCGATACGAATTCCTGTGCGAACGGGCATGATTTACTCCTAGCTAGCGTCTGTTGTGCCTGCGGCGAACGTACCGTCAAAGGTACACTTCCCCGCCCGATATGCTTTGACCTTGATTGTTACTGTGCCAGCATCGCCGCCACCTGATTTATCCGCGACATCAAACTGAAGACCCTGCCATGCTTGGTCAACGATGATTGTCTTGGTTGACAATGTCGCCATGTCGAAGCCCGTAGCGAGATAGTCATCCGCGATATTCAGCTCGAACTTGGTTCCGGCTGCTGGTACAGATGTCGCTGGTGCAGTGGCTGTATTAGCGTAGTCACCGTCCAACCCAAAGACACGGACCATCGGGTCCTCGGTGCCCTGTACAAGGTAGATCTCCCATGTGTCACATGGGTAATCAGGCAGCACTCGATACACATTACTGGTCGTTACCGTAGCCTTCTCCATGTGAGGGTTCGTAAACCCCGATGTACCTGTGCCAAGTCCCTGAGTGACCTTGGTTCTACCTGCTATACTAATTGTTGCCATGGTATGGCCTCCCGTTTGATGTTGCCCATGCTAGCATATTTTATAATGCAAGCCTTATTTCTTTGATCTAATATCATCACGTATCTTGTCCACTCGCTCACGGAATGCAGTGAGGCCCTTCTGCTGAAGGATGAATTTCAAGGCCCGACCCTGCTCAAGAAGGTCCGCTTCGTTATCCTCAAACCAGTACACTAGTTTCTTGAACGACTCCTTCTTCGCAATCACAGTATCGATGTGGTCCTGCACTCTCTGAACCTCATGCTGGTAGTTTGCCCAATCCTCGTCGGTTGCGTTTCTTATAGCACGTATCGCCTTAGTGGCCTTCCTTAGACGCTTAGACCACTTCGTCACTTCCCAGGCCATGTTCTGCCCACCGATTGCCTCTATCTTTGCAGGCGTCCAGAAGTCAACAAGGAGACCACCGTAAGTACCCACTACCTCCCGCCCTGAATCCTTAGGGAAGCCGCGCTGCAGCTTACCCTTCTTTATCTCCTTCATGCGCTTGTCTCTGTACCCTATCCCGACAGGCGTCTGCGGCGGCGTGAATGTCTTCACAAGTATTTCAACTACCTTCTTCGCCTTTATCCCCGGTGGGTCCAACTCATCGTATGCAACTGCGCCCCTAAACGCACTGAAGCCAGTGCCAACGGTCAAGAACGACGTGAAGACTGGTTGGTCTGAAATGGCTTGACGGCCCCCATACTCAAAGAGGGAGAGACCGTTCTCCAGTTCGGAATGATAGGGGAGCCTTCTCCCTAGTGGGGCATACTTCAGGAGGTCTGCGGTCATGTACTTGTACTTGCCCTTGAATATCTCAGGGAAGTAGTCCGATAAGAACGTAGACGACCACTTCTTGTAGCCAGGCATCGCCTCAAACCTTGCCGCCATCATGTCAGAGTCCCAGCCCTGATCCTTTTGGTTCTGAAGAACCATGTAGTCCTGCAGAGCAAAGAGGAACTGAAGCTTTGGCGCGTTGGTACTAAGGCCCTTCATGACAACAGGAGCCGTTCTAACATCGAAGGCCAGGAAAGCCTGCCCCCACCATCGACTCCGCATCACTTGGAAGAAGCCGTTTAGGTTCTCATAGTCAGCGAAAGCAACACGGCCTGCAGCAGCAGCCTCGATGTCCACAGTGCGGAACATCTCAAGGTCACCCTTAGGTGCCTTCCATGCGCCGGCCTTGTCGATCTTCTTTAGGAACAGAGCATATCTATGGAAGTCATCAGCGGCCTGGTATGCGATGCCGGGGATTTCAAACGCATGCTCAACAGATGAGCCTGCAGCCTTGGCCATCATGCCGTAATCCCTATTCATACCGCCTTTTATGAACTGAGCAATGTTCCGGGATGATCTCTGCCCATGGCCGAGCACCCCTTTGTACATCATCCCGATGCCGTGCTCAGCCAACTGCATTACTTCTGCCTTGTTGATGGCGTTGCCTGGGCCTTTCCCCATGTTCGACACCCATCGGTGGTACTGGGCAGATCTCTGCGCCTTGGCAAAGTCCTTGGCCGCATGCCGATAGTACTTCCAGTTCAGCGGGTTCCATAACGAGATGCCGGCAGTGGGCGCAAGGACCAGTATATTGCCAAGCCAGTTAGTGGCGTGCGTTCCAATGGACCACACTGTGTGTATGGATTTGAAGAATCTAAGGACCTTGCCAGGCAGGTCGCTATAGTTCTTCATCAACTGAAACTGCCCCCAGTACTCGTAGGCAATGTCCATGTCGATCATGCCATGCATATCACCAAAGCGGTGGAGGCCTGTATCAGGCACCCTCTCGTTTATGATGGCTACGAGATTGCCCTGTGCATCCTTCACGAATGGGCCATCATCACCTTTGAACGGGTGCTTCCCCTTTACGATGGGTATCTTCCCTTCTACCTGCCCCTTCTTCCAGAGCTTTATATTTGCCCACTCAGCGGCAATTTTGTTTATTGCTGCGTTATCCTTGAGATTTCCCGTGCGAGCTATAAGCTCGTTCAGGTCACTGGGGATATCAAGATCACCCACACCAACAATGGCTTCGTCCCTCGCCTTCCTAGCAGCCATGAGATCCTTCAAGGCGGCTGCCGTAGCATCCTCAGACCCAGACGCCTTGGCTACGCGATAGGCATCTTCCAATGCTGGGATGCCTGGACCCTCAGCAGCCCTCGACATGAACGGTGTGTACACTGATGCATCGTCCATCACCATCCTCATTGCCTTGACGTGCTGCATGTCTGCCACGTGCTTGACAAGAAGGCCCATCTCCTCAGGGAAGCTGTCTGAGAGGCGAACGCCCACGCCCCTGTCCTTGATGATGCCAGCCTCTCTGGCCTCTAGCGAGTGATTGCGCCTCATGTGATTTTCCTTCACTGATCGGCCAAGGGCTTTAGACCGCATACTATAGTGAAGCGCCATTAGCTCACCGAGTGCGGTTTCAGCGTGTGGGTTGGATATGTACTCTCCAAAGTACTTTGCTCTGGCGGGCCAGTCCTCAAAGAACATCTTGTAATTCTCGCCGTAGTACCAGGGATTGGCCAGTTCTGGTGCGTACAGTGCGCTCACGGACTTTGCCAACTCATGGTTCTCAACAAGGAACTCGGGAAAATCCCCGTACCTGTTCCAGACATCCTGCATTCGTATCAGTTCGGGAGTAACCTCAACCCCTTCCTTGAGCTTGTATCGACTCCCTGCCTTACCGGCCTCATCCCAGTCAAGGTACTTCGCTGCGTTGCCATCAGCGTCAAGCTTGCCAAGGTCCCTCATTATGGGCCAGTGTTCCGGCGGCATTTCTGTTAGGTATTGCTGAAGTCTGTGTGCGTAGTCAGCCGTGCCACCGGCCTCAGTCCGTCGCGCAGCTAGCTGCACCATGGGGAGTCTGGTGGTTGGATCGGTCATGAAGTGACGCACTTTTGCTTTATCAACGCGACCAAGGAATGGAATCCACACACGCCCCGTCCCCTGCAACCACCGTGAAGTGGCGAACCCGCGCCAGAGGGCCGCTGTTTGGCCAACCACAGGCAAGTGATAGAACGCTAGTTCGTCCAGTCCCTTTGCGGCCTCCATGTACATGTCGTGCTCTTCAACAAGCTTCTTTGCCTTTGGTGAGAGCTTTGGATTCACAACCCGTTCTTTAGGTGCATTGAGTATGCGCTGTCTGTTCACCATTAGCAGGTGTTTCTCTGCTGAGAACTCAGCCATGCTTTTCTGGACCTGGCCTATGTTCTCAAGAAGCTCCTGCTGCCGTTTGACAAGTCTTGGCAACCTCAGCATGTCTCGTGCGTGCTGCGCCCTTCTCAGCTTAGACATGACGTGCTCACGACGCCTTGGGTTGGCTATCTTATAGGCTCTTTTCATGCGTGCGACGAGGTCTACATCCACGATCTCAGCCAAGGCCCCCTCTTCCCTAAAGTCGAACGGACGGCCCTTACCTCCTGGCGCGAGTTCTTTAGCGAAGGCCTCAACAGGCTCCCCATGCCTGGGACCTCCAACAAGCTCCGCGTCCCATGCAGTGCTTCTCTGTTGGCGTGCATTGTTTCTGCCTATTCGCCACGAGAGTAGCTTCTCTTCAATTGACAGTAGTTGGGCACGGCTCTTACCGGCATCACCAAGTATGGTGTCCATGTGCTCTATTATCTTGGCAACCTCTACCTGTCTAGCCGCGTTAGCTGCCGCATCTGCTGCGTTTTCCGGTGTCATCTGCTCAACCATTAGCGGGACCTTGCCGGTCTTTGCCAGGTCCCTAGCCTTGGCCAGGGCGCTTCGGGCAACGATCCTCGCTGCTGCTGCTGGGATCTGATAAAGCATCGCCACATCAAAGAACACCTTGAAGGCACCCTCTTCCATTAGCTCACCGGGGTGGTTGAAGAGGAGGTGGTAGCGATGGGCCATGTGGCTCCCCATCTCAGAAAGAACGTTGCCAGTGGCATCAAGCTTCTGCTCGAAAGAGAGGCTTGGGTCTGACCAGTACTTAGTGGCCAGCGCTCCAGCACGCACCATGCTGGCTGTCACCAGTATAGCGCCTGGCACCTCTCTAACGGTCGATTCGACAACCTTCATGAGGTCAAGATCATCATGCGGCGCGAACGCAAACATCCCAGGCACATCGGATATCTTAATCTTGTTCTCAACGGCGTACTTTATCCGAGCCTTCTCAATGTTCCTGATGATGCCATCAAACTCCCGACCAATGCCATGCGCTGTTGACTGCGTTACGCTCCTGCCAAGTCCACCGACTCCTAACTGGGGCAGCCCTACCGCCCAATGCGCCTCTGAGATGCGACCAACGATTCCAGGGTTACTCCGAACGAAGCTCATGGTGAAGTCCATGACAGCCTTCTTTGCGGCTGGCAGTATCTTCGATAGATTCTCAACGGTTACCTTTGCTTCTGGATTGGGGCCTTCCTCGGCCCACGCTCTCTGGAATTGCGCTCTCGAGAGGACAGCCTCAGTGCCCTTTCTAAGGGCGTAGTTCCCGAAGTCTGCAATGAATGTCGAACTAAGGCCGGCAACCGGGCCAGACCACCCTGTCCTGTTAGGGTCTATCCCCAAGAGTATGGCGACACCATTCATCTTTACACTGACGCCTGGGTCTATAGCATCATACGCGCCAAGGATGTGCTGCACGGCCCTACTCCCTGGAGCAGCCGCAATGCCAAGCACCTTCGGCACATAGCTCATGGCAGTCTCGGCAATGCCCTCTGTCACGCCCATCCGGCCTTCCGGCCCTGCCGTTAGCTCCAGTGGGCTTAGCCCCCGCTTTGCAGCGGTAAGCATGCCCTGCTTATACTCAGGCACACCGAGCTTGCTCAGTAACATAGCGGCAAGCTTTCTGTTGGCTGGGCGCTCATCGTTCTCAACGGCATGCAACAGGACGGGCCTCGCAAACTCATGCAGGTCCTTGTTCCCTGGGGCGGCGAGAGCAAGCATATACATGCTTCTTACCTTGAAGGATGGCGATTCCATTGCTAACCGCTGAGCTTTCTGTATAGACGGGGTAGCCACTTGTTCTTCAATGGGCTTCAGTAGGCCGGGCGCTATGTCACCTATTGATGGGACATCCGGCGTCGGGAACCCAGGCGATCCGTGCTCGTGGACCAGGAATGGAACACCGCCGTGCGCTGGTGGCATCCGCATGACTCGGAACTTCTGTGTCTTTTGGACTGGCTCAGCTACATCCGCAGGACCTCCCTCTTCAGGAGTCCAATCTTCATCGAAGTAGCTTTTACCCGCTGACGCTTGAGTCGACGCCGCATCGGCAGGCTCCCAGTCCTCATCGAAGTAGCTCTTGCCACCTTTCCCTGGCTCAGGCGCTCCTTCTTCAGGAGTCCAGTCCTCATCGAAGTAGCTCTTGCTCACTTGCCGGCCCTAAGTTTCCGAACTTGCGCCGCGAACGCTTCCTTTGTCTTGCGGGCTGCCTGCACACGATTCATCCCCCCCTCAGACATCCAGATGTCCAGGTATTCCTTTGGGCCTAAGGACAACATCTGGTTATTCCTCTTGCTGTTAAACCGAGCCTTCATTTTGGATCCGTACTTCTCCAGGTCAGCCGATGTGACTGGACCTGAAATGGGTGTGGTCTTATTGTATGTGGAAGCTTTGGGTTTCGGGACTTCTCCCTGGCCGGTTGGTATTGCATTGGTCACGGTGGATTGCCAGTCAACTGTTGGTGAGAACTTAACTGACCTGCCTTGTGTGTCTCGCAAGTGATACGATACGTCACCACCTGCGGTGCCGGGCTGTGTCTTGACCACCTTAGAGTCGATCAATGCCTTCATTGACATCTTAAAGCTCACGCCTTTCCGTTTCTGCTCGGCTATGTACTGCTGCACTCCTATGGCGTTGTCAAATGCGCCCTGTGCCATCAGCTTCTTGATGTCTGTCTCCTTGCCGAACCTCTCCAGCCAATAACTGTGCTCATTCGACAACTTAGCCAACACCCCCCTTACTATTGCGTTCTCCTCGCCGGTTAGCTCCTTCACCTTCGAGAATGCGTTCATAACTGTCGCATGACCCTCTGCTGTTTTGACCATAGGGTATAGCCCGTCTACAGTAACGCCGAGGTCCTTGGCCACTAAAGCAGCCCAATGCGCCCTCTCCGTTTTTTTGCTGTATACATACCCATCAAGCCACTTTTTCGCGGCATTGCCTGAAAACCGCTTGCCCCCGCCGTAGAGAGAGATTGCCTTGGCACCTGCCTTTTTGAATATATCAGCGGGGCTTCTTACATCATCATAGTTATCGAGGTCGACCACGAACTGGCGAAGTACACGGCCCTTTCGCCCCTTCGGATCCATCTTGGAGATGGCCTCGGACAGAGACTTTATAGCCGCTGGCTTCGTCTTCCACTTGAACTCCTGCTCAGCCGCTTTCTGTGCTGCCACTTGCTTGTAGTATTGAAGCTCACCCAGTCGCTTGGAGTGTTCCTTCCACTGCTGTCGGAATGACTTTGGCTTCTCTGCTTTGGCAATTTCCTTCTCGAGTTTCTTGGTGACCTTATCTAATGCTGTCCTCGGTGCGGTAACCTTCTCCATGACGCGCCGTGCCTGGCCAATGGAGCCATCGCCAGCGCGAGCGCTCATCGCAGGAAGACGACCCTTCATCCGGCTCCTCTCCATGTTCTCAGTTATCTGTCTGTATATATTGTCGTCGGTAAATGCTTCATCGCCCACTTTTCCTGCAACGCCCTGCCAGCCCGGTTCACCACCTTCCAGGAGCTTATTGATTTTCTTAGTGTCGCTCTCGGCAAATGTCCCTTCAGGCGGACGCCCTGTCCATGAGCCGTCTGGACGCCCACTCCCTATATGCATTATCCGCTCCATGCTCGGGTTATAAGAGTGGCCCGGAGTCTTTTCACTAGAGGTGGGGAACATACGCTCACTAATTTTTAGGGCGGTATCCCTATCAAGATTGTACTTAAGCACCTCATCTAGCTCACGCCTCTCTGCCGAACCGGCCATTGGCAGTGATAGCTTATCCCAACCCATGTCACTGCCTGGGACCCAATCCTCACTGCCTTTGATAGCGTATTCATTGTAGGAGGGTGGTGACGCCAAAGGCTTGAACTCTGGGTCAATCTCAAGACCTTCCGGGCGAAGGCTTGGGGGCAGCCCTCTTGCATCTACCTGCGCAGGCCCTCCTCTGAGCGTGTCACCTGGGGTGGGTGGACTAAGTCTACTGGCGTAATCCACGGGGTTGGAAGGGGGAGGGGCATCCTCAAGAGCTATAGCGTTGCCCAGGAGTGTATCAATTTTGCGATCATACCCACTAAGGTCAGCCGGACCCGTGTTTGTTCTGTGGATCTTCCTATCGTACTCACTAAGATCAACCGGACTCATGCCTGGACCGACCCCAACTCGTCCACCCGCCTTGATAGCCGCTACAGACCTCATAGCCTCTTCCCGGCTTATCTTGCCCTGGCGCACCAGTTCCATGAGCCGCTCGGTCTGCCACACCGGGCCTTGGGTCTTCATCATGTGAAGGTCATCAGCGCGAGCCTCCGCCGCCTTCTCTATCGCCCGCTTCTGCTTGGCTGATGGCATGTGCTCCTTGATAAGAGCGCCGCCAGCATCAACAAGGCCACCCGTTACCTGACCCACGGCTCGCTCACCGACGCGCTCCCAGAAGCCGGGCCTGGCGTCAATCTCTTTCTGCTGCTGCGCTGCCTTCATCCGGCCCTGTACTATGGCAGTAGTGAGACCCGGTGCTATATTTGATATTGGCATACTATTCCTCTTTTATATCAATGAGTTGACGTAGGCTTCCCAACTCTCAAAGCCCACGGACTTAGCCCACTCGTCCTTGCTTTTGACGGACTTCTTATATGCCTGAGCCTCTGCCATGGCCTTTGCTGGATTCTCCGGGGCTGGGTCCCCGTAACCAGAAGGCTTGGCGATTCCTGACACATATGATTCATACGTCTCGTCGGCCTTTGACTCCGCAGCTTTGTACTTGTCAGTCTCACCCTTCTTCTTGATGTGCATAACGCCGCCCTTCTCGTAGACCTCCATCTTATCGAACACATCACCCGCAGACATGTTCGGGTCGCTGAGCTTATCAAGGATGTAGGCAAGTGCGCCTTCGTCATAGATTTGCGCCAGCCCTGCCATGTTGTTGAACTCAATGTATTTATTGGAAAGAGAGTCCTGCTCTTTCTGGGTGTTCCACTTGTCCCACTCGAGCGAATGCATCATGTCGAAGATCGCCATGCGATTCTCTTCACTCATGCCTTGCTGATACATGGCCATGTACGCCTTCATCTTGTTGAGCTTCTCATCAATGGCCAGCTTTGCATTTTCAAAGCGTAAGTTAGCAATCGCTCCAACGGTCTGCGAAGCTATCTGCCCCATGCCCTGACCCGTAAGGCCGGATGCGCCCATTCCCCGAGCGGCCATCTGCTGGGCGAACTTGGCTATCTCACTGGAAGATGCCTGCTTCAACTGGGAGATCTGACCCTCAAGCTCCTCCTTAGAGATGCCGGTTTCCTCGCCCAGGTAATCGAATATCTGATCCACGACTTTCTTCGCCAGGTTGTCTTCCTTAAACTCACTGTCGGTCTGAGGATCGTCGTCCCAGACAAGTGGATCTCCCTTCGCGTCATACTGATTACCAAACGTATCTGTCCAGCCTATCTGGTTTCCAAAGTCATCTACCAGCGGCTTGAAGCCCTTGGACTCGGCTGCTTGAGTAAACGCATCAATAGCCGCTTGATCAGCGTCGGCAATCGCCGCATCGTCTGCGGCTTTTTTAGCGGCCATCTCGGCATCAAGAGCAGCAATATCCTCTGCCTGACCACCGATGTCACCAACTGGCCCGCCAGCTGTATCAAGACCAAGCTGGTCATCGGACTCCACGCCCGTGCCAGGGACCTGGTCACCAGCCCCACCAGGGAATGGACTGCCGCCACCAGACTCCAGCACGTCGTACTGGAAAGGGGTATCCAGCCCACCAATGTCACCCACTGGAGTGCCAACTGCATCAACACCACCCGCGTATGCAGGCGCTATGTCTGTGCCAGGGGCAGGGCCAGTGAGCGCTTGATTTATACCGGGGACCTGAGGGCCACCGCCCATCGCCTTGCTCCCTGAGCTAAGTATCCGCTTTGCCGCAACCTGCTTGGCTGGGTCGTATGCCGGGGCAGGGCCCGTAGGAGCCCCAGATGGACGTTGCTTTGGGCTGAATGGCTTCGTTATGGGAACCGGTGGCTGACCAGGCTTAGGCTGCCTTGCACGCGCCTGAGCGGCCATCTGCATCATGCCGCCTGCCCGTGGTGGGGCGTTGGGTGTCTGCTGCCCTGCGGAAGCAATCTGCCCGACGCCTTGGATCTTTGGGTTCTTGTAAGCTTTCTTATCGTACATTGCCATGGGTTAGCTCCTGTTATCCGCTTTGGCCCATAAGGTGACCGTCACACCATCTAAGTCCCCAGTGCCGCTCACTGAGGGATCAACCAGTGTAAGCCCCAGGTACAGCGCACTGCCGGCGTTGGACTGGGTATAACCGCTCCGAAGCGCAGTCTTTGTCTGGATCTCATTATCAGCATCAACATTCGGTGGCGCGGCAAATACCCGAGTCGATGTGGTGTCTGGATTCAGCGTGGCACTACCGTCCCAGGTTGTATAAAAGTTAGCCTTTACGGAAGACGATGTCACATTGGTGCAGTGAAGCTGTATCTCGACTGGGGTAAGCGTGACGCCTGTTGGCACCTTGAACGCATACACATGCTGAGTGTCCGTGCCGATATCAACAAACGATTGTGTCCACGTCATCACAAGGTTATGTACTGAGTTCGTTATCTTATCGTTGGGGATCCCTGAAGAGATATATGTATTTGTCTTTTCAAAGTTCGCATTCAACACAGAGGCCGCAACTGTTGCGCCTGGAACTAACTCAGTGTAATCTATTGGACTTCCCATTATGATCTCTCCTCAACTTTAGTTGGCCCTATCGCGTTCAGCAGGGACCCAGTGCTGATATTTCTGCCTGCGAAGTAGCTTATCTTCCGACTGCCGGCGTCAACAGAGTTTCCAGTTACGACCGTTCCGCTGACATTATCACCTAAGTAAATATCACCGCCATTAGTTTCGACAATATTTCCAGTAACCATGCCGCCCTCGCAGGTCCCGCTGTACTCAACGGCGTTCGTCGTAACCGACGTAAAGCGACAGTCGCGAACAGCACACCAGTCAGCGCCCTCGACCTTTACCCCATTAGAAACATCCTCAAAGACGCAGTCTCGGACTGTAGACCGCTGACCGTCCAACTCAATGACTGCCTTGGCGCTAGTCATATTATCAATAAACCGAACGCCCTCAATCGTCACACCCTCACCCTCAAAGATGAGCATTGACTCAGCAGTGGAGCCTGTTGAGGCCCGTTTGAATATAGTTCTACCGGGGGATGTGCTGTAGATATGCAAGTTCTTTGTGCCAATGGTCATACTGCCGTCAAAAAACCAGATGCCCTCCGTCAAGAAGACTCGACCACCCTCAGTGCCCACGTTACCGACAATCTGACGCAGGGAATAACGGTCTGAGAACACAGGTTCCAGGCCGCCGTTGATAGTTGCCTCGGCCTCCGCCTGCTGGCCCATGGTCCGCAGACGGTAGTCGTTTCCCCATATTATCTGGGGCTTGCGCTTGCCTCTCCGAAATACCCGGCTCATCGCGTATCCCCGGCCTGGACTTCAACAAAGACGCTCTGAACTGCAAGCTCAGTGGGTCTGATTGTACTGCCATAGCCTGAGCACAGCGCCAAACGGAGGCTCCGTGATCGAATGGACGCGCTTTCAACCTTTGAGGTAAACCAATCCTGGTCCTGATATGTGACGGGCTTCGCCCCATCAATACCAAATACGATGCTGGTGCCGTTATCAGGGATGAAACCTGTTTGGAATGTAAATGACACAATGCCAGTGGCCTTACTCCCGCTACCAACAACTCCAGTTGATGAGTCATAGAACTGCGCTGGTTCCGCCTTACCGCTGAAAACAGTTTTAGCAACCCCGCCCGTCGTCCATTGGACGAAGTGACCACCGTTCACGTCGGTCCAGTAAGGCTGGGCCGAAAGGCCGAATGTCGCCGTTACCGCGAAGGAAGCACCGGACCCATTACCCGTACCCACGACGACCGAGTCTTTGTAAGCGCCAACATCATAGAAGAAGTTGCTGGTCTCAGCAGGATGGAGAGGTATTGTCCCCTCAGTGTACTGTCTGTCCGTGCTATCTGCATCCGCAACCGTGCCCGCCGAGTTCACGAACTGAGCATCTGCGTGAGCCTCCTCGCCGTAGGCCATCCAGAACGCCGGGTCAGATATTACATCAGAGGACCCATGGCTTAGCATCTTCAGGCGTATCGGTCGGTAGAGGCTGACCGTGTTGTTCTCTTTGAACATCCGGCCACTGATAAAGACCATCTGAACGTTCTTCTTTGATGCTGTGCTGCCAATGCCATACTCATCATGGCCGCCAGCGTACTCAAAGATGCCGCCAGTTGAGCTACTCACGAAGATGCGCTCTCTGCCGCCAACAACAGCGGCCACACCGTCATACATGCAGCACTGTGGCGCAGCGGCGGTTGATGCCCCGTGTGTGAACACAGACCATGCCTGATGGTGGTAGTCATAGACAAGGGTCAGGTTCCAGTCCTCTGCATTAGCTCGAGTTGGGTTGACGCTCCACCATATCTGGTTTCTGGACTGAACATGGACAGCCTGCGCCCTGTTGAGATTATCCCTTGATATCTCAAACGGATACCCAAGGCTGTATAGGTCTGTGCGAACTTTTTCTGGCAGATAGGTGCTTAGGTGCTTGCCTGTAAAGATTGAGTCAATCGACTTAGAGAGTTTCTGTACGGAACCCTGTTGCCCGGCTCCGGTATAGGCGTACACACCGTCCATGGCCATAAACATTAGGATGCCACCCACCTCGACAATGGAGTGGGGGGCCACGCAGCCTACACCGGAAACCGCCTTGAACACTTGGAAGGTCTCGTCAGATCCACCCGTCTTTGTGTAGATAGATCTATCAGTGAATATGACCAACTGCCCCTGGAAGCTCACCAGGCCAGTTATCTTCTCCCTCGCCTCGATTGCGAAGGTATGGTACCCGGTCAGCCCTA